>MDTB01022873.1_pt1 | contig 34375 bp, 32 predicted proteins | sample 811161 | NCBI WGS metagenome assembly MDTB01 (sample SAMN05326650, study PRJNA326480) | marine metagenome | isolation source: seawater | place: Mediterranean Sea | collected 2009 | reverse complement strand
TAATCTAAAAATTACATCTCCATTGACTGGACCCTGAGTATAATCAATTAATTTTTGGATAGCGAATCTTTCGGGTGCCCACCAATAACCATTATAAATTAACCTAGCATATCTCGGCATTAAATCATCTTTCAAATGTGCTAATTCTTTGTCAAGCGTAATTGATTCAATAGCCCTATGAGTTTTCAATAAAATAGTTCCTCCTGGTGTTTCGTAACATCCCCTAGATTTCATACCAATATATCTATTTTCAACAAGATCTAGTCTACCAACTCCATGTTTACCACCAATTTTATTCAAAAATAATAGGAGCTCATGGGGTTTTAATCTCTTATCATTTATTGAAATTGGATCCCCATGTCTAAATTTTATTTTTACATCTTCGGGCTTAGCGGGGGTTTTTTCGATGGGATTTGTTATTCTCCACAATCCCTTTTCAGGTGGTGGTGATTCAGTGTCTTCTAACTCTCCACCTTCGTAGGAAATATGAAGTAAATTTGCATCCATTGAAAAAGGGGCATCACCTTTTCTTTTTTTAAAATCAACGGGAATCTTGTGATCATCTGCGTACTTGAGCAGCTTCTCTCTTGATGTTAAATTCCATTCTCTCCATGGAGCAACAATTTTAACTTTTGGAAAAAGGCTATATGCTCCAATCTCAAAACGTACTTGATCATTTCCTTTTCCTGTTGCACCGTGAGAAATAACATTAGTTTTTTCTTTTTTTGCTATTTCAACCATGTATTTTGCTATTAAAGGTCTGGCAATGGAAGTTCCCAGAAGATATTCGCCTTCATAGATAGTATTAGCCCTGAACATGGGGAAAACAAAATCTCTAACAAACTCTTCACGTAAATCTTTTATATATATTTTCTTAACCCCTAGTAAAGCTGCTTTCTTTTTTGCGGGGCTTAGTTCTTCACCTTGTCCAATATCAGCAGTAAAGGTTATAACTTCATAACCATGAGAGTCCTGTAACCACTTTAATATAACTGAGGTATCTAGACCACCTGAGTAAGCTAGAACAATTTTCTTTTTTCTTTTCATTTTTTTTCGCCTAATAATAGAAACTCCATCAAAGCCTTCTGAGTATGAAGTCGGTTTTCTGCTTCATCCCATACAACAGATTGAGAGCCATCAATTACATCACTTTCAACCTCTTCACCCCTGTGTGCAGGGAGACAATGCATAAAAAGTGCCTCTGGAGAGGCCAATGACATTTTTTCTTTAGTAACTCTCCAATTTTGAAAAGCATTTTCTCTCTGTTTATTTTCCTTTTCATACCCCATACTGGTCCAAACATCAGTTGTAATTAAATCTACGTTTTTACAAGCTTGAGAAGGATCCTCGAAAAAAGCGACGTTTTTGTTCAAATGGCCATGACTAAAGTATTCAGGAGGACAGGATATTCTTAAATTGAAGTTTAGTACTGAAGCAGCCTCAATCCAAGAATTGCAAACATTATTTTTATCGCCAATCCAAGCAATTGTTTTATTTTCTATTGAGTCCCGATACTCAAGAAATGTAAAAATATCCGCAAGAATTTGACAAGGATGGTATTCATTTGTCAGACCATTTATAACTGGCACTTTTGAATTTTGTGCAAACCTCTCTAAAGTTTCCTGCTCAAATGTTCTGATCATTACTAGGTCAACCATACGTGAAATAACTTTTGCAGCGTCTTCAATAGGTTCTCCTCTACCAAGTTGCGTATCACGAGTGTTTAAATAAATTGATGAGCCACCCATTTGAATCATGCCAGCTTCAAATGATAAACGGGTCCTTGTGGATTGCTTTTCAAAAATCATTACTAAAGTTCTGTCTGAAAGAGAATTACATTTTTCACCCAATAAAAGATTTTGTTTGATCTGTTTTGCTCTAACAAACAAGTATGAAAGTTCTTTTTTGTTAAAATCTGAAAGTTTTAAAAAATGTCGCATTGGATCATCAAGTATTGTGATTATGGGATAAAAAATTTTTAATTAATTTTGCTAATTTTTTAGTCAGAACTTCTACCTCAGAGGAAGATATTATTAATGGTGGTAAAAGACGGATTATATTTGATTCCGTCACATTTATTAATAACCCATCTTTGAGTGCATCCTTAGCTAACTCTTTACAGGGATTTTTGAGCTCAATACCAATCATAAGTCCACGACCTCGAATATCAATAATTCCATCCGATTGAGAAAGGGAAGTGGATAAATTTTCGCAAATTTGTTTACCTCGAGCTTCAGCATTTTTTAGTAAATTTTCGTTCTCAATAATTCTTAAAGTCTCAATTCCCGCCCTCATTGCTAATGGATTTCCACCAAAAGTTGTTCCGTGGGTACCGGGACCTAATAATTTTCCAGCTGTTTTGTTTGTTAGTATGGCACCTATGGGTACTCCGGAACCGAGCCCCTTTGCTAATGGCACAACATCTGGTTTAACCTTCTCCCATTGGTATGCAAACCATTTTCCGGTTCTACCCATACCGCACTGAACTTCATCTAAAATTAACAACCAATTTTTTTTATTGCAAATATCTCTAAGTTTTATTAAAAAGTCTTCCTGAGGCACATTGATACCACCTTCACCTTGAATAGTTTCCAAAAAAACTGCGCTTATTTCTTTTTTAGATTTTGCAATTTGATTTATTTCTTCTATATTGTTTAGCTGAACACGAATGAAACCCTCTAATAGGGGGGTAAAACCTGACTGGATCAATGGACTGGAGGAAGCAGAGATTGTTGCAATCGATCTACCATGAAATGCCTTTTCAAAAACTATTATTTGAGGTTTTGAATAACCAAGCTGGTGCCCATGTTTTCTGGCTATTTTAATAGCTCCCTCATTTGCTTCCAGACCTGAATTACAAAAAAACACCGAGTCTAAGTTGGAAATTTTAGCAAGGTTCTGAGCTAACTCCTCTTGTAAGGGAATTTTATACAAATTGGATGTGTGAATTAGTTTTTTTATTTGATCAGACAGTGCTGAAATTAATTTAGGATGGCTATGTCCTAATGTATTAACTGCAATTCCGGATAGGGCATCGAGATATTTTTTTCCATTGAGATCATACAACCAACAACCATTTCCTCTGGACATAGAGACATCGAACCTAGAGTAAGTTTCCATTAAGGATGTAACTTCTTTTTTATTCATGCTTAATATTTATTATTCACTTTAAATTTGAAAAATCTTACTTATTAAAAAAATTTAATTTATTTGAACTGTTGCTGGTTTAAAATTAAATAATTGAACAACAGAAATAGTTAATCTTGAAAAACTACCCCCACCAATTTTACATTTTTGGAAAAACTGTAAGCGGAAAAAAATTCAGGCCCAGCGATTGGGCGGAGCGGCTATGTGGCGTTTTGTCTTCCTATAGACCAAAAAACGATCCTCTCAGCAATTTGAACTCACAAAATTTAGGTTATTCTCCTTATGCGCACCCTCAAAATTATGATGGTGAAAAAGTAGTTTTCATAAATAGAGAAATTGAAAAATTGGAACCATTAGCATGGAATTTCATCATTTCATTTATTAATGATAACAAACTTACATTTGAAGAGAAACAATTAAAAAAATGATAACAAAGTCAGTCCTAGCTCAGGATCTTTAGGTAAACCACAAAAAGGTTCTGACTCGTTAACCGTTAGTTCAACGAATTAAAAATATTATTTTTAATTGTTTCAATTGTTCCCAAACCCGATACAGAAAAAAACTCTGGTGCATCTTTGTCGTTTTGATGCCAAGATTTATAGAAAGATATCAGCGGTTTAGTTTGTTGGTGATAGACCTCTAGTCTTTTTTTCACTGTTGATTCATTGTCGTCTTCACGTTGAACAAGGCTCTCACCTGTTAGATCGTCGAATCCCGGAATTTTAGGTGGTTTATTACTTACATGGTAAATTCTTCCACTTTTGAGATGTACCCGTCTTCCCGAGATTCTATTTATTATTTCTTGGTCTTCAACATTGATTTCTAGGATGGCATTGAGTTTTACATTTGCATCTCTGAGGGCTTCAGCTTGGGGAATTGTTCTTGGAAATCCGTCAAATAAATATCCATAATGACAGTCTTTTTTGGAAATTCTATTGAGCACAAGCTTTATGATTAATTCGTCATCAACTAATCTACCGGACTCCATTATTTCCTTAGCAGATTTACCCAATTTGGAACCACTTTGAATTTCCGTTCTTAACATGTCACCTGTTGAGATCTGCGGAATATTATACTTTTCACATATTGCTGCAGCTTGAGTACCTTTTCCAGCTCCAGGAGGGCCAAGTAATATCATTCGCATAAAAATTCCCCATTTATTTTTGTAACTTGTTCCTAATTATTTCTAAATCCTCCAAAGTGTCAACTCCTTGAGGAGTAAGCTCATCCACAATGGTAACCTTGATGGTTTTTTTGTTCCATAGCCACCTTAATTGTTCAAGTTTTTCATAATTTTCCAATTCGCAGGGTCCCCAAGAGACAAATTTTTTTATGTCACCGATTTTAAAACTATAAATTCCAAGGTGGCGTAAATATGAAAAACCAGAATCTTGGTCATTTTTGTCTTTGGAGATGGCTTCAGTGATATCAATGATATCTCTTTTGAAAGGAATGATTGATCTAGAAAAATAAATTGCTTCACTATGACAATTTAAAATAACTTTTACTGAGTTAGAGTTGTCAAGCTCACTTTTATTTTTAATTCGCGTAGCTGCAGTAGTTACAGAAATATCAGGGAAGTCATATTTTAACTCAGCAATTTTGGTGATAATTGAAGATGGCATCAGAGGCTCATCACCTTGTAAGTTAACCACTATGTGATTATCTGCTATTTTTAAAGTTTCAGCTGCTTCTGCAATTCGGTCTGAGCCACTAGGGTGTTTTGAGTCTGTAATTACTGAAAATGCCCCATATCCTTCAGAAACCTTTTTAATTCTTTGATCATCTGTTGCAACTATTACATTTTCTGCACCACTTTTTTTTGCGGTTTCAATTACATGGCCAATCATCGGCTTTCCGGCTATTTCTAATAATGGTTTATTTGGTAATCTGGTCGAGCCAGCTCTCGCAGGGATTAAAACAGAAAATTTAGTCATTATTTTCCAATTTGTTTTTAATTTTTTTCTTTTTTTTTGGACTATTGAGGCTGGATATCTCTGAAATCGGCACCGCAGCATCCTCTACTAGATGAGGTATGCCATCTATTATTGGGTATGCAATGTCCTCATCAATGCAAATTAAAGCATTTCCCTCAGGATTTAACTTTAGCGGTTTGAATGTTTTGGGGCAAATAAGAATACTAATTAGCTTTTTATCCATTATGTTTATTGTATTATTTAAATCCAATTTGTAACATTCTTTGTAAAGTCTTTTTCTATGGATAGATTAAGTTTCATTGCCCAAAACCGAGAGGAGTTTAAATTTGAGAGGTTTTTGGAATAAAAAATACGAACCCAATCTTTCTCTGTTAGTAAAACTATTCTTGAAGAAGTCTTTAGGTGTGCTGAAAGGTTCTCTGCAAAGTTAATGTCATGGTTTTCAAACCAAAGAGGTTCAAACTCGATTTTTAAATTTTCCAAAAGTTCAAAAAATCTACTTGGAACGGCAATACCTGCCACCGCTAAAGGCTTGGCATTGGTTTTTTTATAATTATTTTGAATTTTATTATGAATAATTTTTGTTTCCACTTCTATGTTTTTGTAATTTCTCCATGTTACCGAATCCATTTTAAGATGTCCTATCTTAGTGGTTTTAGGCAACTTTACTTTTTCAAAAACATCCGAGTGAAATATTTCATCATTAATACAATTTAAAATTATTGAGTCTATTTTGTGTCTCAATGGAATCGGCTCTCTTAGCGGACCAAATGGCAAAGTATTTCCATTTCCAATAATCCTTTTGTCGAGTACGAGGATTTTTCGATCGGGTTTAATCCTTTGTTGTTGCAGGCCATCATCCAATAAGACCACATCGGTATTTGGGAATTCCGAAATGATTAACTTATATGAGCTGACTCTCTCACCTACACAAACTGGGACACCAGTCTCAGCAATAAGACATGGCTCGTCTCCAAACTCTAAACTTGAAGATTCTGATGATTCAAGTCTAACCACTTTAGAGTTTTTATTATTTTTATCAACTTTACTTTTGTATCCCCGTGAGATTACGGCAGGTTTTATTCCCAAAGCCAAAAGCTGATTTACGAGACATATAACTGATGGTGTTTTTCCAGCTCCACCGACGATCACATTTCCTAAAGCAATAATTTTTGGTAAAGACCGAGAGCTTTCAAAAGAATAGATTTTTGAAGTAGAGTTTTTTTTTTAAAAAAACTTGCAAAAACTGTAGTTACTTTTAATAAAGGTTTTGTAATAAACCAACTTAATAGGGCGCATGTGCTTGAGGTCATTTCCAACAAGTCTTTAGGTTTTTTGTAGATTTGTGCGTAATAGCTTTGAGTGTGAAAATTTGAAAATTTTGGATACCAATGGCTTAAAAGTATCTCAATATATTTTCTTTTGATTTTATTTAGTAACTTATGCATGCTGGCTCTATTAATTGTGGATAACTTTGTGGAAACAACAAAAATTTGTTAGTAAACCCTCATAAATGATTTTTACATAACGGTAAAACTTTTCATACATATGAAGAAAAAACAAATTCAATCACAGATAATACAAAAAAAAATAATTAAATCAATAATTTATGCCGTAAAGCTTGACATGGGGTAGTATTATAAAACTTGTGCCCTAGATCCTTGATTTTTCTTGGATTTTTTCTTTCATGATTTCAATCTTATTGATTTTGTGGAAAATTTTTAAAAACGGTCTTATATTAAATGAATTATGACAATGAATCTGGCATCATTTCTGTCAGCAGACTAAATTATATTGTTAATCACTCATTATCAATAAATTTTCCTTTATTAAAAGTTGAGGGTGAGGTTTCGCAGTTATTGGTTTCTAAATTAGGTCACGCATATTTTACCTTAAAAGATAAAGAATCGTGTATCAGGTGTGTTTTTTTCAGAGCTGAATTAAAGGGCTCAACCTCTATCCCTGTAAATGGGGATCTAATCGTCGTAACAGCTTCTCCAGCCATATATTCAACTAGAGGAGACTTTCAGCTCAGAGTCTCAAATTTGACTAAAGCAGGTAACGGTAAACTTTACGAACAGTATTTAAAACTAAAACAAAAATTATTCGATGAAGGACTGTTTGACCCCGAAAAAAAATTAAATGTACCAGAATTTTTTAATTGTGTTGGAATCGTTGCTTCAATTGATAGTGCTGCATTGAAGGATGCATTAATCACTTTTCATAACAAATTAGGAAGAGTGAAGTTAAAAATTTTCCCCTCCCTAGTTCAGGGAGGGAGTGCAAGTATCGAATTGGCGAGAGCTTTAGATGTTGCCTCTTTAGATTCTGAGGTGGATGTTATTTTGTTGATAAGAGGCGGTGGTTCCATTGAGGATTTGTTAGTTTTTAATAATGAAAAATTAATCAGAGCTATAGCAAAAATTTCAAAGCCAATAATTACTGGTATTGGACATGAATCTGATACAACTCTTGTCGACTTAGTAGCTGATTGTAGGGCAGCAACCCCTACTGCTGCTGTTGAAAGACTTGTGGTTGAAGAAGAAAAATCAATAAATAAATTGAAAAAAAATCAATTAAAGTTGAGCGATCTAATTAATAGCTATATTTATAATTTTGAACAAAAAATAGATTTTTTATTTTTAAAATTAAAAAGTCCTCGGGATAAAATTGCTATAAATGAACATAAATTTAATAATATTTTCCAGAGATTAAAAAATGTTAGGCTGAACATGTTTCACAACCTCATTTTTAAACTTGATTATCACAAAAATAAAATTGATATCCTAGATCCATCTTCAATTTTAAAAAGGGGATACTGTATTGCTTATGACTCTAACTCTAAAGATGCTGTCTCTTCAGTTCAAAAATTAAGTAATGAAAAAAATTTAGATCTTCATTTTTTTGATGGAAATGCTAGAGTTAAAGTTATTGAAATAAAGAAGAACGATAAACTTTAAAAACAATTATTTTTCTATTGGTATATTGTTCATAATTGAGAGTTGTTCAAATATCGTTTAAGTTGTAGAAAAAAATGGGGGGATTATTACAATGGGAGTCATTTTAAGCTCATTAAATCGAACATTGGTTGCTGGGTTATTAATACTTATATTAATTGTTGCTTCGTTTGGAGAATTTGAGTTTTCCGAACCTGCTTGGGTATCTTTTTTGTTTAGGTGGTTACATGTAATGGCCGGTGTTATGTGGATAGGGCTTCTTTGGTATTTCAATTTTGTGCAAATTCCTTCTATGCCCAAAATTCCTGACGAACACAAACCTGCTATTTCAAAAGTTATTGCTCCAGCTGCTCTTTTCTGGTTTAGGTACTCAGCTCTTGCAACAGTAATTACTGGATTGATAGTAGCGTGGTTAAATGGATATGGTCATGCAGCTCTAATGTTTTCAGAGGGATTTGTTGGTATTGGTATTGGAATGTGGCTAGCTATAATAATGGCCTTTAATGTATGGTTTATAATCTGGCCTAATCAAAAGAAAGCCCTCGGTATTTTACAAGTAGAGCAGGACCAAAAAATGAAATCAGCTAGAGCAGCCATGTTGACATCGCGCGTCAATACACTTTTATCCATACCAATGCTTTATTTAATGGTGGCACAGCAAAATTATCCATTAGGGTGATATGCACATTTATTTTTGTATTCCAAAAATTTTCTGACCAAGTGTGATTTTGTTTTTTTTAAACCACCCAGACCTCATTTCCAAGGCATATTTCGATGCTGAGCTTGAGCAGTGAGGTGTTTCATCATAGGGTTTCATTTGCCGAATATTGATTATTTTAAAGTTTTTATCAATAAATGCTACTGATAAAGGTATGCTTGTGTTTTTCATCCACATACATTGATATTTATTTTGTTTGTATATAAAGAGCATTCCCTCGTCAGGTTTAATGCTTTTTCTATACATCAAACCAGTTGTTCTCGATTGAATGGTGTCTGCTACCTCAGCTTTCAACTTCTGGTCGTTAATACGTAGGTCAACAAATTGGTTATTAATTTTTGATTCTATGTTGTTGGGAAATATTTTGGTGGAGACAAAAAAAGTTGTTGGTATTAGTATTATATAAATGTAGAACTTGCAGCTGATTCTTTTTACAATTTTGGGTTTATTCATTTTAGGGAGCTAAGAATTTTGTCTAGTAAAGTAACAATTCCTGAGGACGGAGAAAAAATTTATTTTGATCAGAGCAAACATTTAGTCGTGCCCGACAATCCAATTATTCCATATATTGAGGGCGATGGAATTGGAGTTGATATTAGCCCAGTGATGATAAAGGTTGTTGACGCTGCCGTTCATAAAGCCTATGGAATCAAAAGAAAAATTTCATGGATGGAGATATTCTGCGGAGAAAAAGCTACTAGGGTTTATGGTCCTGATGTTTGGTTGCCTGATGAAACCCTTGATTTACTTCGTGAATACGTGGTTTCAATCAAAGGCCCCCTTACTACTCCTGTTGGAGGAGGAATCAGGTCATTAAATGTTGCTCTTAGACAAAACCTTGATCTATATATCTGCTTAAGACCAGTAAAGTATTTTGAGGGTGTCCCAAGTCCACTCAAAGAGCCTGAAAATACCGACATGGTTATATTTAGAGAAAATTCTGAAGATATTTATGCAGGAATCGAGTTTGAGGCAGAGTCAGAAAAAACTAAAAGATTAATTGAAATATTGGCCAACGAATTTGATGTAAAAAAAATTAGGTTTCCTAATACTTCCGCCCTAGGTGTTAAACCAGTCTCAAAAGAGGGTACCGTTAGGCTTGTTAGAAAAGCTCTGCAATATGCAATAGAAAATAATAAAAACTCCGTTACGTTAGTCCATAAAGGGAACATTATGAAGTTTACTGAAGGTGCTTTCAGAGATTGGGGTTATGAATTAGCCAGGGATGAGTTTGATGCTGAGCCCTTTGAAGGAGGGGGTTGGGCAAAGATCACTAATCCAAAATCTGGATATCCTATAATTGTTAAAGATGTCATCGCTGATGCATTTCTTCAACAGATTCTGTTACGACCCAAGGAATACAGTGTTATCGCTACCCTTAATTTGAATGGAGACTATATTTCGGATGCCTTAGCTGCTCAAGTTGGTGGTATTGGTATAGCTCCTGGAGCCAACCTCTCTGACGATGTTGCAGTTTTTGAGGCAACTCATGGAACAGCTCCAAAATATGCCGGAAAAGACTACGTTAACCCGGGATCAATAATTTTGTCTGCAGAAATGATGCTAAGACATATGGGTTGGAAAAAAGCGGCTGACTTAGTTCTTGATGGAGTGGGTAATGCCATAAAGGCTCAGAGGGTCACCTATGATTTTGCTAGACAAATGCCAGAAGGGGTCCAAGTTTCCTGCTCAGAGTTTGGAAATGCCATTATTAGTGGAATGGATTAACTCCAAAAAACTTCCAATCCTGTTTGAAGAAAATTCCCCAAACAGGATTAGAAAACTAAATATTATTAGTTAAGAAATTGGTGCTATGTTTGACGCCTGCTTTCCCTTTGGACCTTGGACTATATCAAATTGAACCTTTTGTCCCTCTTTCAAAGAACGAAAACCTGCTGATTGAATAGCTGAAAAATGCGCAAAAACGTCTTCACCACCTTCATCTGGTGTTATAAAACCAAAGCCTTTTGCATCATTGAACCACTTAACTGTACCTGTAGACATACTTCATTTCCTTAAACAATACTAAATTACCCGCCGAAGCCGAAAATCATCAATAATTTTTAACTAGTTCTTTATAAAATAAGAAACTTAAATAATTTCATAATCAAACTTAAAGCATTAATCATTTTGAAGCTATAAGACGCACCTTAACTAATGTATGATATTAGTCTAATAGCCCTTTGTCTATACTGGATTATCAGAAGTCCCCTTGCATATTTTTTTAATGCAATTTATGTTTAACATATCGTATGCCAAATAACACAGAAGATGATGTTGTAATTGAGGAAAAAAAAGTCGCTTTAGAGCCACCTCCACTTTATGAAGTGGCTCTTTTAAACGATGATTACACACCAATGGAGTTTGTTATTTTGGTTTTGCAAAAGTTTTTTAAAATGGACAGAGAAAAGGCTACACATGTTATGTTAAAGGTTCACAAGGAGGGAAGAGGAGTGTGTGGTGTATTTCCAAAAGATGTTGCATCAACAAAAGTTAATTTAGTAAGAAATTTTTCGAAAGCTTATCAGCACCCTTTACAGTGCATAATGGAGAGAGCATGATTTCCCAGGAGTTAGAAGTTACCCTACACATGGCCTTTGTAGAGGCAAGACAACAAAGGCATGAATTCATTACTGTTGAACATTTATTATTAGCTCTGATTGATAACCCTTCAGCTTCAAATATTTTGCAAGCTTGCGCGGTTAACGGAGAGGAATTAAGAAAAGCATTAGCTAATTTTATTCAGGAAAACACACCAGTGGTTGGTGGGGTAGAGGAAGTTGAGACACAGCCCACCCTTGGATTCCAAAGAGTCATACAACGAGCAATAATGCATGTTCAATCAACTTCTAACGGAAAGAAAGAAGTCAATGGTGCAAATGTTTTAGTGGCTATTTTTGGGGAAAAAGATTCTCATGCTGTGTATTATCTCCATCAACAAGGTATAACGCGTCTTGATGTAGTGAATTTCATTGCTCATGGTATATCCAAAGTACCCCCTTCAACAAACCCCTCCCAAGCATCCGAGCATACTACCGCTGAAGGTGAAAACGTAAATTCCTCTGCTAATGGTAACGGAAGTCCTCAAGTGCAACCCACACCCTTGGACCAGTTTTCACAAAACCTAAATATATTAGCGAAGCAGGGCAAAATTGACCCTCTCATTGGCAGAGAACTAGAGGTTGAGAGAGTGGTACAGGTTTTATGTAGGAGAAGAAAAAATAATCCTTTACTTGTTGGTGAAGCAGGAGTCGGTAAGACAGCAATAGCTGAGGGTCTTGCCTGGAGAGTCACAAACAATGAAGTCCCTGAAATTCTCTCAGCATCAACAGTGTTTGCTTTGGATATGGGGTCATTGCTTGCAGGTACTAAATACAGGGGAGATTTTGAGCAACGCTTAAAAGCAGTCCTTAATCAATTAAGAGATGAACCAAATGCTATTTTATTTATTGATGAAATACATACGCTAATCGGTGCAGGGTCTGCCTCGGGAGGAACATTGGATGCATCAAACCTATTAAAGCCGGCTTTATCATCAGGAGAGCTGCGATGTATTGGTGCAACAACTTATACAGAGTATCGAGGGATCTTTGAAAAAGATCATGCTCTTTCAAGAAGGTTTCAAAAAGTTGAGGTTCTAGAACCCTCTGTTGATCAAACAATTGAAATATTGAGAGGACTCAAGTCTCGGTTTGAAGAGCACCATAAAGTTAAGTACCAAGCAGGAGCCCTTTTGGCGGCAGCAGAGTTATCAGCTAAATATATTAATGATAGACATTTGCCTGATAAGGCTATTGATGTGATTGACGAGGCTGGGGCTGCCCAGAGAATATTACCTAAAAGTAAAAAAAAGAGAACGATTGGAAAGTTAGAAATTGAGGAGATTGTCTCTAAAATTGCCCGTATTCCACCCCAGACGGTTAGTGTTGATGATAAAAAGGTACTCTCGAAATTAGATAGGAACTTAAAAAATGTTGTTTTTGGACAAGATTTAGCCATCGATGCACTTACAGCCGCGATCAAGATGGCAAGATCAGGTTTAGGTAAAAAAGAAAAACCTATTGGAAGTTTTTTGTTTTCCGGTCCAACGGGTGTTGGAAAGACCGAAGTGGCAAAACAGCTTTCTTTTCTTTTGGGTATTGATTTAATCAGATTTGATATGTCCGAATATATGGAACGACATTCGGTTTCTAGGTTGATTGGTGCTCCACCCGGTTATGTTGGTTTTGATCAAGGTGGTCTTTTAACTGAATCTATCAGCAAAACACCACATTCTGTTTTGCTGTTAGATGAAATTGAAAAGGCCCACCCTGACGTTTTTAGTTTATTACTCCAGGTAATGGATCACGGTAAGCTTACCGATAATAATGGCCGTAAGGCAATTTTTACTAACACAATTATTATAATGACAACAAATGCCGGTGCTGAAACATTGAATCGCAACTCTATCGGGTTTTCAAACTCTATTGAGCCAGGTGACGAAATGGCTGATATTAAGAAAATGTTTTCTCCTGAATTTAGGAATAGATTGGATGCAATAGTTTCGTTTCAGCCTCTCCCACAAGATATTATTTTAAGAGTGGTTGACAAGTTTTTGATGGAATTAGAGGACCAACTCCACGAAAAGAAAGTCGAGATTTCAGTATCCGAGGAGGTAAAAAAATACTTGGCTAAGAATGGTTTTGATCCTGCAATGGGTGCTAGGCCCATGCAAAGGCTAATCCAAGATTCAATTAGAAGGCTTCTTGCCGATGAATTGCTTTTTGGAAAACTTGTCAACGGTGGGAAAGTAGATATTGTTTTTGACTCAAAAGAGGAGAAGATAGCTTTAAATTGGCCGACTTCCAATCAAAACAAATCGAACCCGAAAGCCAAAAAGTCCCCAGAATCACTAGAATTGTAGTTTTTCAGCTATGAAGAGTTTTAAGTTTAAAAAATATATTAATATTTTTTATATTTATTTATTTTTCTTTACTTTACCCGCGTCACCTAACGAAGTTAATGTAAAGTATTTGGCTTCTTTATGTGCAACTTGTCATGAGTCGAACTCGGTTTCGATAAGTATAATCCCTTCACTTGCAGGTTATGATAAAAAAAAATTTTTAGACTTTTTTCAAGAGTCCCTTAAACAAAAAAATAAACATACTGTAATGCACCAAATAGCTAAAGGCTTTACAAATGAAGAAGTATTATTAATGGCTGAGTTTTTTGCAGCACAAAAATAGATTTGAACTTTAAAAAAATGAAAAATAGAAGAAAGTTTTTCCTTAACTCATCTGCAATTTTTACTTTCCCTATTTTAAGTCAATTATTGGGGTGCACTTCTACGAAGAAAATTCCATCAATTAAATCCCAAAATACAATTGGAAGAGTGGTGATTGTAGGGGGAGGGTTCGGCGGAGCTACAGCTGCAAAATATTTAAGTGTATGGGGAAATGGCTCCATCAAAATTACCCTTATAGAAAAAAGTAATTTATTTTACTCCTGTCCGATGAGTAACCTAGTTTTAGGGGGTTCAAAGGATTTAAAATTTATCACTCACTCATATGATGGATTGATAAGTAGAGGTGTTGATGTAATAAGGGATGAGGTGATCTCAATAGACCCAGCAAAGCTTAGCGTAACTACCCGTAAGGGAAAAATTTTTTCTGGCGATAAAGTAATAGTAGCTCCTGGTATTGATTTTGACTATAAAAGTATTGATGGTTTTACTCCAAAGGCAAGAAAAAGGGTATTACATGGTTGGAAAGCCGGACCTCAGACTATAGCTTTGAAAACTCAGATAAATTCAATGGCAGATGGGGATGTTCTGATAATTTCCATTCCTAAATCACCATATCGCTGTCCTCCAGGACCATACGAAAGGGCCTGTCTGGTTGGAAGTTATTTTAAAAATCGAAAACCAAAATCAAAAATATTATTATTAGACGCAAACCCTGATGTTCAGTCAAAGAAAAATTTTTTTATTTCAGCTTGGGAAAAAATATATAAAAACAACATAGAGTACGTACCAAATATGGAAATAAGTGAATTGGACTTTAAGTCTCGTACATTGATTTCTCAATTTGGTGACAGGATTAAAGGTGATGTTTTAAATGTAATACCTCCCAACACTTCTGGTAAGATTGCTCACCTTGCAGATTTAGTTACGACAAACAATAAGTGGTGTGATGTAGATTGGTTAAATTTAGAGTCCAAAAAGCATAGAAATATACATATTTTAGGCGACGCAACCCTAGCAACTGCTCAAATGCCCAAATCTGCCCACATAGCCAACCAACACGGCAAGGTAGTAGCGGCATCTATTATTGAACATTTTAACGGAAGAAAAAATGAGCCGAGTAAAATGATTAATACTTGTTATAGTTTTGTTGATAGGTTTTCAGCTGTTCGTATTTCAAGAGTATATGGTTACAACAAAAAACTAAAAACAATGTTACCAAATATGAGTGCAGGAGGATTATCTTCTCCACCCAGCACATTAGAAGGTAGCCATGCAATTTCTTGGGCAAAAAGTATCTGGGCTGATACCTTATCGTAGAGAATTTGAATATGCAAAAAAAATCCGCCCTTGATTCGATCAGAGACGTCACCAAAATAGTTGTTGATTCTAGTGACTTTAAATCTTTTGGGAAGTTTAATTCTATCGATGCAACTACCAACCCAAGTTTGCTAATAAAATCCATAAGCGATGCAAAATATCATAGTTTTATTAGAGAAGAGGTAAAAAAATATAGTAATTACGACAGTAGTGACATTGCACGGGAAGTTGTAATTTCTTTTGCTGAAGAAATTCTTAAAATTATCCCTGGTAGGGTTTCGATTGAAGTGGATCCTTCAATTGCATTTGATACTAAAAATACTGAATTAGAGGCATTGAAAGTGATTGATTCATGTAATAAGAGAGGCATCGTACCAAAAAGAATCTTGATTAAGATACCCGCTACTTGGGAGGGTATTCAGGCTGCTAAAAGTTTGGAAAAAAGGAATATCAAGTGTAATTTAACATTATTATTTAGTGAAATTCAGGCATTGTCCTGTGCAGATGCTGGTGTAACAATGATTTCTCCTTTCGTAGGAAGAATCAGCGACTGGTGGAAAATGAAAGGACTTAAATGGCAGTTTGCTTCTGATGATCCAGGTGTCAAATTTGTAAGATCAGTATTTTTTTATTTAAAGAAAAAAAAATATTCAACGGAGGTGATGGCAGCAAGCTTCAGATCAGTCGATCAAATTTTTTCACTTGCAGGTTTGGAATTACTGACTATTAGTCCGGATCTACTATCAAATATCTTGAAGCTTCCACCCAAGGATCATTTAACTCGATGGGTTGAGGACTTTCAAAATCAACATTTTAAAGTCTTTCAAGAAGAAGAAAAAAATATCGTTAGTCATGGAAGGTTTCTGAATTCTCTAAGTACAAATGAAATGGCAAATGATAAGCTGATTGACGGCGTGAACATTTTTAAGAATGATAGTCAAAAGCTATTTAAGTTTGTTGAAAATGAAAAGAAAGTTTTACAGTATTAATCTTTCCCTGAACTACCAAACCCTTTTGAACCTCTTCTTGTTTCTTCAAAAGAATCCACCTCTTCAAGTACAAACTTCTTAATTGGGATGACAACAAGTTGCGCAATCCGATCCAAGGGATTGATGGTGTAGGTTTTAGTACTTCTGTTCCAAGTTGAAACCATCAAAGGACCTTGATAGTCGGAATCAATTAAGCCTGTTAAATTACCCAGAACTAGACCATGTTTATGACCGAGTCCACTTCTTGGTAAAATTAAACCTGCACACTCTGGATCAGCAATAAAAACCGCGAGCCCAGTAGAAATTAACTCACATGTATTTGGTTCCAATTTAATTGGATTTTCTACACAAGCTCTTAAATCAACCGCCGCTGAACCAGACGTAGCAACTGTAGGAAGCTGTGACAACTTCTTGTCTAAAATTTTTACCTTGATTTTCATCTAACTTTTAATTTCCGATTCTATCTATAATTAAATGGATTAGTTTTTCTGCTATCTGGGTTTTTGAACCGTTAATATTAATTTTTAATTTGTCAGGCAAACAAACTAACATTTCGGCATGATCTTTACCAAATGTATTTGGAGCATTAGTTCCAACAAGCATGTCTGCTTTCTTTTCCTCAAGTTTCGTTTGACATATCTCTGCTAGCTGTTTTTTCTCGATTGTTTCTGCTGCAAACCCTACAACAAAAGGTCTTTTTTCGCTCTTAATACTAGCAACTTCGAGTAGGATATCTTTTGTTTTTTCCCATTCAATGTCATGCAAATCAGCGTTACAACCATTTTTCTTAAGTTTATTTTTAGAAGGGTTTTTTGGGGTCCAATCAGCAACAGCAGCAACTGAAAAAAATATATCAACTTCTTCTTCTTTTAAAATTTTTCTTACCTTTTTTAACATTTGGGCTGATGACTCAACATACTCAATATTAACTGAGCTTGAAGTGATTAGCTTCACAGGTCCAGAGATCAAAAACACTTTTGCTCCAAAAATTTTGGATATTTCCGCAATGGCGTAGCCAAGCTTACCAGAGGATCTATTTGTTATACCTCTTATTGGGTCAATAGCTTCATAAGTTGGACCTGCTGTGATAAGAATAGTTTTATTTTTTAAAGAGTTTTTTTTTGAAGATGTTGCTTTGCTGTAAGATAAATAGTTATTAAAAAAATAAAGGATTTCCTCAGGTTCTTGCATTCTACCTGGTCCATTATCACCGCATGCTTGATTTCCTGTATTGGGTTCCAAAACCTCAACTCCATCCTCTTTTAAGATTTTAAAATTACGTTTTGTTGCTGGATTATTCCACATTTCAACATTCATTGCAGGGGCAATAATTAAAGGAATAATTCTAGATATACAAATAGAACTTAATAAATCATCAGCTATACCATTGGCTAACTTAGCCATAAAGTTCGAGGTGGTAGGTGAAATAATAATGGCAGAGGAAGACCTAGATAAATGTATATGAGGCATAGATATTTCGTCGGTATATCTCCACATATTTACATAAACGTTTTCACCGGATAAAGCCTGAAAAACTGAAGGTTTGATCAACTTAGTTGCACTCTTTGTCATTACCACATGGACTTTGGTACCATTTTCCTTGAACAAACGAACTAATTCACAACTTTTGTAAATTGCAATACTTCCAGTAACACCTAGAATGACTGATTGATTGTAACTTGATTTTTTCAACTTTCTTTAGAGCCCTTTTCCTTATTTGAAGAATACTTTAACTCAAGAACAATTAAAGAAATTGCGCCAATACTTATTGCACTATCAGCAATATTAAAAGCTGGCCAATGAAGGCCACCAATGTGGAAGTCAATAAAGTCGACAACCATTCCCAAACGAATCCTATCTACAAGGTTTCCAACGGCACCAGCAAGTATAAAATAAACTGACAATTTTTGTAACCAATTATTTTTACAGTATTTGATCAAAAAAATTATTAAAAATAATATGATAATAACTGATGAAGTTATTAACATATATCTTTGCCAATCGTGACCATCGGCAAATATGCTAAAAGCTGCTCCAGTATTGAACACCAAAATTATATTTAAAAATGAATTTATCTCAACAGACTGATAAATTTCAAAATTTTCTAAAATAAAATATTTTGATATTTGATCAAAAGATAAAATCAGAACAAAATATAGGAATAGTAATATGCTATTTTTTTTTTTTAAAATTTGGGTATTCATTTTTTAATTATCTGTCATGAAATGAAATTAATACATCTTGAACACAAATCCGGATGCTGATTTGAAAGGCCAACCGTTGAATTTCTATGCCAACATCTGACACATTTTTTAGCATCAACTTTTGACACCTCAATGGTTAGAGAATCATCATTGGAATCAAAATTCATTTCCAATTTTATTTCTGAAATAATAAATATGTATATCAAATCTTTCTTGAAATATTCTAGTATTTGATTGGTCTTCAGACCTGACTTGATCTTAACTGAAGCTTCAAGAGACGAGCCAATTATTCCATTGGACCTTTCTTGCTCAATAGATTTCAGAATATTTGTTCTAATTTTCCTTAATTCTTTCCAATTCTTTACTAGGAAATCACTCTTTTCTACCTTGGGAAGAATTGTCCTCTTTTGAGAAAATAAAGGAGACTTAGTTTTGTAATTTGTTTGTTTAAGAAATACTTCCCAAGATTCATAGGCAGTAAAAGTTAATGTTGGATAGAGTAATTTAATTAAAGTATTAGTAATGTACCAGAGGCTGGTCTGGGCTGATCTTCTTGCAGTGCTTTTTTCAGGGCTAATGTAAAGTCGATCCTTTAAAATATCTAAGTAAAAAGCCCCAAGATCTTCTGAGCAAAAATTAGTAATTTTAGCTGTAGCAGAATGAAAATTAAATTCATCATAATCCTTAAGAACTCGACTTTGAAGATCCTCAGTTGCGGTAATCATATATTTATCAATTTCATTTAAATTCTCAACCGAAATTATATTGGTATTAAAATCAAATTTGTTTAAATTACCCAAAAGAAACGCCATTGTGTTCCGAATTCTTCGATATGCTTCAACAACTCTATCTATAATAACTTTTGAAATATTTAATTCACGAGTGTAATCAGAGGAGGCAACCCAAAGACGTAAAATATCAGCCCCTAAACTATTACATATTTCTTGCGGTGAGATCACATTTCCAATGGATTTTGACATTTTTTTTCCATCGCCGTCTACAACAAAACCATGGGTCAGTAGAGCTTTATAGGGAGGGATATCATTAATCATACAACTACTGAGTAAAGATGAATGAAACCATCCACGGTGTTGGTCACTTCCCTCAAGATAGAGGTCGGCTGGGAATTCAAGACTTTTTTTATGAGATGATTTTATTACAGTGTAATGTGTCGCACCTGAATCAAACCACACATCAAGAGTATCTTTACTTTTTGAATATATTTTTGACTCTGATTCTCCAAGAAAGTCTTCAATCTTTAAATTCTCCCATGCCTCTATTCCATCTTTCTCAATCAGCAGTGCAATCTTTTCTAGAAAGATGGGTGTGTTTGGGTGAGGCAAGTTTGTTTCTTTATGTATGAAAAAAGCAATCGGAACTCCCCAATGGCGTTGACGAGAGATAGTCCAGTCCGGTCTCTGACTGATCATCCCGGCTAGCCTACTTTTTCCCCACGAGGGATAAAATTTTGTAGCATTGACTCCATCTAAGGCGAGTTCACGCAAACTTTTGCTATTTGAATCAATAATTTTGTCCATAGAGACAAACCACTGGTTAGTAGCTCGGTAAATAATAGGGGTTTTATGTCTCCAGCAATGCATCGTACTGTGTTTATAATCATTTTTACTTAACAAAACATTCGATTTTTGTAATTCTGTGACAACTTGTTGGTTAGCTTTCCAAATATGTAATCCACCAAAAAAAGGTAACTCATCAATATAACAGCCGTTAGCTTTTACAATGGACAAAATACTTTTATCACTAAGTCCGTTAGATTTACATGAAAGAAAGTCATCCAAACCATATGCAGGTGCCGCATGGACAATACCCGTACCGGCGTCACATGCAACATAATCCGCAGGAATAATATTGGAAAGCCTTTCAAAAAATTTATTTTGTTTCCAAAGTGGGTGTCTAAATTGGACGTCCTTTAACTTTAGACCTTTAGTTTTTGAGACTGGAGTTGCCTCAATTCCCCATCTTGATAAAGATGATTTATATAAATTTTTTGCTAAAATCAACCAATTAAGACTGTATCTATTTTTTTTTAGTTTTAATAAAGTATAGTCTGCATCAGGGTTAACATTTAATGCTTGATTCGCTGGAATTGTCCATGGAGTTGTGGTCCATATGACAATTGCACCCTCACTACTTAAATTACTTATTTGGAAAATATTTTGGATTTTGTCAATTTGCGATGGATCGGCTTTGAAACAAGTTTCAATCGCAGAGTCTATTTTTTCTTGATACTCAACTTCCGCCTCTGCTAGAGCTGATTGACAGTCAAAACACCAGTTGACTGGTCTCAAACCTCTATAGATATAACCTCTCTCATAAATGGCCTTTAATAGTCGAATTTCCTCAGCCTCATTTTGGTAATTCATAGTCAAGTACGGATTGTCCCAATCACCTATAACTCCAAGACGAATAAAATCTTTTTTTTGTTTGAAGACTTGTTTTTCTGCATATTCTCTCGATAGTTTTTGGATCTCTTTGACAGATAAATTTTTCCCGTATTTTTTTTCAATTTTTATTTCAATGGGCATACCATGACAGTCCCAACCAGGAACATAGCTGGCGTTATAACCCGCTAAAGTCTTTGATTTCAGGATCATGTCTTTAAGAATTTTGTTTACCGCATGGCCAATGTGAATATCACCATTTGCGTAAGGAGGCCCGTCGTGAAGTACGTAAGACGGTCTACCCTGACATTCAATTCTAATTTTTTTGTATAAGGATTCGGATTCCCAAGTCATAACCCATTCTGGTTCTCGTTTCGCTAGGTTACCTCTCATTGGAAATTCGGATTTGGGTAAATTTAGAGTTTTACTGTAGTCGATCACGTATTTATTGTTCTTTTCTTTATCGTTTTTCATTGAGTTTAAAAAATTCTCTAACGTTTAATTCATCTAATTTCATTTGATTTCGTAATTTATCTAGGTTGTCAAACTTAATTTCTTCTCTTATTTTTTTATGTATTTGAACTGAAACAAGACGGCCGTATGCTTCTGAATTCCAGTTCAGTACATATACCTCAAGTATAAGCTTACCGTAGTTTTCTACAGTAGGTCTCCTACCCAAACTTGCCACAGCTGGTAAAAAACTCTGGCTTTTTTTTGTATCAAGACCGGAGATAGTCACAGCAAAAATACCACTAATGCAAAGATCATTCGGCATTACGATATTCAGTGTCGGAAATCCAAGTGTTCTACCAATTTTTTTCCCGTGTATAACATGACCGCTTAGGGTCAGAATCTTAGCTCGATGTTCTTTTACTTTTTTAAAATACCCTTTGCTCGCCATATTTCTTAATTGACTACTAGATATTTTTTTCATAGATTCTAGTACATCATCTTCGATATGAGTTTCAAATTTTAAGATTTTCCCTAGCTGCATCAGCATCTCAACATCTCCAACCCTTCCCTTCCCAAATTTAAAATCTTTTCCAACTATTATTGCTTTCATCCCCAAACGATCCACCAAAATATCCTCGATAAAATTTTTTGCGCTTAAGTTGGCTAACTTTTTTTTAAAGGGTAAGATGAATAATTCATCAACGTTATTGGATTTAATTTCTGTTGTTTTATCTCTCATAGTTTGGATGCAACCATTTGAAATGTTTTGAAAATAAACTCTTGGGTGGGGTTTAAAAGTTAATACTGAGCTAATAATTTGATGTTTTACTCCAAAATCGGAGCAAAACTTTAATAAAGATTGATGGCCTAAGTGCACTCCATCAAAATTACCTATAGATACAACTCTTTGGCCTTTAAGTTTTTTTGGGACTCCGTAACGAATTCTCATGATTATTCAAAATATAATATTTTAGTTAACATATGATTGATTTTAAAAGAAAAAAAAATAGAAGGTTAATAATTTTGGTTTCAGGGCGCGGAACTAACATGAAAGCAATTATAAACACTTGTCAGTTAGAAAAGTGGCCAATTGAAATTTCAGCTGTAATTTCAGACTGTGATTGTCAAGCAATTCAATTAGCAAGATCATTCAATATCAAAACCTTAATTTTTGATCGAAAAGGTTTTAAAAATACTCATGACTTTGAATTTAATCTGATAAATGAAATTAATCAAATGAAGCCATCTTTAATAGCACTTGCTGGGTTTATGAGAATCTTAAGTAAAAACTTTTGTAAAATTTTTTCTGACAGGATTATTAATATACACCCCTCATTACTACCTGATTATAAAGGGTTAAAAACCCATCAAAGGGTATTAAAAGATGGAAAACATATTCACGGTGCAACAGTCCATGCTGTTAGCGAACTTCTAGATGGAGGATCTGTGTTATGCCAAGGAATAGTTCCAGTGCTCAAGGCAGATACTGAACTTAAGTTAGCAAAGAGAGTTATGGAAGTTGAAACAATAATTTTCCCTTATTCTGTTGCAGCTATATTGAGCGGTAGGGTAAATCTAGTCAAAGGTGTCTGGATTGAAGGGTCGATTGACGAGGATTTTCCGAATTTTGTTTATCAAAGAAGTTACCATCACCCTAACTTAAAAAAACTGTAGTTCCTAATTGAAAAATATTAAATTTTTTTTTTCACATAAACTTTTAGTTTTTTGTACGCAGCTTACAAAAAAAATTCTTAATTGTGATCAATCTACTTCGTCAGTAATCTTTCATTATTTGCGTGCAGAAGGTAAGAACTTCGGCCCTAAAGAGAGAAAATTAATTACCGACATATCCTTTTCAATTGTAAGAAACAAAAGCTATTTTAGTTCTTTAATTGATGAAGAAAAGAGAATACAACCCCAATTAGATTTTCTCAGATGTATGGTTATATTGGGTACTGTTAGTAAATTAAAAAGAGAATTAATACTTCCCTTTTTGACTTTTGATGAAAAAATTTTCTTGAAAAATATAAAATTTAATTCTGTGAAAGAGTTATATATAAAATTTAGAAACACCAGTGAAATAAGTAAAAAATTAAGCCTGCCTCTGTGGATCTTTGATAATTGGATAAAACAAAGAGGAATAAAAAAAACATTAGAATTTATCGAATCAAATCATTCCGACGCACCAATATATGGCAGAGTCAATTATTTGCAAATCAGAGTGGAAGATGCAATTAAAAAGATTAGAAAATATGGGTATGTAGTTGAACAATCAATTTTAATACCAGAATGTTTAAAGTTTTTACCCGGTGAGAATATCAACGTAATCAAGTCACTTTTTTCTGATGGAGAAATTGAAATTCAAGATCTAGGTAGCCAATTAATAGTCAAATTACTCGCTCCAAAGAGAAATGAAATGATAATTGATTTTTGTGCTGGAACCGGAGGTAAAGCTTTAGCTTCAGCTGTTCAAATGAAAAACTCTGGTAGGGTAATGGCTTTTGATATAAATGCAAAAAAAATTTTACAACTTAATAGTAGAGTTTCTCTCAGCAAGTTAAAAAATATTTGGCCAATCGTAATTACAGGTTTGGATGATGAACGGCTCCAAAGATTCACTGGAAAAGCAGATGCTATTTTAGTTGATGCTCCATGCTCCGGGTTAGGAACACTGAGAAGAAATCCTGATCTTAAGTGGAAGATTTCGGAAGTTGATATTGAAAGTTTTAAAATTAATCAACTAAGTATCTTGAATAAAGCAGCATCATTATGTAAAGCGAAAGGACGTTTGGTGTACGCAACATGTAGTACATTTTATGATGAAAACGAGGGTGTGGTTGAGCAATTTCTTTTGAATAACCCTCAATTCGAACGATATGACAATAATCTGGTTCTTGAAAAACAGAGAATTATTTTAGATAAAGCATGGAATGTTTATGATTCCTATGGGAATATACACTTATGGTCCGATTTGACAGACACAGACTGTTTTTTTATGACAGGGTTTATTAGGATTAAATAACAAAAAGAGTATAAAATCGAAATAGTATCAAAGTAATAAGGTATTAATATCAAAAAATTTTAGTGTTTGAGGGAGTTACATGATGTCTTTAATGGAGTTTTTAAAATTTGGAGTTAGTGGGTGGACTTGGCTAGGTTTGCTTGCATTTGTTCTTTTTGTCACACATGTAACGATAGTATGTGTAACTGTCTTTCTTCATAGATGTCAATCTCACAAAGCATTAACACTAAATCCTTTTGTTGCACATTTTTTTCGGTTTTGGTTATGGTTAACAACTGGAATGGTAACAAAAGAATGGGTAGCAATTCATCGTAAACATCATGCCAAATGCGAAACCGATAATGATCCACATAGTCCGAAGATAAAAGGTGTAAATGAAGTTTTATGGAGAGGGACTGAACTTTATCGCTCATCCTCAAAGAATTCAGAACTTATCAAAAAATATGGTCATGGAACACCAGATGATTGGCTGGAAAAAAACCTCTATTCAAGATTTTCTTGGCAAGGGGTTGCCATAATGTTAATCACAGATTTTTTACTCTTTGGGGTCACAGGAGTTGCCATTTGGACTATACAAATGATGTGGATACCTTTTTTTGCTGCTGGTGTTATTAATGGTATAGGACACTATATAGGGTATAGAAATTTTAAAACACCTGATGAAAGTAGAAATATTATCCCTATCGGAATCCTCATAGGCGGGGAGGAATTACATAACAATCACCATTCTTTTGCTACTTCACCCCGCCTTTCCTCAAAATGGTACGAATTTGATATAGGGTGGTTTTATATAAGACTATTAATGTTTTTCGGTCTTGCGAAGACTAGAAGTGTTCCAAAAGGAGCAAGACTAAATCCTGATAAAACCTCAATCGATGAGGATACTATTGCAGCTTTCTTGGCATCGAAGTATGAATTGCTGCATAAGCTCCATAGACTATCTTTGAAAACAACAGTTACACAAATAAAGCAGCCTAATACAAAAAATGCCGCTGTTGAAAAATTGAAAAATGATTTTGAGAATATATGGTCTGAAAGAATGCTATCTGTAGAACAAGCAATACAAGCTTTACAGGGATGGTGTGCAGAGGCAGAAAAGAGTGGAGTTGTGGCTATTCAAGAGTTCGCAAAAAAACTAAGAATGTTGACCCTCAGTGAATCGCGAATGACATTTTGATGTCCAGATATAAGCTAATCACTCTACTACAAGCTTGGATCCAATCCTAATTATATCTGAGGCAAGCCGATTTATTCTCTTCAATTCTGAAACAGAAGTTTGATATCTTAACGCAATGCTGTAGAGAGAATCTCCTTTCCTCACGTTATGGATACCATTGTTTTCAGTTCTGGAAAAAATCTTAAGTTTTTGACCTATATAAATTACAGTAGAACTCAAATTATTGAGCTTCTTTATCTTCTTTACACTTGTTCTGTATTTTTTTGCAATTATAGATAATGATTCGCCTCTTCTAACCTTGTGAGAACTTGACCAATAGAAACCAGCTGGGCGAATAAGCTTTGGGCGAGTGAAATCCTCAATTTTATTAAAAAAATCATTATTTATATTTGCTGTATCGAATGGAACAATTAATTTCGTTCCTTTTAAAAACTTATTCTTAGATCGAATTCCGTTAGCGTTAGCAAGTTCTTTGAGTGATACATTATGAATTTTTGATACTTTTTTAAGAGAGTCTCCTTTCTTAAAAGTGTATGGAGCCCAAGAAACTAGAGGATTTTTATTAGCGTTATATTTTTCTAAGGAAGCTGCAAAATTCTTAGTTTCATTAATTGGTAAAAGAATGTAATCAGTGTATTTTTTATTTACGACTGGTCTTAAATTTCCCGCATTGATTTCTTTAATCGTGGATAAATTAACTCCAGACATTTCACTTACCAAGTTAATATCAATTGAAGAATTTATATATATTTTTTCAAGATATGGTTCATCCGGTATAAATGGCAAATTGATATTATATTTCTTCGGGTTTAGAAGTATTTCTTTCACTGCTAATAATTTTGGAACATAGTATCTGGTTTCCCTTGGCATTTTAAGATTTAGATAGCCAGTTTTTCTTCTGCGCTCCTTGTTTCTCCTAATGGCCTTTCTGACAGAAGCTTCTCCCCAATTGTATGCTGCTAGGGCCAGAAACCAATCTCCATCCATCATCTTGTGAAGTAATTGAAGGTAATCAAGGGCAGCTTGAGTTGATTTCATAACATTCCTTCTTTCGTCAACCCACCAATTCTGCTCTAGGCCAAACCTTCTTCCAGTTGCAGGAATGAACTGCCATAGACCAGCAGCTTTCGCGCGAGAAGTTGCAGAAGTTCTATATGCACTTTCAACAAAAGGCAATAGAGCTAATTCCATTGGCATTTTTCGTTTACTTAACTCATCCACAATGTAGTGGAGATATGGTGAACTTCTGTGGAAAACACGTTCAACATATTTGGGGTCTTTGGCTAAGCGATTTACAGATATTTTTAATCTCTTTGTGCGCAGCGTTTTCATTGAAAACTCTCTAGGAATACGCTTGAGTATATTCTTTTTTTCTATTAAATTTTCAACAGTATTCTCTTTGTGATCACTGTAATCGAAAGTTTCAGATTTATCACCTTTTATTGGGAGGTCATCTTTTGAGATTTTTTTCTTTTGTACCACTTCATTTTCTTTTTTATTGCCCTCAATAAGGCCATATTTTTGGGTAGTAGAGCACCCATACAAAAACAAAACTAAAAGTGGCGATAAAAAATAAACTGACTTTTTCAAAATTGATCTCATCTCCATCTATCTTTGGCTTTTCTCATGGCTGCAAATTCATCAATACTTTTACACCTTAAAAATGGATTTGTAAGTTTTTCCTCTTTAATTGTGGTTGGAACAGTTGCCATACCATCTTTTCTAGAATTTTCGATTAGTGACTTTCTAAGTTTTATTTCAACGTCATCGGGAAATTGTTGCGAAGCAAATTCAATGTTCGCAAGCGTGTACTCATGGGCACAGTATACAAGAGTAGAATCAGGCAACTCTGCTAACCTCAATAGAGAATCGTATAGGTCATCGACTTTGCCGCCTAAAATCCTTCCGCAGCCTGCTGCAAACAGAGTATCTCCACAAAAAAGTCTCGTAGTAAGGGAATTATTTCCCTCTCTACAAAGATAACCTATATGGTTACTTGTGTGACCTGGAATTTCTAGGACAGTTAAATGTTTTCTACCAAACATAAAATTGTCAGCTTCTTTAACCGGAATATTTACTCCATACTTTTCAAAACCAATAGGGCCAAAAACTGGGATAGAATTTAATTTTTTAGTTTTACCAAATTCGATCATACCAGTAGAGAAAAACTTATTATTTGATATATCTATTAATTCCTTTATTCCCCCAACATGGTCACTGTGATGGTGGGTAATTAAAATTCCGGCTAATGTTTTATCCGGGTTGGAATTAAAAAAATCCAAAATTGGTTTTGAGTCACCTGGATCGACGATTAGAAAACTTTTGTTGGATTCTATACCCCATATATAGTTGTCATCAAATGCGTTAAATCGTTTGATTGTCATATTTGTTAAATTAATTAATTTTGCAAGCTTTAAACACTTAGTAGTGAATTACAATAAAGAAATATCATAATATAGAAACATATTATTTTGTACATAATACAAGTACTATTAATTAGAAAGTAACTCATGGATGTTTTTGACAAATGGGATCACTGGATTGAAAGTCCACTCGGTTCTTGGTTGTTAGAGCAAGAGCAGTGCTGGATGGATGAGAGTTTAGAAGATATTTTTGGATACAATGCTCTGCAAATTGGTCCTGCGAAGTTGGACTCTTTGAGAAGTAATAGGATTCAATGTAAGGCCAGACTCTGTTTTTCAAGCAAAACTACAAAAAAAAACAGATATCCTAATACATTAATAGTTTCTCCAGAACTACTTCCCCTGGAATCACAGAGTATTGACTTACTAGTACTTTCTCATGTTTTTGAATCTGTAAAAAACCCACACCAGTTTCTTAGAGAGGCGGAAAGAGTCTTAATTCCAGAAGGCAAGCTTATTATTTGTGGTTTTAATTCATTCAGTTTGTGGGCTGTGTACAGAAAATTTAACAAAGATGAATTTATTGAAGGAATGAACAACTGGATTGGAATCAGTCGTTTAAAAGATTGGTGTGAACTTTTAGATCTTAAGATTGTAGGGGGAGAATATTCAACTTATTTACCTCCCATAAATTCTAAGAGATGGATTAAAAAATTTCAATGGATGGAGCATGCAGGTGCTCGTTGGTGGCCAACAACCGGAGCAGTCTACTATCTTACAGCTATTAAAAGAAACTCTTCCATAAATTTGATAGAGCCAAAAAAATGGAATCCACCAAAATTTAAAAAACATTCTGCTGCATCCATTGGAAAGACCATAAGCGAGGAATTTAAAAGCAATGAAAATAGAAGATGATTGGGTTGTAATCTACACCGACGGAGCCTGCAAAGGAAACCCGGGTCGAGGTGGTTGGGGGGCATATTTTATTTTTTCAGATCAGGAAAAAGAATTATTTGGTGGTGATATTCAAACAACAAATAATCGCATGGAATTAATGGCTGTTATAGAGGCCATACGATTTGTTGATGAAAGAAAAAAATTACGTATTTATACAGATTCGCAATATGTAAAGAATGGTATTCAAGAATGGATAACAAATTGGAAAAAAAATGGTTGGAAAACTGCTAGTAAAAAACCAGTTGCCAATAAAGATTTATGGTTAAAACTATATGAAATAAAATCCTCCAGGCACATTGATTGGAACTGGGTTAAAGGACACTCTGGAGATATTGGAAATGAAAAAGCTGATTTTTTAGCAAATAAAGGTGTTGTGAGCGTTACTTGATGAAAAAAAAATTCATACTATTTTCTTTTTTAACTTTCATTTTAATAATTTTTATAATATTAAATTTGAAATTTACATCTTTAAAAGAACAAGAAAAACAAAAAACTTTTAAAAATACTACTGTAAAGGTAGAAGTAAAGATTGTTGAAGAAAATTTAATATCCGAAAAGCTAACATTAACAGGAGAGTTTTTTGCAAATGAGTCTGTAAGCGTGCAGTCAGAAGTCTCTGGAAGAATTGACTATATTGGTTTTTCAGATGGTGAAGTTGTAAAAAAAAATACACTTTTAATCGGACTGGAATCGTCAATTCCAAATGCAGAATTTTTAAAATTCTCAGCAGAATTTGATCTAGCTAGTGCAAACCTCAAAAGAGCAAAGAATCTGTATAAACAAAATTATGTAAGCTCTCGTTCCTTAGATGAGGTTATTGCTACAAACGAAATTGCAAAAGCAAAGAAACAACTTTCTAAAGCAATTCTGGAGCAATACAAAATCAAAGCACCATTTAAAGGAAAAGTTGGGCTCAGAAAAATTAGTGTTGGTAGCTATGTTAAAAATGGAGAAGAATTATTAGTATTGCAAGACCTTAGTACATTAAAATTTGATTTTCAAGTTCCAGAGAGATACTCAAATTTAGTAAAAGTAGGCCAAGAAGTTGATATCAAAACAAATGCTTTTTCAAACTCTATTTCTGGTGTTGTAAATGCGATAGATGTTGAAAACCAGAATAAAGGAAGAGTACTAACTCTAAGGACAATTATTAAAAATCAAAATGGCTTTCTTAGATCTGGAATGTTCGGGAAAGTTAATTTGATTATTAGTAAAAATGAAGACTCACTAGTAGTAGCTGAGGAGGCTATTTTTTCTGAGCGATCTAGCAAATTTGTATGGTTAGTAAATCAGGGGACTGTAAAAAAAACCACTGTTGTTACAGGACTTCGATTGAATGACAAAGTAGAGGTCATAAAGGGACTTAAAAAAGGAGATAAAGTGGTATCTGCTGGACATCTCAAGCTTCGTAGAGATGGGCAGTCAGTTGTAATTGTGGAGTAATAAATTTTTTTAAAACATTTCTAAGTCAGGAGTGGCATGTCAGCTGTTTTTATTAAGCGACCAGTTTTATCGATAGTAATTTCTCTTTTGATAATATTGGTTGGTGTGGTTTCTTATTTGGATTTACCTTTAAGAGAATATCCTAAAATCGACGAACCAGTTGTCAGTGTCAGGACAGATTTCAGAGGAGCTTCCCCGGAAATTATTGAGTCTCAAATTACACGTCCACTAGAGGATTCAATTGCAGGAATTGAGGGAATCAAGATTTTGTCCTCAACTTCTAGGGCTGAAACTTCAAGAATTACAATTCAATTCAGAGAATATAGGGACCCTGATGATGCAGCTTCAGATGTAAGGGATAGGGTTGCAAGAGTAAGAACAAAATTACCAATTGAAGCAAAAGAATCAAGGGTATCAAAAGTAGAAGCCGATGCATCACCAATTGTTTGGTTAACACTAAGCAGTGATGTTTTGTCGATGATGGAAATTAGTTACTTGGCTAAAAATATTATCAAACCTAGATTACAATCTCTTCCCGGTGCTGCAGATGTGAGAATATTTGGTGACCGTAAATTTTCGATGAGAATTTGGCTTGATGAGAGTCAACTCGTAGCCTATGGTCTTACTGTTCAAGATATTGAGAGAGCCATAAGACAACAAAATATAGAATTTCCTGCTGGTAGAATTGAAACACCTGGCAGAGAGTTTTCAGTCATTGCTTCTACTGATTTATCAACTGCATTTGAATTTGAAGAAATTATTTTAAGCTCTTCACAGAGTTCTGGTTTAATAAAATTAAAAGATGTTGCTAGAGTTGAAATAGGACCAGAGAATGAGAGAATAATAGCAAGGTTCAAAGGAAGACCTTCTGTAGCAATGGGAATTGTAAAACAGGCAACATCAAATCCGTTAATTCTTTCTTCAGCAGTTGAAAAAAATCTACCAAATATATTAAAAGATTTACCAAAAGAAGTTGATTTGGAGGTCGCTGTGGATTATTCAATTTTTATTGATAAATCTATTAAGGCAGTTTTTAAAACTATTTTAGAAGCAATGCTTTTGGTAGCTCTAGTCATTATATTTTCGTTAAAAAGTTTCAAAGCTTCTTTAATTCCGATAGTAACAATACCTATTTCACTCATAGGTTCTTTTTCTATAATGCTTGCTTTAGGGTTCACAGTGAATACGCTCACATTATTAGCTATGGTTATTGCTGTTGGACTAGTCGTTGATGATGCAATAGTTGTTTTAGAAAATATTAGCAGACACATTGAGAATGGAAAAAATTCCCTAGATGCTGCATTCACCGGAATGAAAGAAGTAGGTTTTGCAGTCGTTGCTATGACTCTGACTCTTGCTGCGGTTTTCGCACCAATTGTATTTGCTCCAGGGAGAACCGGAAGATTATTTGAAGAATTTGCTTTGTCTCTGTCAAGTGCAGTTTTAATATCAGGGGTAGTTGCGCTAACCTTAACTCCCATGATGTGCAGGTACTTGTTGGGGGAAGGAGATATCAAAAATAAGCCATCACAAGAAAAATCACTCACTATTTTTTCTATTAAAAGTTTTCTGGAAAAAACCTCTTACACATTAAATATACTATCCTCGAAATATTCAGTGGTTTTGTCCTGGATAATTAAAAAACAATGGGTAGTTGTTGTAATTTTTGTTTCTACTCTAGTGCTTGGGTTTTATAGTTTTAGTAACGTAAAAAAAGAATTAGCTCCCTCGGAGGATAGAGGTTTAATACTGGCTGTATTTTTAGGTCCTGAGGGAAGCTCAATCAACTATACAAATAGGTATGCAACAGAAATTGAAGATATCCTTGATAAAGTTCCTGAGTCAGAAAAATATTTTGTTATTTCAGGTAGTCCAACTGTAAATAAAGGAATAGCCTTTTTCCGTCCTTATGAGTGGGAAAAAAGAGAGCGTTCCATACAGGAGATAGCGACTAGCATTCAACCTCAACTTTCTTCTGTCCCGGGGGTTAGATCATTTCCCATTTTACCTCCAGCGTTTGGTCAAAAGATTAGATCTAGACCAATTCAAATAGTAGTCCTATCATCTGGATCAATGAATGATTTATCCAAGATTAACTCTGAACTAATTGAGAAACTGACTTCAAGTGGTTTATTACAAGGTATAGACTCCGATTTAATTTTAAATAAACCAGAACTGGACATTAAAATTAATAGGGATTTGGCAGCTGATCTTGGGATCAGTATCGCAGAGATTGGTAGAACACTTGAGAGCTTACTTGGAGGAAGGCAGGTTACTCGCTACAGAGAGGGTAACGAGCAATATGATGTGATTGTTCAATTGAAAGATGAAAAAAGAAATAACCCGAATGATATCGGTGATATTTATGTGAGAGGCTTTGACGAGAAACTAATTCCACTCTCAAGTATCGTCTCTTTTAAGGAGACAGTTGGACCTAGAGAACTAAATCATTTTTCTCAGAGAAGAGCAATAAAAATAAGTGCTGGTCTTTCTCCAGGTGTATCAATGGATAAAGCTCTGTCTGAAGTTGAAAAAATTGCTAGGGGTGTACTACCCAATGATGCACAGTTAGACTTTGATGGACAATCGAGAGAATATTTTGAGTCAAAAAACACTCTAACTTTTGTTTTTTTTCTTTCTATACTATTTATTTTTTTAGTTTTATCGGCACAATTTGAGAGTTTTATCCAGCCATTAGTTATAGTTTCTACTGTACCTTTAGCTTTATCAGGTGCAATGTTTAGTATATTTATAGCAGGAGGATCTTTAAATGTTTACTCACAGATAGGGTTAATTGCTTTAGTTGGCTTAATTTCAAAACATGGCATACTCATAGTTGAATTTGCTAATAAATGTGTTGAAAGGGGAATGAGTCTCCCTGAGGCAGCAGTAGAGGCTGCAAAATTAAGGTTTAGACCAATAATAATGACAACAATATCTACAATTTGTGGAGCCCTACCCCTTGCACTAGCCTCAGGACCAGGTTCAGAAGCAAGAGAACAAATTGGGTGGATCGTTGTTGGTGGGATGGCTTTTGGCACATTTTTAACCCTTTTTATTTTACCAACAGTATATCTATGGATTAATTTATGCGTTATATTTCTCTCGACACGGAAACAACAGGACTGAGTATAGAATCTGGACACAAGCTTATTGAAATCGGATGTTTGGAAATTGTCGATAGGTCATTGACAGGAAGAAAATTTCATCAATATTTAAATCCTGACAGAGAAATCGATGCATCAGCAACCAAGATTCATGGAATGACATTGAATGATTTGAAAGAAAATCCTTCTTTTGAGGAAATATCAGATAGATTTTGCAAATTCATTAGTGGTTCAACTCTCTTAATACACAATTCAAAGTTCGATTTAGGATTTTTAAATACAGAACTATCTAAATGTGGAAAGCCCAAAATAGAAAATTTTGTTGAAGAAGTTATAGATACCCTAAGTTTGGCAAGAGCACTCCATCCAGGAAAGAAAAATTCGTTAGATATGCTTTGTTCTAGATACAAGATTGATAATTCTGAGCGAGTTTTTCATGGTGCTTTACTTGATTCATTCTTGTTAGCAAATGTATATTTGGCTATGACTAGAGGGCAGGAAGATTTGAATATACAAGATGTGGGGGATAAAGATTTACGTAAAGTAAAACAAGGTACTAAAATGGCTCAAGTTATAATATCTGTTGCATCTGACAAAGATAAAGATTTACACAAAAATTATTTAGATAGAATGGAAAAAGATTGCAAGGGTAAAGTTTTGTGGAGGAGTTGATTAAAAAGTGAGACTTATTTTTAAAAGAAGAGACTTGTTTTTTGCAGTTCCTAAAGATGAAATAATTCGGGTTATTGAGGTTATTGAATCATTTGAAATTGAAGCATCCAATTTTTTGGTTAGACTTATCGATGGACAACCCACATTGATTATAGAGCCTAATAGAGTTTTTGAATCAATTAATCAAAAACAACACTTCGGTTCCTGGAAGAACCCCACCTATCTTCTTCTCATGAGAAGAGATGGTGATGTTTCTAAAGCACTCATGGCAGACTCAATGGACTGG
>MDTB01040100.1_pt1 | contig 34378 bp, 32 predicted proteins | sample 811161 | NCBI WGS metagenome assembly MDTB01 (sample SAMN05326650, study PRJNA326480) | marine metagenome | isolation source: seawater | place: Mediterranean Sea | collected 2009 | reverse complement strand
GATTGATTCTGCAATTTGAAAGGTGGTTTCACCTGATCCGCAGCCAATATCGATGACATTCGATTTATTTGATAAGTTTAAATTTTGTAATGCTGCGTTTCCAAACGGGTTTAGCATATTATCGAGGGTCTCTTTTTTTTGAACCCAGTTTTTACCACCTTGGCCGGACCAGAATTCTTTTTGTTTTTGATTAGTCATGCGTATATTTTAACTAATTGAGGCATTAACATACTATGATTATTTGATTTTATTGCAAGGTATTTTAAAATCGTTTTCTATGAGTTTTATTATCAGCCCTTAGTTTTTCTTCTTCTGAACCATTTCCTGTTTCCTTTTTCAATTTAATTGCATCTAATATATCTTTAAGTTTACTTGTTCCTTTAAAAGTATTTTTTTTCTGGAAATTTTAGGAATGTGCGTTTTAAACTAAACCTATGAATGTAAAAAATGAAATTTTAGAAATTATGCGTGAATGGGCACCTGAAGATACAGCCGAGGAATGGGATAATGTTGGCCTCCAGCTGGATACCAAACGTGATATTCAACGCATTGCATTGGTGCTTGAAATTAATTTAGATACGCTTTCCATCATAAAAGAGTACCCTTATGATTTTATTGTTTCTCATCATCCATTAATTTTTAAGCCGTTACATTCATTGGGATATGATGGCTGGTTTCAACAAACCTTACGGGCACTGATTCAAGATGATATTGGTCTTTATGTGAGCCATACGAATTTAGATCGAGCGTCTGAGGGTGTGACTCATGCATTATTGCGTCAATTAGACCTCTCTATTGATAAAACAGACACCTTATCAGATGGCTATGGCAAATTGGTTCACTTGGTTAAACCTATTGATTTTAGTGATGTTGATGAACAGCTCGATGCAGTTGCAAAAATTGTTCCAGATAATTTAAATATAAAAACCATTGCGTTGATGGGTGGTAGTGGAAAATCTTTTGTAAAAGATGTCATTCAAGCCAATGCTGATTTGTATATTACTGGAGAATTGGGTTACCATGATATGCAATTTTTGAGGCAAGAAAATAAGGCGGTTATTTTGCTTGGCCATTATCAATCAGAAGTGTTTATCTTGGACACCATTCACGAAAAATTAAAACATTTGGATATCGAAATCGATATTATAAAATAGTTTTGGTATCAACGTTTATGTGAATTATTGTGAGGCCAGCTGATATGCTTTTTCATTTAAAGCAGCCAATTCATCTTGTGTATTTGCGCCCAAAACTTCATATTCAGTACTGATGCAATGCCCTGACAATGTTTTATTTCCTTTATGAAGCATTGCGATAACGTCAGTTAAATAATACTCATTTTGTGCATTGTTGGTTGAGAGCTTTTTTATGCTATTTATTAGTTCTTCAGTATTAAAGCAATAAATTCCACTATTGAATTCACTTATTTTAAGTTCTTCTGTGTTACAATCTTTGGCCTCTCTTATTGCAATAATTTGATTGTTTTTATCCCGAATAATACGGCCGTAATTTCCAGCATTTGGCAGTGTTGCGGTTAATAATGTTGCTGCTGCGTTTGTATTTTGATGAATGTTTATTAATTCTTCTAATGTGCTTGGCTGAATTAATGGGCAGTCACCCGCTAAAATCAAGCAGTGTTGTGCAGCAGATGAGGTGATGTTTTCAAGTGCACATACAACTGCATGACCTGTGCCAAGTTGTTCCTCTTGAATGGCATGAGTAGCATTAAATGATTTGCATGCACTTAAAACTTCTTCTCGTTTATAACCAACAACGAGGCAAATATCAGTAATATTACAAGTTTGAACAGATTCAATGACATGATGGATCATGGGTTTATGTTGGATTGGATGAAGCACTTTTGGTAAATCTGATTTAAAGCGTGTCCCTTTTCCAGCGGCTAAAATAATGGCAATAAATTTTTTCATTTTCATATTATACATCTTTTTGAGCTTATAAATGTATGTGGTTTTTTCGTTTTAATTTTATTCAAATGATTCATAATTGATTATCAAATCGTTTCCGTGGCTTGAGAGAAGATGGGGTTTAATGGTAATATATTATTACTTTAATTATCAAAATTTGATTGAAAAGGATTATTAAATGACTCAAATAATCATAAAAACACACCATGACGAAATGTCTCCTAGTATTAAAGAGTATGTTGAAAAAAAACTGGCTAAATTGGAGCATTTTTTTGACAAGATAGAAGAGATTCAAGTGGACTTGGATGTCGAAACATTTCCAAATGCTGAGGATCGCCAAATTGTATCTGCGACTGTTTTAGTGCCGGGATCCGCTTTAATTGCAAAAGATGCCAGTCAAGACTTATATGCAAGCATTGATGGAATGATGGATAAACTACAGCGGCAATTAAAAAAATACAAACAGAAGTTACGTTTGAAAAGTCGCAAGAAAGCCATGAAAAATAAGCGCGATATTCAACGAATTACGTTGATAAAAAGTGATGATCAAGAACAGCAACAGCAAACGTCAACCGATCCATCTACATTATATGTCAGAAAACCAATGCACCCTGAAGATGCCGCTCTTTTATTAGAGGATTTAGAGCAATCATTTTTGGTGTTTCGAAATGCATCAGATGAGAAAATCAATGTGATTTACGTTACGGATGATGGGAATTTTGGTTTAATAGAAACTTAAGAAAGGTAGTGTGTAATTTATGAGTATTAAAATAGCAATAAATGGCTTTGGTCGAATAGGTCGGAATGTCTTTCGAATTATTCAAAATAACCCAAATATTAGTGTCGTAGCCATCAATGATCTTACAGATCCCAAAACGTTGGCTCACTTGTTAAAATATGATTCTGTTCATGGTCGATTTAATGGAGAGATTGCCGTTGATGGTGATTCTATTGTTGTTAATGGTGAATCTATTAAAATATATTCTGAGCGAAATCCAAGCCAGCTTCCTTGGAAATCGTTGGATATTGATGTTGCGATTGAATCCACTGGTGTTTTTACTCAAGCAACGTCTGAGCGTGGTGGTTACTTAAGTCATATTGATGCCGGCGCTAAGAAAGTGATTTTGACAGTTCCAGCTAAAGATGACATTGCTACTATGGTTTTGGGTGTCAATGATGATCAATATGAAGAAAATATAAAAGCATGGTCCAACGCGAGTTGTACTACAAATTGTTTGGCCCCTGTTGCTAAAGTTTTAAACGACTCTTTTGGAATTGAACGTGGTTTTATGAATACTGTTCATGCTTACACCAATGATCAATCGATTTTAGATTTACCACACAAAGATTTAAGACGTGCAAGAGCTGCTGGACAATCGATTATTCCAACGTCAACAGGTGCGGCACGCGCTGTGTCTTTGGTTATACCTGAGTTAAAAGGAAAATTAGATGGTATGGCAATGCGTGTTCCAACACCGGATGGCTCTGTTGTTGATTTGGTTATTGAATTATCAAAAGAGGTTACCAAAGAAGACGTGAATGCGGCGCTAAAAGCAGCCGCACATGGTCCTATGAAAGGGGTTTTGGAGTATACTGAAGAGCCATTGGTATCAGTTGATGTTATTGGTAATTCTCATTCTTCAATTGTTGATGGCTTATCAACCATGGTGAGTGGCAGCTTGGTTAAAGTTGTTTCGTGGTATGACAATGAATACGGTTATTCAAATCGTGTTGTTGATTTGGTTGAAAAAATATCATATGCGAAAGTCTTTCACTGATTTATTAAAGCATTCCTTACAAGGAAAAGTTGTTCTTGTTCGTGTTGATTTTAATACGCCCATTAAAGATGGACAGGTTACAGACAATACTCGAATAAAGGCTTCTTTAGGAACCATACAAGCCCTTACAAACCAAGGTGCAAAGGTCGTTTTGATTTCACACCTTAATCGGCCTGGTGGTAAGGTTGTTGAAGCACAGCGATTGACTCCCGTTAAAAATGATTTGCAAGACCTTTTGGGTCGACCGGTTATGAAGTTGGATGAAGCTATTGGTCCAGCTGTTGAAAAAGCGATTCAAGCATTAAATGATTCCGATGTATTATTACTTGAAAATATTCGGTTTTATAGAGAAGAAGAAGCAAATGATCTCGACTTTTCAAAAACACTGGCAAGTTATGCCGATTATTTTGTGCAAGATGCGTTTGGTGCTGTGCATCGTCAACATGCTTCAACATTTGGTATCGCTCAGTGTTTGCCAGCGTTTTCAGGTCAATTGTTAGACAAAGAGCTGAATTATTTAACCCAAGTTTTACGTTCTCCTGATCGCCCTTTAACAGCAATTATAGGTGGTTCAAAGATTTCAAGTAAATTTTCTGTTCTCGAAAATTTGCTTCAAACGGTTGATGTGATGGTGCTTGGTGGTGCTATGGTATATACACTTCTTAAAGCGAAAAATGAAGAGGTTGGAACATCGTTGGTTGAATTGGATCTGATTGATAAAGCGACTTCTTTTTTAGACAAAGTAGCCGCACTTGGAAAAACCTTGTATTTGCCTGAAGACCATATTGCAGTTACTAATTTTAGCGATCCGAATACTGCTCAAACGGTGGATGTTTTGTCACCCAATCAAATGGGTGTTGATATTGGTCCCAAATCCATTTCACATATTCAGATGCTCATCGAATCATCTAAAACTGTGTTTTGGAATGGCCCGTTGGGTGTTTTTGAAACACCTGAGTATTCAAAGGGCACCTTTTCCGTTGCGCATTCACTTGCAAATGCTACTCAAGCAACGACAATTGTTGGTGGTGGGGATTCAATTGCAGCGGTTAATCAAGCGGGTGTTGCAGATCAAATGAATCATATTTCTACTGGTGGTGGTGCGAGCCTTGAGTTTCTGGAAGGGAAATCCTTGCCTGGAATTTCTGTATTATCATGAATGAAGATTTTAGAAAAAACTTATCGGATAAACAACATGCAATTCGATCGGATGCTTTTTTAGCAAAAAAAAGCTTCGATAATGAAAAAAAATCGTTCGACCAATACACGTCATCAGATTTGGAAGATGATTATCCTGACATAAAAGAACTTCGCCACGAGATAAAATTAATGATGGCATTGATGAGTGAATCTAAATTTGATGATATTGTTCATTTAATTGCCAATCCTTCTCGTTTGATGGGATTAAATTTTATTATTGGTTTTGTTCGAGGTATTGGGTTTTGCTTGGCAATTTTAATTATTCTAATCATTGTCTTAGCGTCACTTTCTGATACCGTTTTTTTTGGATCTTAAGTGTCGCAATTACTATATTTAGTATATGTTTTTTCAGGGATGTTATTTATTACCGATCAATTTACCAAGTTTCTTGCTCGTGAATATTTGTTTGATCAGTCTTTTGTTTTTGGCTGGCTTCGTTTTGATTTGGTTTTCAATACGGGTGCAGCATATGGTTTGTTTTCTAATTTTACACCGTTTTTAACTTGGCTTGGCGTAATAGTTATTGCTTATTTATTGTATTCCATTAAGTCATTGATTCATACAAAGTTAGATATTGTTGCTTATGCTTTGATTATTGCAGGCGCACTAGGAAATACAGTTGATCGTATTTTGTTTGGAAAGGTTACTGATTTTATCAATATTCAAATTATTCCTGTATTTAACTTCGCAGATATTTATTTGAATATTGGCGTTGTACTAATTTTACTGAATACCTTTTTTTATGCAAAAAAATCAACACGAAATAACGGTTAGTGTTTTTTTAACATCTGCTCAGCGGATTGATCAGTATTTGACTGATTTATTTCCATATTCCCGACAACAGATCAAAACCATGATTAAAGGCGGTCAAGTTCGTTTAAATGGCAATGATGTAAAGCCTTCTCAACTCGTTTCGCTTTATGATCGAATTGAAATTTTAATTTTCGATGTTCCTTTGAAAGTTAAACCGCAAGTTGAATTTAGTAATATGGCCATTCGATCGAATGATATTGTTATTCCAGTTATTTACAATGATGATGATTTGTTGATTATTAATAAGCCGTTTGGATTGGTGGTTCATGATGCCCCAACGGTTGATGATTTTTCTTTGGTGGATTATGTTAAAGCAGCTAACATTCCTTTATTTTCAGATGAAACTGGTCGTCCTGGCATTGTTCATCGGTTGGATCAATTCACGGAAGGTTTGATGATTTTAGCGAAATCAGCATCTGCATTTTTTAGCATCCGTCAGCAGTTTAAAGACCGACAAATTGAGAAAAAGTATTATGCCGTTCTTCAAGGTGTTCCTCGATCAAAAGCGGCTATTATTGATCGGCCCATTGGGAGAGATTCTAAAATCCGTGCTCGACAAAGTTGCAATAACTATATTGATGGTACTGAAAAATCTGCGATTACGAAATACAAAGTGCTTCGTCAATTTACAAATATAACGGTTGTTGATGTGCTACTTGTTACTGGTAGAACCCATCAAATTCGAGTGCATTTTTCAACAATGAATTGTCCGGTTTTGGGTGACTTTCTCTACAGCAAACAATCAAAGAAAAATGAGGGGTATTATTTGCAAAGTTATTATTTAAAACTCCAACACCCCACAAAAGATGAGCCTTTGGTGGTCGAATTGCCAATTAGTCAGCGATTAAAAAAATATGCTGGTGATAATGCAGATGCTTAAACAAAAAATTAATATTGAGAGTTGTTTGTTTTTTTCTTCAAGCTTTAAAATCGCAGACTCTGTTGATTTTGTAGCTGAAATTTGAGACTTTTTAAGTTCGTTTAGTTTTTTTTCAAATTCTATTTGTGACTGATTATTGCTGGGTTCTACGGGCAATCCAAATGATGATAGTGTGCTCACCATGGGTATTGAACTTTCCTCAGATTTTTTTATATATAACGTGAAACCACTTTTAGGATCAATTATTTTTCTTATGTTTGTATTATTGGGTTCAATCACAAATTCATACTATCAAACATAAATAAAAAAACAAATCGATTCATCATAAAGCTTTATTTTATTTGTATTTTTTTTCACGTATAATGGAAAAGATGAGTCCAAAAAAGAAAAAGAAAAAAAAACAAAAAGTTCAGGAAAGTTCAAATCATGATGTTTTCTTTGTTGTTCAATTATTTGTCGGATTACTGCTCTTTTTCTCCATTTATGGGTATGAACTTATGGGCCCTTTTGGGTCTGCGATTCAAATTATAGGGTTTAATCTTTTTAGTGATGCATTTGCACTTCTACCGTGGGTTATTTTGGTTACAAGCGGTCCATTGGTTGCATCCACCCCAGCACCAATTTCCCGCTATTACTTAAATCTCTCTGTTTTTACTCTCTTTTTTTTAACACTGATTGATTCCATTTTTTTAGATAAAATGATGACGAATCATGGTGAAATTTCTTGGGCAATAACGGATGGAATTATTCACTTTGGGGCCCAACTCTTTGGAGAGTTTGGCGTCCGGTTTTTATGTTTTGCAATTAGTATTACTTTTGGGGTTATGCTTTTTCATGTTTCTATTGCGAATATTATTGATTCGATCAAACAACTATTTCGGGTGAATCCAGAGGTCTTTTTTAAAAATTTAAAATACCGTTTATTTTATCAAAAACAGTCTTCAATCATTAAAAAGAAAAAGATATCGTTAAAGAAAAAGAAAGATGATTTTGCCTTAAAAAAAATAAAAGATACTGATATTTCAGATCGTCAATTAGAACTTACTCAACCTCAACTTCCGCCAAAAGAAATGGTGATTGTTTCTGATACTCACGTTATTGAAAAGTCAGCCGATGAAACAGCTTATGTGTTACCGCCTTTGGACCTTTTGCAGAAGCCACGAAAATCAAATGCCAAACAAATTGAAAATGATATGCGACAAAAATCTAAATTGCTTGAAATGGCACTTGAAAGTTTTAATGTCAAAGCGCGTGTTGTGAATATTACAGTCGGCCCATCTGTGAGCCGGTTTGAATTGCAGCCAGGGGAAGGTGTAAAAATTAGTAAGATTACAAATCTCAGTCAAGATATTGCCTTAAAATTGGCTGTTCCTACTGTACGTATTGAGGCTCCTATACCGGGTAAGGCATTGATTGGGATCGAAGTTCCAAATGCTGATATTGCACCATTAAATTTAAGATCTATTATTGATCCGAAAACATTTTTTAAAACAGATTTGCCACTTGAATGTATTCTTGGTCAACGAATTACAGGTGAAGGTGTGACGATGAACCTTAATAAAATGCCACATATTTTAGTGGCTGGTTCTACAGGATCGGGTAAAAGTGTTTGTGTTAATGCAATTATTATCTCAATTTTAATGAAGGCAACCCCTGATGAGGTAAAGTTTTTGATGATTGATCCTAAAAAAGTCGAACTTAGTTTGTATTCCGATATTCCACACTTACTGGCCCCAGTCGTGACCAATCCACATAAGGCTGCTGCTACCTTAAAACAATGGGCATTGGTTGAAATGGAGCGACGGTATGAGTTGTTTACGGAACATGGTGTTAAGGATTTGGCAGGTTTTAATGCGATGGCCAAAACCAATGCGGATCCAGACGTTAAGCCCATTCCTTATATTGTTGTTATCATTGATGAATTTGCTGACTTGATGATGGTTGCTTCTCAAGAAGTAGAAAATACCATTTGTCGATTGGCTCAAATGGCAAGAGCCACTGGTATTCACTTGGTTATCGCGACTCAGCGCCCAAGTGTGAATGTCGTTACGGGCTTAATTAAAGCGAATGTTCCATCACGTATATCGTTTGCTGTTCAATCTCAAATTGATTCACGTACCGTTCTTGATATGGCGGGTGCTGAAAAATTGCTTGGTCGGGGAGATATGCTTTATATGCCGGTAGGTGCTAGTAAACCTGATCGGGTGCAAGGTGTTTTTGTTTCAGAGCAAGAAGTAAATGGTGTCGTTAAATTTATTAAGAATCAAGGTGGCCCAAATTATGTTGATGAAGTTATGGAGGTTGAGGTTGAAGAAAAAGAAACTGAATCCGACCAAGGTTCCGATCCAAATAAGGATGAACTTTTTAATCAAGCTAAAGAAATGATTCAATCCACGCAATATGCATCAACTTCGTATTTGCAACGAAAACTACGTATTGGATACAATAGAGCCGCACGTTTAATGGATGAATTGGAAGAGGCGGGGGTTATCTCTGCCTATGATAATGAATCCAAAACCCGTACGGTTCTGCCAGGTTAGTTTGATTTTTATTAAAATTTAGTTAATAATATGGGGATGAAATTAAAAGTTGAACCTTTATTAAGTATATTAAATAAAATTAAAACTGTAATTATTAATCATTGTGAATGGTAGTGTCCATTTGGTTGCTACTATTTTTATAATGTCTATGGCATAATTTCAACATGAGATTTATTGGTTTTGTGTTTTGTTTCATTGCATTTGTTTTGCCAGTATTAGCAGACGATGATTGGCTGCTTGATGATGACATTATTATTAATGAAGTGCAATCCAATGATAAGGCTTCGTTGGGATATGTTGAAGAACACTTATCTGGTTATTCATTTTCAACGTATTCTTATGGCAATCAAGTCAAGCGTTTTATATTTGAAACGCGTCTTCGTTTTAATGAAACCTTTTTTGATCAAACTACTATTAATTTAGAATACCGATATCAAAATAGCTTTTTTGATACGCCAGTTCGTAATAACTCAACCTATCTCGTTTCCAATAAGTTGTTTTCTTATGATTTGCAAGAATTTAGAGAGCTGTATGTCCAGCAGCGTTTAAACGAATATTTTTCATTTAAAGCAGGAAAACAAACCATTATTTGGGGTCAGTGGTCTTCATTTTCTCCAATTGATTTGTTATTACCTTTTGATTTTGCTGTTATTGGGCCGAGTTTTAATAAAGAGCAAATTAAGCAACCCATTGAAGCATACAATATATCCTTTTCTCCGAATGATCATTGGATAACCACGTTTTATTATTTTCCAAACTTTACGTTGGATAATTCATCCATTGAAGCGTTAAATTATGCAGAGAAAAATGGTCGAACTGTGGTTTACCCTCGAGCTGATCAAGATCATCAATATGCGTTACGCAGTGTTTTAATTGGGGATAAAATTACTTATGGAATTACTTTGTTTGAAGGATTTGAAGTTATTCGTAATCAGTTTTCAACATTAGATAACTATGTTTGGGAAGGAGATACTAATATTTACTCAACGTCTGATCAATTTATGTTTCCCAAAAAGTATGCACTTGTTTTAGAGGCCAATTTACAAATTAATGATCAAGATTCACTTGGGACAGAGATTTTGCTTCAGACTCGCAAAACTAATTTTGATAAATTAAATATTACTGATGTCTATAATTTAGTTAACAGCAAACCCACAGAGCTTCAAAACTACTTAAATTGGATAAAAAATTCCAATGCTGGTCTTTTCTATGCTGACCAATACATGCTAATTTCCTCTGTCGGTTATGAAAAATTTTTGGATCGTCATATTTTTAAACTTTCGCTTTCTTATATTCATTTAATTAATCCAGAAAAAACTCAAACTGGTTTTGATTATTATCAACAGCTTGGCGTTGAAAATGAGATGTTTGATTGGACGGATTCATATCGATTTCTTGGTTCGTTGATGTATATGTATTATTTAACAGATGATCAAAATCAAAGTGTTGGAACGATGTTGGGATTTTTGGGTTCTGGTATTGGGGGTTCTGCATTTTATGGGATTACGTTTCAAGAAAGTTTAACTTTTGGTGTAGGGATTGAGTACATTAAATATTTGACGGATTTATCTTTTGGTACGAGCGATCAAGGGGAGCAAATAGTGAACGTAAATGAAATAACATGCCGTACAGGTATTCAATACATTTTTTAACTTTATGAAAGATTTCTAATACTTCTTACGATATTTATTGTGAGGAGGATACAATGGCAGTAGAGTTTCATTCAATTAATAATCTTCAAAGAGCAGATGTTAAATCCACGTTTCATTGGAAAGAGACGTTTAATGTTCAAACATTGCGTGGCTTAGTTGCAAAATATCCTGATCACGTTCAGAAAATTTTAGAAGACTCTAGCCGTCGTTTATCGTATCATTTAACCGACAATGAGGTTGATCAACTTCGATCAATCAAGAGTCAACATGATATGGATTTCAAGATTGCTTCCGCGCTTTATGTTAGTGATAATATTGGTAAGAAGGCCTTAGGTATTGCATCAAAACAGATTCAAGATTACACCCGATCAAATCCCATAGCATTAAATCAGCCAGAGATGGTCCCATCTTCGATTTATCAAAATGTGATACGGTCTGTTGAATTGTTAAAAACTCCGCATTTAACTTCATCTCAACAGACTCAAATGGTTAACAATAATGATGTTGATCATCATACATCTTCATCAATTAGTTCCTTGGTTTCTGGTAATGTTTCAAAAACGTTGGATAGTGAAAATGACATGGTTTCGGTTGATTTCAATTCCATTAAAACAGTTGGAGTTTCTGATATCCGTAATGATCAAATCCAATTAATTGATACAAGCGGGGATTGTTTGTTTCACTCCGTTCATCATCAATTACGTCGATTAGGTAAACTTTCTATTCCGTTTAAACGTTCAGCTAACACACTTACGGTTTGTAGCCAGAATCAAATTAACAATGATAAGACAGATATATTAAATTTTATTTTTGAAGACCCTGCGAATTATGAGTTCTACTCATCGCTATTCCCTTCACCTAATGAAGCCACATTAAAAGCCAATGTTGAACAATATTTTAAAAATCAAAATTATTGGCGTGGTGAGACTGAAACTAATTCTTTAACGGAGCATTCATTTTTATATTATGCACAACAATTTCAAACGAATATTGCTGTTATTAGTGAAGACCGGACTTGTGCTTTGGTTTATAAACCCGATGGAATCATTGACTATCATTCAGAAGCGGTTCAATCTGACTGGGTCACCATTATTCGTACACTAGGTGGTAGTCATTTTGAATCAGTCATTATTGATGACTGATTTGCAACGTTAGTTAAATTTAACAATTCGTTGTGTCTCTTTTGAAGATGGTGTATTTTTGGTATAATTTCCATCATGAATTCAGATAAATCATCTATAACACTTGGGCTGATTGGTTTTGGTAATGTTGGCCAAGGGGTACATTCTATTGTAAAAACCAATCAATCCACTATTCAAGATCGCCTTGGGCAGTCCGTCGATATTAAAACAATCTGTGTTCGTGATATTAAAAAGTATGAAGGTAAAGCGAACGGCGCTGTCTTAACAACCGATGTTAATGACATTTTTAGTGACCCAGATATCGATATTGTTGTTGAAGTGATTGGTGGTGAAAATCCGGCATATGATTATATTACGCAAGCTTTGAAACATAAAAAATATGTTGTTACAGCGAACAAAGAATTGATTGCAAAACATAAAAAAACATTTTTTGATTTGGCCAGAGAAAATGATGTGGATATATTCTTTGAAGCATCAGTTGGTGGCGGTATCCCAATTATTAAATCATTTAAGGTTGGCTATTCAGCCAATCAGATTGAGTCAGTGTATGGTATTTTAAATGGAACAACCAATTTTATTCTGACCAAACTATTTGAAGATCAACAGGAGTTCTCTACTGTTTTAAAGGAAGCACAGGCGTTGGGGTTTGCCGAAGCTGATCCAACAGCGGATGTCTCGGGCCTTGACGCTGCTTATAAAATTGTCATTTTAACTGCGGTTGCATTAAAACTTAATATTCAAATTGATGATGTTTACTACGAAGGTATCGAAACTATTCAATTAAAAGACATCCAATATCTGGATGATTTAGGGTATCGAGTTCGCTTGATTGCTAAGTCAAAGCGATTTGTGAATGGCGTATTTGTCGCTGTTTATCCGACCGCGATACCAAGTGATCATCCCTTGGCCACGGTTCGAAATGAATTTAACGCAATTTTTTCTACTGGTAATATGGTTGGTGAATCTATGATTTATGGAAAAGGGGCAGGCAGTTTACCGACAGGTTCTGCAGTTCTGTCTGATATTTTAGACATTGCATTTGATATCTATACGCATCATTCACGACGAAACTTGGAAACTCAAATGGCAGATGCGCAAGTATTATCAATTTCACAAAATGAAACTCAATTCTATTTGAGATTATCTGTCAAAAATAAAGCGGGTGCGCTTGAAAAGGTGAGCACTGCGTTTAAAGACGCCAATATTAATATTCAAAGTTTAATCCAAAAAGAACATATTGGTGACGTGGCACAAATGGTTATATTAACAGATGTTGTTAAAGAAGATACATTTAATAACCTTAAACAATCGATGTTAGATACCGATGTTATTCACGAAATCGAAGCGGTTATCCGCGTAGGTCTTTAGTGCCCCTAAAGCTAATCGTCGGTCTTGGAAATCCTGGTGACCAATATGTTAATACGCGTCACAATATTGGTTTTAAATTTATTAATGCTGTTTTAAAGATTTATGACGCACCTAAAAAAGTAACATTAAATTCTCATTTCTATTCCATTACCGTTCATGATCAACGACTCATTCTAATTAAGCCTCAAACGTATATGAATCTTTCTGGACAAGCTGTTCAACAGGTAATGCATTACTACAAAATAAATATGGATGAGTTGTGTGTTGTTACAGATGATTTGGATGTTCATTTTGGACGCCTTCGTGTTCGTTCAAAAGGTGGTGCAGGGACACATAATGGGATGAAATCGATCATTCAAATCATTGGATCTCATGATTTTTTGCGATTGCGACTTGGAATTGGTCCGAAACCGTTTGAAATGGATTCGAAGGATTTTGTGTTGCAAAACTTTTCCCATCCTGAACAAAGTATTTTACCCAATATGTTAGAACAAATGGCATCGGATGTTTTAGATTATCTATATGAGCCGACGGATATTTTAATGAATCGTATTAATCCAAAGTTGTATCATGCCATATAATGTGACCTCGATTTTAATTTAATGAGAACTATTTAACTTCTATTTAAAGTGTTGTACACTTTTTTTGTGTATAAGATTGTTTCTCCCCCCGCTTATGGTGATTGGTGTCACTTATGTTATCGTAATACTTTGAAAAGTTTTTTGGGAGCCATGTGGTTTTATGTGGACCAATTGCGATTGCCTACGATTGCAATCACATTTCCAATGGCTTTTTTTATATCTGAAAACGATGCTATGACCAAGTCACGCTTGATGGTTGGTGCGGGATTGCTAAACGCTTCAATTTATATGGTACTTAACAAGATGGGTTTGATGGGAGCTACTCAGTTTCAATTTTTATCGAACGTCAATTCAGTGATGACGAATATGTTTTTTTTACCTGTTGTTTGGGACGGTTCTTTTAGTAAGTTTAAATTTTTAATGAGCTCAGAGTTTGAGCTGTTTGATGATTGTCTGCAACATGAATCACAGGCATTTATTCACCGTCAATTGTTGGCTGAGTTATTATTTTCTTCAACTGGTTCTGTGGCTGTTTTTGCATTGCTTGCAATCATTGAACACCATTCTTCTCAAGAGGTTGCGATGATTGAATCAAATCTTTGTTTAATTAAATCTGGTTTATTTACCATTGCACAAGTCATTCTTAAATATAACCATAACCAATTTGAGGATGCTTCTGATGACGTTCAGCGCTTGTTTTCTGAGCATGTTCGAAATTTGCTTTATGAGTCTCTAGATGGACAGTATGTCTATTTAAATGATTTTTTTTGGTCGAGTATTTTTTATAATGTTTTACTTATGGGATATTCACTGGCAGCGAAGTTTCAAAACTGTGATGGTCCTTTGGGGCCGAATGGAGAGCCTACGTGTATGGGAAATCAAACGGCTCACGGTGTTCTTAATACCATGCAAATCTTGTTTAATTTATGGGTTGCTGTTTCTTTTTTTAAAAAGGGGATCATGAAGGCTCAGCAGGCTTTTCCAGTTGCGAATAGAATCAATGCGCGGCTATTTGAAACATGTTGCCAGCCGATTGTTTCCCGCTTTATGGTACCAATTAAAGTTTCTCCTGTATTTATTGATGTTGGGTATTCTTCAGATGAGGAATGCAAGGTATGAATTGAAAATTTTAGTTAATTTAAAGGCATTGAATAAAAATGAAAACATTAGTAAAGTATTTGAAACTCCTTAATAAAATATGATGTTAGTTTATGATTTCTTTAGTATCAAAAGCAATTAAATATTCCCATCGCTGTGCACCATCAACCGTGCAGTTAAATTCAGTTCCTCGAAAAGGGTCGCGGTCTCTTTCTACAACGACAGTTAATAAAGTTGCCCCATATTCTTTTCCAATAAAATCGTCGTATCGGCCATTCCTTCATCAGGCACATACGTTATATACAGCCGTGACATTACCCCCTGACTCAGCTGCTGCGCCATGTGCCCATTATTCGATCGAAGGGCAATATGAGATTGATCCACCTGATTTATTAGCAACAACCTTTAAAACACTAAAAATTCATTCATCCGATATTCGTGATATTACCAATCGGTGTTGGAATTCAACCAATACAGAGACGAGTTATCAGCCAGACTACATGTCACTCACACCATTTCAACTTACCAAAGATGATCAATCGATTGTTCATCAGTTGTCTGATCTTGCTTATTTTGGGGCGGATAAAATGCATCAAAATACATTTGCCAATGACCTTAAGTCGGTTGATAGTGAACGTTTTTATAATGTGCTTTATCATTGTGTTGGCGACTATTTAAATGAATCAAATGATGATTTAAAAACAAAAAAAGCGCAAGCTTTGAATGATGCTTTTATTGCCATTGGATGGTTGGAAAAATATTGGTTGTTTCAAGGGTTTAAAGTAAAAAATAAAGCTAATTTTATCGTTCCAGCTGTTATTTCGAAACCGTATTCTCTTTTAGCCGTTCTTTTTGGTAATCAAACAGAATTTTTATACTATGGTCATTATGTTGGTGCATCTTGCAGTAATATGCAAGCGATGCGTGATATGATGCAGCAGGTTGACTTTAATAGTACACAATCGATTGCTCATTGGTTGACATCTTTTGATGCATTATATGATGTTCAATCCATTTATGATCAATCACTGGGAGATGAAGATCCAGATGCTGTTTTACAGTCCGATCGAACGTTTCGCTTTATCCATTTAGCAATGGAAATGGTATTCAGCCGTGATATTTCTAATATTCGAGCACTCATTGATGACGCTTTGATCTCGTCAGGATCAAAGCAAAGAATGTTAACGCAGGACGCTTTACAGTTATTGCAACAAACAGAAACAGACATGCATGCGGTATTTAAAACATTACCCACGGTATCTTTGCCAAAACATTATAATTCTTTCGTGCGCCCTTTTATTGCAGGTACATTTGGTAAAAACTGTGGTACCGTTTATCATTCCAATGGGAAGTTTTTTGTGGGGTGTGGTGAAGAGTCTCACTTTGACTCTCATACCGCAATTTTATATAAAGGAAAATGGAAGCAGCATGTTGGGCAAACTGGGGCTCAAACATCGGCACGGGTTATTTTAGATATGTTTTTTTCCTTGGCAACCAATGCCCTTAAGCAACCTGTTGATCTTGATTTGATTCAATGTATCATGACGGATGATCAAGAGGGAATGCAATCTTATATTCGAAAATATAAGGGGAATCCGTTAACTCTACAGCTAACACTTTTTCGTGCTACGTGTCGTCCCCCTAATCACAATCATCAAATTGTTGAGGCTTGGGAAACTTCTAAAAAATGGATGGGCATCATATTTAAAGACAATCAAAGTGTTAATGCATTGATTCAAGGGCAACTCGGTGCACTTAAGCACCGCATCCTTCATTATCGGTTTGTTCAGTCATTTATTAATGATTATTCTGCACCAACAAGTCAGGAGCGAGGTGTTGCCACAGGAGGGACACAAACGTATGATTTTTTACCTAATGTCACAGCAAGTGTTTTGGCGGACATTCGAGAGGTAATGACCCATTTAACCGATGACGCTGATGTGAAAAAATGGGAGCGAGAGCTTCAACCTTATGAAGAAACATCCAATCGTATTCGTGCGAAAACGAAACGAATTGCTCAACAAGAACAAGATAATAAACGCATTTAAATTATTAAATTAACGGCTTAATAAGGAACTTAATTATTTTGTCATTTCAGAAATGACAGGCCCAGATACTGGATCGGTGACTCCTAATTCATCTGAAATGATTTCTAATTTATCGCGAACAGAATCCAGTAGTTCAATCATTTGAGGTCTTGCTTTAGCGATATGATCTTCCGATTCCCAAATGCCAACTGAACAACAAGTTTTTTCTCCAGTTTTAATTACAAAGCTTTGGATTAACCCGTCAAATTGATTGGCGTTAGATAAAACTGCAACCAAATTATCAAACTCTTCTGGTTTGGGTTGAAAACGAACAACATTTGAAAATTTCATGATGACCTCCTAGGTGTATTCTATTATCCTACACTAAATTTTATTTAAGCGACGAGGAAATTTAAATGGGATTTCTCAATTTCTGCGTGTGCCATTTGCTCATGATATTTTTTTTGTGGTTTTGTTGGACTTTTTATATATACTTGGTCCGGTTCTGGATTTTTATGTTCTAATAGTGCGCCTTTGTAGAGTTCACAAACACATTCCAATTGATTTTGGGTTAGAATTGTTGGATTTACTCGCATGGTTCTGTCCTCTTCGGTAAGTTTTAATGCAATGCCTTGAAGGGGTTTGCCTATAAACTCGTCGTAATTAAAATCAGTTTCTGTCCCAATCAATGCTTTTGTAATTTCAATACCTTGTCGAGTACCTTCCGTGAATAAGCGTTTTTTGTAATAGATAGCCGCATCTGCGGTTTCAAATTCAATCGCAATCATACTTCCTAAGCCGCGAATGTCTTTGATGGTTGGATTATGTTTTTGGCAGTCGTGCAGTGTTTTTGTTAATGTTTCACCAATTTGAGTCATTTGATGTTCTAAATCAATATCAGCATAGTAATCCAATGTTGCATTTGAAATTGCCATAGCAAATGGATTTCCGCCCCAAGTAGATCCATGAGTTCCTGGGATCAGTGCGTTTCCGATGGATTCCCGAACCAATACCATTGAAACGGGTAAAATTGGGTTAATGGCTTTGCCTAATGTGATGATGTCGGGTTGGCATTTACCTTCAAAGTGAGGATGAGTAGCGGCAAAAAATGGGCCAGTTCGATGCCCGCCAGTTTGAACTTCATCTGCAATGAATAGCGCTCCATATTGATTGCAAAGTTGGCGTGCACATTCAAAAAATTCAGGGTTTCCGACTTTAACACCACCTTCACCTTGAATTGGTTCCACAAGAAATGAACTAATATGATCGCCATGAGTTTCAAAAATTGAAATTAAAGAATCAATATTATTAAATTCCGCCATTTCAAATTGACGCTGATTGGATGCAAACCCTTCATTCATCATCGGGTCTTCATTTCCAGCAATTACTTCAATTGTACGCCCATGAAAATTTCCTCGACACGTTACTGTTATTTGATTTTCATCCGCAATTCCTGTTGTTATAAATTTATAGCGCCTTGCGACTTTAAGTGCACCTTCAACCGCCTCAACACCACCGTTTGCTGGAATGACTTGAACCGTTCCATTTTCAGGCTTTGCCAGTGCTGATTCTGCCATGTTTGAATAACGCTCGGCGACTTGAGGTAAAACTTGGTTGTAAAATGCCCGTGATGGGTGGATGGCTTGCCCATTATTAATATAATTTATAGCCGCGTTTGTAATAGGCAAAGCATTGTGTCCGCCGGTTACTGAACTGTAAGCTGCACAATTATCGAAGAGTACTTTGTTACCATCAGAAACAAAGGGGCCTGCAGCATGTTTTACCGCAAAAGGGATTATTCCTCCATAATTATTTACCAAATATTTCTTTGACATCTGGATGCTAGTTTCAGTGGTTAAATCATAAAAACCACGTGTTATCATCATATGGGATTGGTTTTTTGACTTTGGTATCTTATAAATACCTCTGTTTAATTGATTAAATCCTTGACGGGATAAATGGCGTAACGCTTTCATAGATCACCTTTAATTAAAATTTAAATTATTGGTATAAAATTTGTTGAATACAATTATATATTAGAAGGAATGAATGGCTTTGTCTATTATTTGGATGTCATCACCCAAACGCCATCCCAATTTTTCATTTTTCTAGTTTTTAAAACTTCGCAGCGATCAATGTACATTTTCGCACATACATCGTCGGGATTTGCTTTCAGTACATGTTTAAACTGTTTAATAGCTTTTTGCCAATCGCCTTTTTTATAGAGTTCAAACCCTGAATTAAATAACCCCAAAGCATCAACCATGTTTGGGAAGCTTTCTTCTGTGTGGTAATCCAATACTTCATAAACTCCGACTGGTTTTGTTTTACCTTTGACAACTACTTTGTCGATTTCTCGTGTTTTATAGGTTGCTTTCAATGCATCAAATGTAAATTCTGAAATTAAGATCCGAGCGCCATATTGTTTGCAGGCGCTTTCAAGTCGAGCTGCGAGATTTACGCCATCACCAATAACCGTGTAATCCATACGTTTTGGTGATCCTATATTTCCTGAAACAATGGAATCGGTATTTAATCCCATGCCGTGGTCTAAACATAAAAGCCCTGCTTTTTTTCGTGGAGCGTTAAACTCATTTAATTTAACCATCATGTCAATTGCAGCTCTTACCCCTCGGTCAGGGTCATCATCATGAGCAATTGGGGTACCAAAAATTGCCATCATCGCATCACCAATAAATTTATCGAGCATTCCATCTTCTTTTTGAATACAATCCACCATAACGGTAAAATATTCATTTAATAATGCAACTGTTCCTTGAGCTCCCAATGTCTCGGTAATGGTTGTAAAGCTTCTGACATCTGAAAATAAGACGGTTCCAACACTTTGTTTTCCACCGAGTAAGTCTTCGCCGCCATCCATGAGCTGTTCTGCTAATTCTGGATTCATGTAGCGTGACATTGTGGACTTCATTCGTTTTTCATCGCTGATATTTTCGATCATAATCATTGATCCCACCTTATGTTCTTCTTTATCTTTTTCAGTTATTAAAGGATAGATGGTAATGTTGGCTGAAATGTTGTCATTATTAAAATGGAGTTCAGTATCTAAGAACTCTAAATCTCTGAATTTTGGTAAAAGGTTTTTTTTCCTCAAGATCATCTTCATCTTCGGGGGTTTCAAGCTCATCTAATTTTTCAACAATCCAAGCATTTTTCTCAATTAAAATTTGATTAATATGTTTTGAAAGTACTTCTGATTTTCTTAATTTCATTAAATGCAGACCCGCACGATTGCAGGTCGTAATAATGCCATCTTCATTCACTGTAATTACAGCGTTTTTCATGCTGGCTAAAATACTTTCTGTGTAGTTTTTCATATTTTGAACATCATCAAATAGGGTTGCATTTTCAATGCCCACTGAAATTTGAGACGTAAATGCCTCTAACCTTGCTTCGTCTTCCCGATTAAATGTACCGCCACGTTTATTTAATACTTGTGTTACGCCGATAATCTTTCCTGTTTTATTTCGTACCGCCATGCATAATATGGATTGCGTGAAATACCCGGTTTGTTTGTCAAAGCTTGGGTTAAAACGAAGATCGGCATATGCGTGTGGAATGTTGATTGATTTTCCTGACGTGAATACGGATCCTGCAATTCCGACATTATTTGGAAAACGAATGGAAGTTTTTCCCAAACCTTGACCAATTTCCGTAAAAAGTTCGTTTGTTTTTTCATCATTTATAAATAATGTGGACCGATCGGCATCTAGCATTTTTGTAATCGTTTCCATGATTTTTTGTAGAAGGGGCCCAATTTCAAGCTCTGAGGATACTTTTGAAACCACATCTAAAAACTCTAACTCTTGTTGTCTTGAGGCTTCAATTTCTTCGATAATTACGTTATTTTGAAGCGTTGTAGCAGCTTGTTGTGTCATGGTTTCCAAAATTTCTAAATCATTTTTTGTGAAATTTCCTTTGTTTTTGTTTAGTATTTGAGCAACCCCAATTTTTTCACCTTTTAATGAATAAATCGGACAACAAATCATGCTTTTTGTTGTATATCCAGTTCGTTCATCCACTTCTTTATTAAATCGTTTATCTTGATAGACATCTTTGATAATAACACTTTCGTTATTAATAAATGACCAGCCTGCAACACCACGATTATTTAACATGCGAATTTCTCGCTTGAAGTTTCCTTGTGCTACACGTGAGTAAAGCTCTCCGGTACGTTCATCATTTAAAAATATTGTCCCTCGATCAGCATTAATGGTTGTGGTTGTAATTTCGACCAAGCGTTCCAGTGCTTCATCGAGTGATGTTGATGCGGCTAAGTCATTTGTTAATTTAAGTAATAGCTCTGAGAATTGTTGTGCTTGTTCTTTTTTCATTGACTTTCCTTAATTTGGATCTCCTTTTTTAAATTTCGATAAAACCCATCAATTCTTTATGATTTGATGCTTCTTTTATCGAGTTTTGATCGTAATTTAAAGATTGTTTCTTTAAAATGATCTCGCAACTTATCACATTCAAGAGCGTGGTTGCTTTTTAAGTTTTCAATTACCAATACTTGTTTACTTACTTGTGTTCTTAATTTCTGTACAGTGATTTCAATGCCGCGTTCTTTCATTTTTGATTGTCGTTTTATTTCAGTGATTGCTGTTGTGGCTTTATTTTCAGTTGTATCAAGTTTTTCCCTTAGTGACTGAACACTTTTCTGTAAATGTTTATTTTCAATATTTGCATCAGCGACTATTTTTTGAGTTTCTGTTTCTTTATTTATTTCATGCATTTCAAGTTCATTTCGTAATGATTGGACATTGCTTCGTAAGTGTTTAATTTCCATATTTGCAGCGATAACAGCGGATTGAACCCGTTCTTCTTCTCTTATTTGTTGTTTTTCTAGCTCATCTCGTAATGATTGGACATTTGATTTTAAAAATTTAATTTCAATATGGGAATTGGCCACTTCTTTTTGGATATTGGTTTCTTCCATGATTTGTTGTTTCTCAAGTTCATTTCGTAATGTTTGAATACTTCCTTTGAGTTGTTTTATTTCAATATGGGATTCAGCCAATGTCTTTTGGACGTTGGTTTCTTCATTTTGGCGTTGCTTTTCAAGTTCATCTCGTAATGACTGTATGTTCTTTTTAAGGTGTTTAATATCGATATTTGCATCAGCTACAGCGGATTGAATGCGTTCCTCTTCGCCAATTTTTTGTTTTTCTAATTCATCTCGTAATGATTGGATATTTTGTTTTAGATGCTTGATTTCCAAATTAGCTTCTACAACGGCTGCTTGGACACGTTCTTCCTCTTTAATTTTTTGTTGTTCTAATTCGTCTCGGAGTGATTGAATATTATTTTTTAAATGTTTAATTTCAATGTTGGCTTCTACCACCGCTTTTTGAATGCGTTCCTCTTCGCCTATTTGTTGTTTTTCAAGTTCATCGCGTAGGGACTGGACATTATTTTTAAGATGTTTAATTTCGATATTGGCATCAGCCACGGCTTTTTGAATCCGTTCTTCTTCGCCAATTTGAGTTTTTTCAAGCTCATCTCTAAGTGACTGAATATTATTTTTTAAATATTTAATTTCAATGGTTCGATCAGCGGTTGCTTTTTGTATTAATGTTTCTTCATCAATTTGTTGCTTTTCAAGTTTTGCACGCAGCGAATCAATGGTTCGTTTTAGTTCATTATTATCCTGTGTAACTACGACTAACGCTTTTTGGATATTTGCTGCTTCCGCATGTTTTGTTTTTTCGATTTCATCACGAAGCACTTGAATTTTCTTTTTGAGAAATTTGTTAATTGTGGTTTCCTCGGCCACGGCCTTTTGGATCCGTTCTTCTTCACCAATTCGGTCTTTCTCATTTTTTCTGTAGAGTGCTTTAATTGTTTTTTGCAGTTCTCGAATTTGAATTTGTTCATTATTTTGTGCGTTTTCGACCTGATGGTTTTTATCAATTATGTTTTTTTCAAGCTCTTCTCTGAGTTTGATGATGGTTGTTCGCAACTGTTTGGTTGTGTGTTGTTTTTTTAAATTTGGGGAACCCATATGGGCATTATCGATGGGCCTTAAAAAAAACTTTAACGTAAATTAACCATGCAATGATTAAAATTAGTCCTGCTAGCCCAGGGAATTGTTGGTAAATTGATTGCCCGTTATTGATTGCTATTTTTGCTGATAATACATTTGCTTGATGACTGTTTTCAATTGCCATTGGTTTTCCAGTAAAATCAAAAATTGCCGATTGCCCATAGTTTGCTGCAAGAAGGACAGGTACTTGGAATTGAGCTGCATGAACTTGAGCAAATTTTTTTAATTTTGATCCAGCAGTGCTTTGGTTAAACCATGCATTATTGGCTAGAATTGTTACAATATTGGCGCTGCTTTGATGAAAAAATGTTTCATAAATTCCTTCCAGGCAAATGAGCGGCGATAGTGTTGCATTTTTAATTTGAAATAGTTTGTTCGTTTTTCCTCTGTCAAAATCATTGAATAATAATTCAGCCGGAACAATTTTTTCTAGAAACGTTCGTAGTGGTAATGTTTCCCCAAATGGCATTAGGCGTTGTTTATTGTAAATTTGAGTAGCTTCATTTGGTTGTATTAGTAATGCACTATTATAAAACCCATCTGATTTTGTAAATCCTCCCAATAATAGGGTTTGATTATTTGCTTCAGCAACATTTTTTAATTGACTAAAAAATGGGGTTCTTTGAATAAGGTTTGGGATAATGGTTTCTGGCAATATGATTACATTTCCTGTTGCTGATGATAATGCCATTAAATAATTTTCTTCTAACTGTTGCCAATGTTCTTGCTTCATTTTTAATTTTTGCGGGATACTGGTTTGTATTACGTTTACAGATAATTTATTTTCTGAAACCTCTGTTGGCGAGGCAAAAAATATTGTCATAATGATTAATATGGCGATGATGATTCCTGCAGTTCGTTGTTTTTTGATATATAATATGGCGATCAGCAGATTTATCATCACAATAACAACGCCCATCGCATAGTTTCCTGCGATAGCGTAAAATTTTAAATGTTGGACAATATCTGACAATGCAAATCCAATGTTTCCGTTGGTATTTCCATAATTTCCAATGCTTTTTAATTGTTCAACAAGTGTCCAAATTACTGGGAGTAATAAGGCTGCTGATATTTTTAAACGTTGATGAAGTTCATATAATAAAAGCCCGCCAAAACCATAAAATAAGCCGTAATATACACTGGTCAATAGCCACAAAAGCATTGCAATTGGTAGATTTGAAAATGTGCTGAGTTCAAAAAAGAATAGGTGTAGCCCTCCCATGTAAATGGTTCCCCATAACCACAAACTTTTTCGGTTCCAAGAAATAAAATAAAGTGGAATTAATGATACCAATATTCCGATTCCAAAACTCTGGTAGCAAATGGCAGTAACGATCGCTGATATTATAATACGGTAACGGTCCATGATATTATCTTAGCAGCACTTTCTGGTTGGTACAGTGATGTGTCATTTTGTCGAAAAAGTGATGGCCGATTCGCAATGATTTCAATCGATTGAATATCGGTTACAAGATCTTGGGTGTTATTGGCCAAGTCTCCCTTTGATGTTCCAATTGAAAAATATAATATATTTTCTGAAATGTTTAATTCGGATACTGCGATTGTAAATGATATTGTTTTTTCTTTTACTTCATAATCATTCATTGAAATGTTGGTTGCTGTGTATCCAAAATGTTGTGCATCTGTACTGGTTGATTCAGAGAAAGGCCCTTTCGTTATTGAGATATCCGTCGATTTCAAAGTAAGTATGCCGCCCCAACTTTTGAAATATTTTGTATAGAAGTCATTTAATCCTTGGCCACCACTGATTGCATCTAGGGTGGCTTGATTGACAGATTCTCCTGGAATGAAAAAGTAATTGCTCGATAAGCTGGTATTTAAATCAAACGTTGATGACCCATATATTATGTAATATTGGTAATTGTTAAAGTCTGGGGCTGTATCAAATGTAATTGAAAATGTTATATTTGTGCCTGCTGTTTCTTTTAATGTTACTGTTTTAGCGCAACTTGTTAATGAAATTATCAAACAACATAACAAGAGCGTTAGTAATTTTTTAACGTTGAATCGATTGATCATCAAAAACTCCTTCTAAACGAAAAGATTCGTATTCATTGGTTGTAAAACCTAAATTGTTTTCTGGAAATGCATTTATGGTAAATTGAAATCGATATTCTTCCAATAAGCGATTGTAAATTAAGGTCAATTTTCGTTCATGTAGGTCCTTGGTAAGTGTTAGTGTTTGTAATTGATAGTCTTGTTCATAGCGTGGTGAATATGTGAAATACGCTCGAAATATCCAACGGTTTTCCCAATTGCTACTGGTTGATCCTGAAAAAATATGGTTAAGATTAATGATCTCACCTTGATTTAGATCATAATTGGCTTGAATTGATGTTTCGAACATTTTTGATGGTTTGATATCAAACCGACTGACCAATGGAGAGTAAATGTGTTGTTGTAATAAATACGTGGTTCTTAAAAGTGTACTAAATACTTTGTTTGGTTGAATTCGCAGTTCGTAGACATTATCTAGTTGATAATCAACAATCCAGTTGTACCCTGAGGAATAACTTAATGCGTATTTCGATGGGGATTGAAAATACAGCGTAATTTTTTCTTTGAGTTCATTTCTTTCACGTTGATCCCGTTCGTCAAAATAGAAGGGGGTATTTCCGTTTTCTGGAATCCAGGTCCGTGAATGTGTTGTGTTTGTCATCAAAAACGAAAAGCTGTTGGTTTGATAACTGGCGTTATTTCCTAATGTAAACGTTTGATCCCCACTACCATAGTAAAACTGATTATAAAATGTTTTCGTGCTAAATTTGCCATTTAAAAAATCAAATGAATACCCTGATATTAAGTCTTGATTTATATTTAAACGCGATTGTTGGTAGTTGCGTTGTTTATTGAGTGATGTGACAAAATAATTCTCGGAATAAAACCCGTATTGTAGTTTTTGATTTAGCTGTACGTTTTGATTGAATTTTAGCGGTAGCATCATCACATCAACTTCTGGGGTTTTTTGGACAATATGATTTTTAATGTCTTCAGTTACTGTATCTCCATCCGTATCTAAATACACATCAACTGCTGTTTTAACGGTTCCAAAATTAAATCGTTTCGATAGGCTATTTTGAGTTTTTAAATATGAATCTCGGCGGTCATCAGTTGCTGATACTTCTTTTTGGTAGTAATTAATATTATTTCTATTTAGTATGTCGTATCCTATGAGGTCTTTATTTGCTAAATTAATTGCATCACTATCAATACTGGTTTCAGAGCGCTTGTAGCTTACGTTTGCTTCGCTATTGTCATCACCCTTTTTAGTATATGTAATGTGGTAATCTTTGGGTTTGATGGTTTCTAAATGTGATTGATTAAAGCTGTAGACTGTTTTATGTGTTGCATCAATAGCTCTTTTTTCATAGACGAAATTGTTTTTGTCTGTTTGTGTTGTTCCACCTTGGATTAAGTACATGTTTTTTGATTGGATATGGGCTTTTACTGTCTCTTCTTCATTTAACTTAACCACTTGTTTCCATTCTTTAATATTAAACTCTGTATCAGCGACACCATAGTAATAAATGTTACCCTCCAAATTCTCATAATTTGTGTAATTTAATTTTGTCCCAAGCCCAATGCCTTTATTGCTTAAATAATCGATATATGCTGCCCCTGTCCAATGATCGTTTAATACATAATCAATTTGGCTTTTGAAAAATCCCCCCTCAATGGTATTGCTGCCAATAACCGGCATTAAATAGATAACTTTTCTTTTTCCTAATTCAAAAATATAAGCCGGTGTCCAAAATCCAAGGGGCAAGAAAAGGACCGGGTTTACCAATGACACATTTTGTCCGATTATTTTTTTTTCCGGGTATATATTAAATTGATTGGCCTTGAAAAAGTAATGTGGTGGATCATAGTTGCATGTTGTTAATCGTCCCTTTTCACCGCTTTTAAAATGACCATGATCTTTAAAGCTTTTGGCGGTTGCATAAATTTGCTGATTTTTTATTTTTGTTGTTAATTCAAGTCGTAGGTCTTCAATATAAATGACATTTGTTTTGACATTATAAAAAAACTGTTCAGACAGTATAATTTGGTTTTCTTGAATCATTTCAACGTTGTTTTTTCCTTCAATAATCCCAGACGTTTGATTGTATTTAATGAGATCTGCAAATATTTTAAAATCGGGATGAATTAATTGTGCGTTTCCGGATGCCACCATATTTTGATTGTTCTCTGTATAGGAAATGTCGAGTCCTTTAATTCGTACTTTTTCAGCATAGACTAAGTTCCAACTTATCATTACAAAAAGGATGGTATAAAATAGTCCTGATTTTTTTTGTTTTCGGTAACGCCAATTCATTTTAGCGGAGTGATAATAATTCAGGTGATGTCCAATACTCCAATGAGATTTTATTGAAGTGTAAAGATCGGTACCGTTGCTGTTCCCAGTGCGAAAACTCATTTGATTGCATGGCTTTTTTCCAGTACGTATGTGCAATTTCTATTTGACGTTGATAATAAAATAAATCGCCCAATGCTAAATAAAATAGGCCATCATTGGCAAATAAGTTAATGGCTTGTTGAAGAATTCGAATGGCTGAATCATAGTCTTTTTTTCGAATAAAGCATTGCCCTTTAATAAAAAATAGGTAGGGACATTTTGTTGTTATGGCTTCAGCTGATGAAATCCGTTCAAGTGCAGTTGATATATTGTTTTCAAGTAAATCAACCATTGCAAGATTGAGAAATGCAATATGAAAGTTTGGGTCCATTTGAACCGCCAATTCTAAAGATTCTCGGCCAGCTTTTAATTGCTGTTTTATAATTTGCTTGCAGCCTTCATCGTTGTAGGATTGAGCAAAGCCGATGACTTCAAATTGGTGCCGCTTTTTTTGTTGTGGGCCAAAATGGTTTTTTCGAAGTGCCAATTGAAGCCCAGCATTTGGATTGAGAAACCGATGACAACTTACTACCACAAGCCCATTATGATTTAAGAATTTATTTTTTCTTAAGCGGTCTATAATGGGTGGTGTATTTAAATAATTTTGATCATACGTCGATATTAATTCAAAGTGATGCAGTGCTTCTTCATCATTACTAAGTAGTAAGTGTGATAGCCCTGTCCAATATAAACATTCTTTAATACTGGTTTGATTTTGGCTTTGTCTAATAATACGTGAAAAAATTTGATCTGAAAGGTCGAAGCGGGATTTTTCAAAGAAACAACGTGCGATTATTCGCTGGGCTGTTTCAAATGATGGGGCATCTGCATTTATAATTTGTAAATGTTGAATGGCTTTATCAATGTTTCCTTGGACGAGAAAATGAGATGCTAAATGGAGTGTTTTTTGATCAGCGTCTTCGGTTTTTTCCAGTGTATTAATCTGATGATTGTTATAATCTTTTAATAATTTATTCCCCAAATCATGAATGTTCCAGTGAAATGGATGTTCAAGCAACATGGTTTCAATGTGCGTTAAGGCTTTTAAAAACTGAAGTGATTTAATAAATATTTTTATTTTTAATAAGTTTGCTTCAATTGTTTCAGCGGTATTGCTTAACTCTTGGATTAACTTCAATGCGAGATCTGTATGGTTTGTTTTAAAATTAATTTTTGCCATTAATAACTTTGCTAAATTTTGAGATGGGTCATCTTCTTTTTCAACGATGCTTTTAATATTTTCTACAAAACTAAGTTCATTGGGAATATCACATTCCTCAATGCATTGGTTGTAATAGTGAAAGGATTGCAAATAATTTTCTTGTTGAAAATAAATATTCCCTAGAATTTCTAACGCTAAAATATGTTTTGGATAAAATTGGATGATTTTTTGCATTAATCCCAAACATCGATCACTGTGGTTGGTTGAGATGTCGATAATGTTTTGAATGTGCTCGAGGCTTTCTGTGTACAGTTCAGCATCAATCATTAGTTCAGCCAATAAGTAGAGAATGTCGGGGGTTTGAGGGAACGCATCATTTTGTTCTTTTAATAGATCAATGGCGTCCAGTTTTTTATTGGGATGGTATTTAATTAAGGTTTCAATTTCTTTGCATGCTTCAATTGGTTTAAAGGCACGAAATAACACATTTGCGTAGAGTGTTCGTATGATTGGCTGACGTGGTATTTTTTGGATAATTTGTTCAATGGGTTGAAGTAATTCATCAGATTTAAACGGTGCAATTTTAATTAGTTCATGTAAGGTTGCACTTGCCGACTCATAATCTCTTTTGCGAAAATGCAATTCAGACAATACTTTATAATAATTAAATTCTTTTGGGCTGATTTCAATGAGTTGTTCATATAGTCGAATTGCCTTTGTATAATTTTTTTCTTCTAAGTAAATGTTTGGAAGGGTTGAAATTATTGGTGAGAAGAAAATTTTTTGATCGATTGCAGATTCAAAGCAGTTTTTTATCTTTCCTCTCAATTGTTTTTTTGTCACCAGTTTTGATAGTGCATCATAGGTTGGCTCGTGTTTTGGGTTTTGTTCAATGGCTTCTTCAAACGCATCAAATGCTTCGATGGTCATGTTAATTTCAATATAAATTTTTGCAATGATTAACTGAATATTGATGTGTGTATTTTTATGGCATTGAAGCTTATATAAATACGTTAAGATGTCATAAGCGGCATCGTGATTTCCCGCGATGCACTTTTTAAAATGATCAAAGGCTTCAAAATGGAGTTCTTTATCGATTAATTTTTTGCCGAGTTCAACGTGATGAAGGTGGTTTGAAACAATCGTTTTATAATTTTCATTGGTCATCGTTTAAATCCATCGTACAATAAAATTCCAGTACAAGGGAAAAAATAGATAAGGTTTGGAATCCAGGCGCTTAAGAAAGGGTCGATAATCCCTTTTTTCCCAATCGCTCGAAATGTTGCCATTAGAAAAAAATAAAACCCAACCAATAAAACAACACTCACAATGGCCCAAATTACGCCCCACCAATCTTTTCCAGATCGTACAAATGTTACACAAAATGTAATGCCCATTAAGCAAAAAATAAAACAGGCGGCGGGTAAACTTTTCTTTAAATGATATTCCACTTCCAATGCGGTTGTGTTTATTCCCCCTTTGTCTAGCGCATCTATCTTTACTTTTAGTTCAGTAGAATCCATTTGTTTTGGTGTTTTATGACGCGAGTAAAATGAGTGTAAATCTCGCACCAAATGAATGGTTGTTGTTTCGAATTGTGACATGTATTTTAGATCACCATTTGGATTTAACTCATGGATGAATCCATTGTATAAAAACCAGTTTTTTTCATCCCACATGGCACGTTTTGCAGTAATGATTCGAGGAAATGGTTCAGCAGACTTTTCAAATAACAATAGATTGTTCATTTCACCTGACTTTATATCGACGTTTTCAATATATAAAAATCGATTGCCGGCTTCTTTGAAAAAGACATTGTCGATAATTTTTGGCGGTGGTTTTTTCTTAACAGCCGTTCGAATTAAGTGATCGGATACTCGATTGGCCCAAGGTGTAACAAATTCATTAACACTCCATGAAAAAAATGCAACACTTAATCCAAGCAGACAGATGGGTACAATGACTCTAAAAATTCGAACGCCAGATGTTCGAATAATGGTTAATTCATTATCTTTTGCCATTCGAACCAACGTTAGCATGGTTGCAAAAATAGCAGACATTGGTAAAAACATGACCATAATGGCAGGGATTTTGTAAATGAGTAAGCGTGTGATTACTCCCAGTGCTACACCCGAATTTACAAATAAATCAACCAAAGCGAAAATAAGATCAACAAGCCCAATGATGATGAATCCTCCAAGTGAGAATAAAAATGGACCAAAGAAATCCTTGAAAAGGTAGCGATCGATAATTGACCATGACCACCAGTTTGGTTTCATTTAAGTGAGTTCGTTTTGTTTTTGTTCAGTTCTAGTACGACTTACAGCCGCTTTGTAACGTTTTTTTCGAGATTCTGATGGCTTTTCAAAGAATTCTCGTTCCCGAAGTTCTTTTAATGTTCCTTCATTTTTTACTTTACGTTTGAACTTTCTTAACAATGAATCAATAGATTCGCCTTTGCGTTTTTCTTGACGTGTCATTGAGAATCATCCTCCTCCATTTGTAATGTTGCATTTGTTAATTGCAACTTTAAATTTAAATTATACTTGATTTTAGAAATAATTTCGATGATTTTATCTAAAAATAATTGTTCTTTTTTTGAAATATCGGGCCATTTCAAATAAATTGACAATGTCCAAGCGTTTAAAATTTGTTCCATTAGTCGGGGATCATAAGGCAAATTTTGAATAAAAGTGATTTTTTCAAATTGCGTTTTTTTTAAAAAAATGTCACTTGGAACAAAGGTCGTTTTCTCGTTTATTTCGTTGATTAAATGATCTAATTTGGCGTCCTCTGAGTTGTCAGGTATGAAAAATCGTTGGCCTCTGGATTGGATGGTTTCTGGGATTTGAAAACGATTTCCTGTTGCTAAGAAAAACAATGTGTTTTCTGGGGGTTCTTCTATGGACTTTAATAATGCATTTTGAGCACTGTGAGTGCATTTTTCAATGGTATATATAAACACAATGCAAAAGGGCTGACTGGATGGGCCATATTTAATGCGATTTTGCAGTTGTTTGATGGTATCAATTTTGATTGATTTTTCTGATGAAATGATAATTATATCTTCTTGCGGCTCTTGAAAATTATCGCTTTCCTCGTCAGTTAATTTGACTGGCTTTTGATAGTAATCTTCCATTAATCTCAGAAATGAACTGAGTATTATTTTCGGATTGGTGCCAAATAATAGTGTGCTGTTTGGTATTCTTTTTTTTGTTAATTGGTTTTTAATGCAATCAATTGCATTTGTGAATTGCAATGTTTCGTTCTCATTCATTGGTTCTATGATATATTATATTTATAAATGATTGAAGAAACACGGTTTTATGATCCGAACGAACAGGTGACAGATGAGAAAGAGTTTTCCTTACGTCCTAAAACATTAACAGACTTTATTGGTCAGGTTAATTTGCGGCGAAACTTGGGGGTTTTTATTGAAGCGGCTAAAAAGCGTGAAGAGTCTCTTGAACATGTTTTATTTTATGGTCCACCGGGATTGGGTAAAACATCGCTTGCAAATATCATTGCAAATGAGATGAACGGACAAATTAAAATAACATCTGGGCCAGCGATAGAACGTCCGGGAGATTTAGCTGCTATTCTTACAAACTTAAATCAAGGCGATATATTATTTATTGATGAAATTCATCGACTCAATCGTTCTGTTGAAGAAGTGCTTTACCCAGCGATGGAGGATTTTGAACTTGATATTGTCATTGGAAAAGGTCCGGCGGCACGTTCCATTCGATTAAATTTGGAGCGATTTACACTGGTTGGTGCAACTACTCGGGTTGGTGCACTCAGTGCGCCACTTCGAGATCGCTTTGGGATTATTGAGAAGTTTGAATTTTATACGCCAGAGGAATTGGCGCAAGTGGTTGAACGATCAGCTGCGTTACTTTTAACTCCCATCGAAAAAGATTCCGCGCTTATGATTGCAAAATCTTCGAGAGGAACGCCACGTATTTCTAATCGTATATTAAAGCGTGTGAGAGATTGGGCCCAGGTTTACTCTGATGGTCAAATATCAAAGACGGATGTTGAAACGTCACTTTCTGCACTTGGTATTGATACATTGGGCGTTGATCAAAATGATCGGTTGTATTTGGAGACGTTAATTCAAAAATTTGGCGGTGGACCCGTTGGTGTTGATACATTGGCTGCGAGTATGTCTGAGGAGACTGAAACACTAGAAGATGTTATTGAGCCTTACTTATTACAACAAGGTTTTATCGATCGTACAGCCAAAGGGCGATTGGCCACAGGTTTAGCTTATGAATATTTGGGGTTGCCGGTTAAAAAGCAAGGCGTTCCAAAGGATCAAATATCGTTATTTTAGGAGGAAATTATGCGCAAAGCGACCATTGAAAGAAATACAAAAGAAACTCAAATTAAACTCAGTTTTAATTTGGATGGATCCGGTGATTCTCAAATTCAAACAGGTATTGGTTTTTTTGATCATATGTTGGACCTTTTTACAGTGCATGGTTTATTTGATTTAACCATTCAAGTGAACGGGGACTTGCATGTAGATGCCCATCATAGTGTTGAGGATGTTGGGATTTGTTTAGGTAAGGCGATTAAAGATGCCTTGGGAGAGTTTCGAGGCATTCAGCGCTATGCATCAGGCGCATTCCCAATGGATGATTCGTTATGCAGCATTGCACTTGATATTAGTGGGCGTGCATTTTTATCCATTGATGAATTGCCTGCACAAGCATTGGGTGAATTTCATTCGGAACTGGTTGAAGAATTTTTTCGAGCGGTTGTTCATAATGCTGGTTTGAATTTGTTTATTGATTGGCCTTATCAAGGAAATATGCATCATGTGATTGAGGCTTTATTTAAGGGGTTTGGTATCTTACTTGATCGTGCAACGCAAATTGACAATCGTCGTGCCGGTGTCCCTTCGACGAAGGGTGTTTTGTGACGCAGCTTTTTGATGGTCAAGATTTAGCAATTAAGTTGCAACGCGTTGCTTCTGATCTTCAAGATTATTTGAAAGACGAGTCTGCGGATCAATTAATATTTGTTGGAATTTTAACCAATGGGGTTTTTTTTGCGAAACGTATTCAAGAGAAATTAAAAAAAATGAGTTTTGATGTTAAAGATTCTGTGATGGAACTTGATATTTCATTATACCGGGACGATTATTTAGCGAAGAAAGATTACATGTCTGTTGTAACAAATAAAAATAAGGTGTTTCATTTGGATGGAAAGCATGTTGTTTTATTTGATGATGTTTTGTCAACCGCGCGCACTGCTCGGGCTGCATTGAATGCAATTTTTGATTACGGGCGACCTAAAAAAGTAAGCTTTGTTGTTCTTTTTGATCGGCAGAACCGACAAGTTCCAATTGAACCCAATGTAATTGGCGAGGTGTTGGATGTGGACTCGAATTTGCGAGTCAATGTCGGGTTTGTTGAAGTGATTGGCGAAGATAATGTAATAGCAGCGCCGTTTACTTGATGTGTCTGTGAATATTTTTTTAACTTTGTTTGATAAGTGGTGTTTGTCTTTTTAATGGTCATTCTATAAAATTAGAATATGTCAAAAAAGAAACAGCAACAACCCCAACAAAAAAACTGGCGATCCATTATATGGTATGTATTTTTCAGTTTTTTTGTTATTTCAATTATTACAGCTACAATGTCAAAACCGAATGAAGCTCAGCAAATTAACTGACGAGGAAAGCGATAATTTTCAAGAGCCGCAAGAAGATATAATTATC
>MDTB01204518.1_pt1 | contig 34380 bp, 23 predicted proteins | sample 811161 | NCBI WGS metagenome assembly MDTB01 (sample SAMN05326650, study PRJNA326480) | marine metagenome | isolation source: seawater | place: Mediterranean Sea | collected 2009 | reverse complement strand
GCGGGACCGCCAGGTCGATCATTAACATCGGTTTATGACGCCTTACTTTTTGCGCGCGCTCAACTATCCCCTTTCCGATTATAGGAATGGGAGCTCCAGTTGAAGTAATCACAATGTCAGCGTACTGAATTCGCTCACCCAACTCGTCGAGCGACCAAGCGAAACCATCAATAGATGCTGCCAAAGTTTTAGCATTTGCTAGCGTACGGTTTACTACATCAATCTCCCTTACACCCTGCCCGATCAAGTGTTCTGCGACTAGCTGAATAGTTTCTCCTGCCCCCACTAGCTTAACTTTGCACAACGAAAGATCCGAAAAAATATGGTTCGCCAAATTCACTGAGGTGTATGCAACCGAGACCGGATTGCGACCGATTGCTGTCTCCGTACGAACACGTTTTGCGATCGATAACACTCTTGAGAACGCTTGCTCGAGTTCGGTACCGCAGGTCAGCGCGTTACGTGCTATGCGAATCGCATCCTTGAATTGCCCCAGAATTTGTGGTTCACCCAATACGAGAGAATCTAGTCCTGACGCCACGCGAATCATATGTTTAGCGGCTTGCAGATCTTTAAACCGATAGATATGCGGTACAAGCATATCGGGATCAACGTCATGGAACCCACCGAGCCAACCCACAAGATCGAGTTCAAAGTTTCCATCAATCGCTAGAAAAAGCTCGGTCCGATTACACGTCGAAAGTATTGCGCTTTCTCGAACATCCGGAAATTCTTGGATCAACTGCACCAAAATATCTGGCAGGAGCGTGGCATCGAATGCTACCTGCTCACGCAGTTCCACTGGTGCCGTGGTATGGTTGAGCCCGAGAGTTAAAAGAGCCATTTAGAAACAGATGAAACCCAAATTAAGTGAGATGTGGGATTGTAGCAGAGCTTACGCACTCTTGGTTTTCCTTACGCTCGCAGGATGCCAAACAGAGGGTACGCTGCTCACTGAACATCCGACCAACCAATCGAACAAGACCGCTATCATACAAATCAATCATGATATCCAAACTACGTCAGGCCTAATTTTGCTCGCAGAGGCAGAACTTGCTCGAGGGAATGCAAATACTGCGCTCTCTCTCTATATCAGAGCTTCGCATAATACTAAGAACGTTGACGTGTCCGAGCGTGCTGCGTTTTTGGCGCGACAAACGGGATCTGACCAACAAATTGAAAAAGCAATTGAGCGCTGGACTGTGGTTGATCCTGAATCCCGAGGTGCTTTAGAGGCCAGACTAATCTTCGCCGCTGAGAAGAATCGTCTCGAAACGCTCGAGGGTTCTCTCACGAAATTACTGTCTTTAGAGCCTGGTTATCGTGCCCATTGGCTTGCAAGCTTCTGGTCGGGACTTCCGGCTGATCAACAAACAAGTTTTCTTAGTGTGCTCACAAGCATCTCAAGTGGTTCCAATAATGGTTCTCTTGCTATGGTGGTGGCAGAGGCCAAGAACCGAACAGAAGCATCATCTGGGACTAAATGGTTGGACCTGTGGCTGAGTACTAAACAGCCTCCTGCGAACGTTGTCCTGTTCAGGGCGCGTCTTGAGCTCCCTGACAGAAAAGCAGCCATTCGGTTTATTGATCGATTCCGTGATATGTCAAGTGACCTCGATATTCGTTCACAAGTTGCGCGATGGCATGGTCTTGAGGGTGATAATGACCGAGCACTTGCAATACTACGTGGTGTAATTGAGGAGGATCGAAGTCGTCATCAAGATTTACTGACACTCGGGCTTCTGGAAATACAGACCGATAATCTAGACTCAGCAGAAGCGCGACTCAAATCGCTCCTAGCATCAGAACAATATCGATCTAATGCGTACTATCATCTGGGTAAAGTCGCCGTTCAAAAAAAACAAACCGATCTCGCTATCAATCGCTTTCTACGCGTCGAACGTGGCGACCTCATAGTTGAGGCGAGAAGACAATTAGCCGATCTCGCGATCAGCCAAGATAACCCACAGCAGGCACATCGTTGGTTCTCAGAGGCACGTCTCTTATTCCCTGACCTAAAACACCAACTATCTCTTGCAGAGGCGCGATTTCAAACCCTAAACGACATGGCAGGCAGTGCTATCCCTGTATTGACTGAAGCCCTCTTGAGAGAGCCAGAAAGCGTTGACATTTTGTATACGCGGGCGCTTGCTTTCGAGCAGATCGGGGATATTGATGGCGCAGAGACCGACTTGCGCAGGATTCTTGATCTAAAACCAAATGATCCCGATACGATGAACGCACTTGGATATACCCTGGCTGATAGAACAGATCGCTATCAAGAAGCGTTAGTTTTGATTGAAAAAGCATTGGAACAAAAGCCAGAATCAGCAGCTATCTTAGATTCGATGGGTTGGGTTCTACTGAAACTCGGGCGCCTTGAAAATGCAGAACCATATTTTGTGAGAGCATGGCAAAAAAGCCGAGATCATGAGATTGCTGCGCACTATGGTGAACTGCTATGGCTTCTTGGTCGGCGACAAGATGCGCGTGAAATTTGGGATTTAGGCTATGAATCCAATCCAGAAAGTGACAAAATCCGCGCCACAATAAAACGGTTAAGCGATTCGTGAAGCATTTCATTGTCACTTTATTATTAAGCTTTTCACTGACTGGTTGCTCTTTCATGCCTTGGTCATCAGATGATGATGCGGAGGTTTTGACGTTTTTGCCTGCCGACCAACTGGATCAGTGGGATTTAACTGCAAAATTTTCTATCTCAACAAAAGATAACACTGAATCCGGGAGCATTCGCTGGATTTTGAATCCGGGCGAAGAGCGGTTTGACGTCTTGTCTCCAACTGGTTCAATTGTTGCTCGACTCACTATGACCGAGTTCGAAGCGCGACTAAAAACTGATGATCGCGAAGCCGTCGCAAAAGACCCGGATACCTTATTTAAAGATGTGATGAATATTTCTCTTCCGGTAAACGCCCTTCGTTATTGGGTACGCGGTCTTGATGCTCCAAATCTACCACTCGAATCAGTTAAGAAAGACGGCGAAGGCCGCATCATTCAGATGATTCAAGATGGGTGGCAGCTTGCCTATAACGGTAACATTTCGATTGAGGCAGGCTCTCATCGGTTCGAAGTGCCCCGCCGCCTGACAGCAACGCGTGGCGATATCGAAATCCGCTGGGCCAGCACGGAATGGCAGGCAATCACCCAATAATTCATCCGTCGGATGTTCTCGAGGGCGGTTTTAAGGCCAGCGCGCCAGCCAAAATTAATCGGTTCCTGCACATCGTTGGTCAACGGGATGACGGCTACCATCTGCTTGAAACAGGCTTTCAATTCGTCGACTGGTGCGACTGGATTCATTTTCGTATCACCAATAGGCCTGGGGTACAAATTATCAAAGACCCCATGGTGCTAGGATCAGACAACTTAATCTACAAAGCTGCCACCAAGTTACTTGGCTCAACACAATACGGCGTTGAGATCTTGATTGAAAAAAATCTGCCCACTGGCGGCGGCCTCGGTGGTGGATCCTCTGATGCGGCCACAACACTTGTGGCGATTAATTCAATCTTCGAACTTGACCACACAACAGAACACTTGCACGCACTAGGACTAAGTCTTGGTGCCGATGTCCCTGTCTTCATCTTTGGTAATAGTTGTTTCGCATCGGGCATCGGCGATGAATTCGAGCCAATCGATTGGCCTGGCGAGCAAGTTTTAATTGCAAATCCGCAGGTTCATGTATCGACCCAAAATATTTTCCAGCACCCAAAGTTGACAAGAAATACCCCCTCTTGCAGAATCCGCGCCTCGCAGCTAGATACAACGTCCAACGTTTGCGAGATACTCGTTAGAGATCTCTATCCGGACATCAATCGGTTATTTGGTCAAATGCAGATATTTGGAGCGCCAAGACTCACCGGAACAGGTGGATGTGCATTCGTGGTAGATCCGATCAACAGCCACTCATCTCAAGAAATTCTCGGACATCTTGCGGAAGTGAAAGTTTGCCTCCTGAGCAATCAATCAATGTTGTATACTTACGGCGCGAAAACTTAACTGGGGTGTGGCCAAGTGGTTAAGGCAGCGGGTTTTGATCCCGCCATTCGTAGGTTCGAATCCTACCACCCCAGCCATTTTAAAACCGCTCGACACTCAAGGAGTGAACTGTGGCCCAACTGATGTTGTTCTCCGGTAACGCCACACCAGAGTTATCCAAAAAAGTTTCTGACTATCTATCGGTCCCACTCGGCGATGCCAGTGTTGGTCGTTTTTCCGATGGCGAGATTGCCGTCGACATCGTGGAAAACGTTCGAGGACAAGATGTGTTCGTGTTGCAATCAACCTGCGAACCCACCAATGACAACCTTATGGAATTAGTAGTGATGTGTGATGCTTTACGTCGCGCGTCAGCTTCGCGAATTACCGCAGTAGTCCCATATTTCGGATATGCGCGCCAAGATCGCCGCCCGCGCTCCGCACGAGTGCCGATTACGGCAAAAGTGGTCGCTGATATCATGGTTGGCGTCGGCATCGACCGCGTACTGACAGTCGATCTTCACGCCGACCAAATCCAAGGATTCTTCGATGTTGCCGTAGATAATATCTACGCGACAACTGTGATGCTCGATGATATTCAGCGCAAACAGCCTCAAGATGTAGTCGTCGTATCCCCAGATATCGGTGGTGTGGTGCGTGCACGAGCAATGGCAAAACAACTCGACAGCGATCTCGCGATTATAGATAAGCGCCGGCCGGCCCCAAACCAAGCTGAAGTAATGAATATTATTGGCGAGATCAGCGGCCGTACTTGCCTGATTGTTGACGATATAATTGATACGGCTGGTACATTATGTAACGCAGCAAAAGCGCTCAAAGATCAGGGAGCTAAAGCAGTCATCGCTTACTGCACACACCCCGTGCTCTCGGGTCCTGCTCTTGAAAATCTGAAAGATAGCGCGCTTGACGAACTGGTGGTTACTGATAGTATCCCCATCCCTGACTCAATCATGGGGACCGGACGTGTCCGGATTATCACTATTGCAGAGCTTCTTGGCGAGGCTGTACGCCGCGTCAGTAATGAAGAATCTATCAGTGCGATGTTTCGCTAACTGAAGGTTGAAGAACGTCTTACTGGTCGAAGTAAGATGAAGGCATTGAAGGAGAATGGAATGTCTGATTATCGCTTGTCCGCGCAATCGCGTGAAGAAGCAGGGAAAGGTTCGAGCCGCCGCCTGCGTCGACTAGAAGACTTGGTTCCTGCCATCGTTTACGGTGGGAAAAACAAGCCTAAGTCGATTCAAGTGGCTCATAAAGATCTCAAGCGTGCATTGGAAGAAGAATCTTTCTATTCTTCAATCATCACTCTTGAGGTTGACGGTAAAGAAGAGCCCGTGATTTTGAAAGCGCTTCAGCGTCATCCGGCAAAGGCTGTCGTGTTGCATGCTGACTTCCAACGGGCATCTGCCGGTACAGTATTGAAGATTAACGTGCCTGTTCACTTTTTGAATGAAACAACCTCCAAAGGCGTCAAGTTACAAGGTGGAGTTATTCACCACGATGCAGTTGAAATCGAAGTCTCTTGTTCAGCCAAAGATCTACCTGAATTCATCGAAGTCGACCTAGCTGACGTCGAACTCGATCAGGTGATTCACCTGTCAGATCTCGAGGCGCCGAAGGGTGTTACCTTTGTAGCCTTGGCACACGATTCCGACCTTCCAGTAGCTAGTATTCACAAGCCGAAGGGCGCGTCGGCTGATCCTGAACCAGCAGCTGATGACGCAGAAGAAGGTGAGTCTGAAGGCGACGAGTGAGCACCTACAAGCTCATCATAGGGCTAGGGAACCCCGGGCCTGAATATGCGGAAACCCGGCACAATGCCGGGTTTTGGCTGTTAGACGCACTCATAAACCGAATATCAAGCTCACTGTCAGCAGAATCAAAATTCTTTGGTTTAGCAGGGAAAGGCTTAATAGGTCCGCAAGCAATCCATCTACTGAAGCCAATGACATTCATGAACCGCTCGGGCCAAAGTGCGCTAGCGATTGCACAGTTTTACAAGATCGACCCTCAAGAGATTCTTGTTGTTCACGACGAACTTGATATTGAGCCTGGCCAAATAAGGCTGAAACAAAGTGGCGGCCATGGTGGCCACAATGGACTACGCGACCTCCATCGAGTCTTTGGACCAGGTTATGCGAGAATCCGTGTCGGCATTGGTCACCCCGGACACAAATCTAAGGTGCATGGATACGTCTTAAGTAAAGCACCGACAGAGCAACTCGAGGAAATCGATAAAGCGATTGACCACACACTTAAATTTATGACAGACATTGTTCAAGGCGAATGGGGCAACGCCATGAACGCACTGCACCAGCGCTAGAGGAGATGGCATGGGCTTCAAATGCGGCATTGTTGGATTACCAAACGTCGGCAAATCAACTCTTTTCAATGCATTAACAAAGGCCGGGATCGAAGCACAAAACTTCCCATTCTGTACCATTGAACCCAACGCCGGTGTTGTCCCGATTCCGGATCCGCGTCAAGACCAACTATCAGAGATAGTAAATCCCGAGCGTGTCGTACCAACAGCGATGGAGTTTGTGGATATTGCAGGTCTCGTAGCCGGTGCCTCTCAGGGCGAAGGTCTCGGGAACCAATTCTTGGCAAACATCCGGGAGACTGATGCGATTGCACACGTGGTGCGTTGTTTTGAAGATGAAAATATCGTTCATGTTGCCGGCAGAATCGATCCTGAGTCTGACATAGAAGTCATTAACACCGAACTTGCGTTAGCCGACCTCGAGTCTGTAGAAAAACAGATGCACAAAGCACAGAAACAGGCCAAAGGCGGTGACAAAGATGCGAAAACGTTAATGACAGTCTGTGAGAAACTCCTTCCCGTTTTGAACCAGGGGAAGCCAGTCCGGTCGGTCGATTTGTCCAGAAACGAATTCGCGGTGATAAAAACATTAAACCTGCTCACAATTAAGCCAACACTCTACGTGGCGAACATTTCAGAGGATGGTTTTTGTAATAACCCTTGGCTTGAAAAAGTCCGTGAAATTGCGGCTAGCGAAAACGCCGAACTCGTGCCGATCTGTAACAAAATCGAGTCAGAAATAGCAGAGCTCCACGACGATGAAAAAGCTGAGTTTCTAGAAGAGCTTGGTTTGACTGAAGCCGGCCTCGATCGCGTCATTAGGGCAGGATACGCTCTCCTCGGTCTGCAAACGTTCTTTACAGCCGGCGCAAAAGAAGTTCGAGCATGGACTGTCCCCGTTGGCTCAACAGCTCCTCAGGCGGCCGGAAAGATCCACACAGACTTCGAAAAAGGATTCATCAGAGCCGAGGTCGTTGCGTTCGATGACTATGTCGCTCTTGGTGGAGAGCAAGCTGCTAAGGACGCCGGCAAGTGGCGTCTGGAAGGAAAAGAATACATCGTAAAAGATGGCGACGTGATTCACTTCCGGTTCAACGTCTAAACTTTGACAGCGATGTGAAACTTGAGTATCTTTCGCGCCTCATTTAAATGGCTATGTAGCTCAGCTGGTTAGAGCACAGCACTCATAATGCTGGGGTCGCAGGTTCAAGTCCCGCCATAGCCACCACTTTATTTGTATCACTTTGTTTCATAAAGTTTCGAGACCTTTGTGGTTATGGGTCCTCATCCCTATCACCTGCCTTCTTTCATATCATAGGGAATCAAGGAGACCCATAAATCTGCGGGTACGGACGGTGGTTTCAACACTATCACGCCCATGAAATGGAACCAGCAAACGGCCACATTTTTAGTATATCAAGACCAATAGTTGCAGAATTGGTTTTGGAACAGGACGCGGAGACGCGTAAACTTTGGGTCTGGCCCGTTTATTTGGGTGATCCAATAGGAGTATTCATGAAAGCGTCAGATTTGTTTATCCGGGCTTTGGAGAATGAGGGTGTAGAATATATTTTTGGCATTCCAGGAGAAGAAAATCTCGACCTTCTGGAATCCTTGCGGACATCTGAAAAGATCCAACTAGTCCTAACACGCCATGAACAAGGAGCCGCCTTTATGGCGGCCACATATGGCAGACTTACCGGTAAGGCAGGGGTCTGTCTCGCGACTCTTGGCCCCGGCGCTACGAACTTCACAACACCAGCTGCTTACGGATTTCTTGGCGGATTTCCGCTCATCATGATTACTGGTCAGAAACCGATCAAAAAATCCAAGCAGGGCCAATTCCAGATTGTGGACGTGGTTCAGCTGTTTTCGCCGATCTGCAAAATGACCAAACAGATTGTTAACGCAAATACGATACCGTCGCTTGTAAGAGAGGCTTTTCGTATTGCCGAAGAAGAAAAGCCGGGCCCCGTGTTGCTTGAACTTCCAGAGGATATAGCAGAAGAAGCTGCGGAGATGGTTGATCTGATTCCACCAGGGGAGAGGCATTATGCGGTCGCTGGTTCCGAGGTTATCGAAAAGGCGGTCGATGCAATCAGGAATGCAAAACGGCCACTGTTGCTAATCGGTGCTGGTGCAAACCGCAAGGAAGCCCGCCGCGCGATATCCGAATGTATCGCTAGGATTGGGGTGCCGTTCTGCAACACTCAAATGGGCAAGGGTGTTGTCGACGAAAGTTCCAGCTATTTCCTTGGGACAGCCGCACTCTCTGACAAGGATTACATGCATGACTACATCAAACGGGCCGATCTGATCGTGAATATCGGCCATGACGTTGTGGAAAAGCCACCATTCTTCATGGAGCATGGTGGCACAAGGGTTATCCACATTAATTACAAATCAGCCCAAGTGGATCAGGTCTATTTTCCCCAGATAGAAGTTGTCGGAGATATTGCCCTGTCCGTTGACGCATTGGCCGATGCCCTGGACTCAAAACTTGATCTGGACCTTAATGAATTTGAGATAGTCAGGGACTATGTTAAGGACAAGATTTTCCAGCGGGCAGATGAGGAGACATTCCCGATGCAGCCACAAAATATTGTGGCTGAAATCAGGAATCTCATGGGATATCACGATATTATTGCGCTTGATAATGGTGTCTATAAAATTTGGTTTGCCAGAAACTATCTGGCGTATCAACCGAACACTATTCTCCTCGATAATGCGCTCGCCACGATGGGAGCCGGACTACCATCGGCAATGCTTGCTGCCATGATTTATCCAAGTCGTAAGGTCATGTCCATCTGTGGTGACGGCGGCTTCATGATGAACAGCCAGGAAATTGAGACTGCTGTCAGACTGAACCTGAATATGGTTGTACTGATTTTGAATGACAGTTCGTACGGCATGATTCGCTGGAAGCAGGCCGGCTCAGGTTTTAAGGACTGGGGGCTGGAGTACAACAATCCGGACTTTGTCAAATATGCCGAATCCTATGGCGCACACGGACACCGTATTTCAAGCGTGTCCGGTTTCGTCGAGACGGTCGACAGGGCCTTTCGGGAGGGTGGTGTCCATTTGATTGATCTACCGGTCGACTATTCCCAGAATGTCAAAGAATTGATTACTGATTTGAAAAATCACGACTCGATTGTGTGAGGGAGGAAAGCAATGGATCAACTGAATGTGACCAATCCCTTTGACGGTGAAATCATTGGAGAGATCGTTCTCTCTTCGGAGCGTGATGTTGAAACGGCACTTGCAACAGCTGCGAAAACCTATGAAGCAAACCGAAAAGGTCTACCGAAACATGAACGGATTGCGATCCTGAAGAAAGCCGCAGAAATCATGGTGGGCCGAAGCGATGAGCTTGCGATGCTCATCGCTGCGGAAGGTGGAAAGCCACTGATTGACGCAAGGGTCGAGGTTGCTAGAGCCATTGACGGCGTTGAAACCTGTGCAGCGGAAATTACCCATAATGCTGGCGTTGAAATACCCATGGATCTAACGCCGGCCGGTAATAATAAGTTAGCTTTCACCACAAAGGAGCCGATCGGCACTGTTGTTGCCATTTCGGCGTTCAATCATCCGCTGAACCTCATTGTGCATCAGGTTGCACCTGCTGTTGCCGCCGGAAACCCCGTGATCGTCAAGCCTGCTGACGACACCCCGCTCAGCTGCAAGCTGTTTGTCGATATTCTGCATCAGGCGGGACTACCGCCCGCGTGGGCGCGGTGCATTTGCTGCGAGGTGAGTCTTGCGCAGAAGCTGGTGACCGATGAACGTGTTGCGTTTTTCAGTTTCATCGGTTCGGCGGCAGTCGGCTGGAAGCTAAGGTCGTTGCTGGCACCTGGCACCCGGGTCGCGCTCGAACATGGTGGGGTGGCGCCGGTTATTGTCGGGCCGTCGGCAGACAGGGATCAGCTTGTTCCGAGCCTTGTTAAGGGTGGCTTCTATCATTCGGGCCAGGTCTGCGTTTCCGTGCAAAGGGTATTTTCCTATGGCTCCTCTGCCAGGACGCTGGCTGAAGCCATCGCTGATCACGCCTCGAACCTGGTTGTTGGTAACGCTACGGCTGCTGAAACGCAGTGCGGCCCACTTATAAGAAACAGGGAAGTTGACCGGGTCGAAGCGTGGGTTGAAGAGGCTGTCAGTGCCGGTGCAGAGGTCATGTGTGGCGGCAAAAGGATGTCGGACTCCTGTTACGCCCCCACGGTCCTCTTGAATCCGCCAGAAAATTGCCGCGTTTCGCGCGAGGAGATCTTTGGGCCTGTCATTTCCGTTTATGAGAAACAGGATATGGATGATTCGATCGCGCAGGCCAATAGCCTTCCCTATGCCTTCCAAGCGTCTGTGTTCTCAAATGACTATACCGAGATCATGAAAGCGGTTAACGGGCTTGATGGGTCGGCCATCATGGTGAATGAACATTCGGCTTTCAGGGTCGATTGGATGCCATTTGCGGGCCGAAAGCGGTCAGGTCTTGGCGTCGGGGGCATTGCACACACGCTTGAGGACATGTCCCAGTCAAAGATGGCTATATTGTCATTAGGATAACGGCGCGGGAAGCGCTTGGTGGCGCCAAACGGGTGCATGACGCCGTTGCCAGATTGAGAATACGCTGGTAGCCGCAATAGTCACCATTTTTAGTTAAACATTTCTTTCGGAATTCCAGAATCGATTTTTTCAATCTGGTGAGAGATTGTTCAACCAAGTCCTCTTTGCATAGACCGATCGGCTTTTTTCAGAAGTTCACGCTGGTTCTTTTCAGAGCCCTTTATGAATTTTCATTCGGCTTCTAGCGTTGGGAGGACTACAAGACCGACAGAAAAGTCCGGTAGAGGTCTGATACTGATTTCTACTGTCACATCGTGCCAATCGATGCGTATAGGGTTCTCGATATAGACGCAATCCGGAAATGCTTGGCTCAGACCTCTGTGATAGTCCGCTTCTGTAGACTAAATCACCCTGGTGAAAGCTGGCTCCCATGTTTAAACACTGTATAGCTTTTCCCTTATACATCTATGATCAAATAGTCATATCCAAGCTGCACTAACCCGAATAACGCACCAGCACAAGAACTGCCAAGCCAAGAATCGAGAATATTGTCAGTAAAGTACCCCCGACGCGCAATATCATGTTGTGCTCCAGAAATCCAAAGCAATAGCCATGCATCAACCTAGCTATTACGAATACCGTCCCATAGCTATGAAGAGCATTATCCTTCAGCGCTCCCATTTCGGCGATCAGCATGAGAATTAAAAAGATTGGTGCATATTCAATTAAGTTTCCGTGACCTCGTACAGCTCTTGAGAGGCCCTCCTCACTGTTATTACCAAAGGCAAACCACTTAAGAGCAGGCACCCCTCGTAGCGCGATAACTCTAATAGACAAAACCGCCAAAATTAATGCCAGCAGCGCCGCATAAAGCCCAGTAACCATGACTTGCTCCTTCTAATTTTTTTATTACACGGTCCTACGTTAACACACCTCTTCGCTTTGTTGAGCTCAACCTACAGTCCTGACTTTTCTTCCGCCGTGGTTTATCTCTTCAACGAAGTCTTTCGTACCGGACCCTCTGAATTGATGAATGGCAACTTACTCGACTGTTTTTTACTCTTCGGGAGTTGGCGGGTCAGCCAGTACGCCTGTTACTTGGTTAGGTGCGCTAGTTGGTTGCGTCTCTAGTTATCAGGGAAATTTACTTTTCAGTTATACAGTAAAGCTTTTGGATCAGGGGCTGTAAGGGGCATCAGTCAAGCTGAAGGCGAAGCGATATACTAAAAAGCACTGAAAGGCCCCGTAGCGCCAGTCCTTTTTAAGTCAACATCGCAGCAAAAAATCAGAAAAAGCTTCTAAAATCCTTTACCGTATTTATTGATTCTGCATTATCACCATGAACGCACAGTGTGTCCGCTGGAATTCTAATTGTCGAACCATCGCTTGTCACAATCGATCCCTCTTGAATTATGCGTTTCGCTTGATCCAATATCCGCTCTGGATCGTGGTATACGGAACCCTCTATCGTACGGGACTGAAGCCGGCCTTGAGGGGTATATCTGCGATCCGCGAAGGCCTCGAAAAGTAGAGTAACTCCAAGTTTCTCAGCCATCCGAGAGTATTCCTCGTGGTCTGCTGTACCAAGAATCATCAGCGGAACATTAAATCGTGACTTGGCTAACGATTTCATAAGGTCCGCCATCAAATCGAGGTCGTCCATCATGCAGTTATAGAGCGCGCCATGAGGCTTAATGTATTCGACAAGAACATCCTCTGCCGAGGCGATAGCCTGCAGAGCACCGACTTGTGCGAGCATATGTAAGGCCGCCTCCGAATGAGGCATTGGCAGAGCCCTGCGGCCAAAACCCAAGAGATCTGGATAACTCGGGTGCGCTCCGACCGCCACCCCGTACTGTTTCGCAAGGCGCACCGTCGCACTCATTGTTAGCGGATCCGAAGCATGGCCACCGCAAGCGACGTTGGCCATATCGATATGCGGCATCAATGCGTGATCGTTTCCCATGGACCAAACCCCAAACCCCTCGCCGACATCTGCATTTAATTTCATGAATTCCCCTTCACTCTCACGACTATCGAAAGTCACCAAACAACTTTTGATACATCAAAAACTCAGTCCTCGCCTTATCGCGCGACACGGGTCTGAACGACACAACTTTTCCCGGAGTCCTCTGGGCTAATAGGCTGAGCGATTTTCGGGTTAACGTTCCAATCATCGGATAGCCCCCCAATGACTGATGATCGCGCATCAGAACTATCGGCTGACCCGAGGGCGGAATTTGAACCCCACCGAGAGGTACTGGAACAGAGTACCGGGGCCTGTTCGAATTGATGCTGGATTGTCCATCAAGTCGATATCCCAACCGACTTTGCTCCTTAGTGACCGTATAGTTCTGATTTAAAAATAGATCTGTTGCGACCGAATCAAAGTTATCAGATTTACGTATGATCACGTCGCAGACCAGCGGAGTTATATATGACTCAAGATACCGTCTCGGTATCAATTTGAGCGGTCTTGGTCGGCCTGCCTCATAAGGCAGCTCGTCACCGCTTGTTAGGGCTTTTCCGGCACCACGAGTCCCTCCCAAAGAATCACGCTGACTTGTGGCCACACTGCCGAGAACAGGCTCAACATGAAATCCACCCTCGACCGCCAAATAAGTAAAAAAACCACTACTGAGCCAGCCAGTTTTTAACACCGAACCAGCGTTTGCTGGATAACAGCCTGGTCCTATCAATGGCTGACCATCTAGCGTGAAATCACCCCAGGCTCCGGTGATAGCAAAATTCACTGGCATGGTAAATTGTGCGACAAGCCCTCCACCTCCAATCTCAATGAGAGGATGGTTAACCGAATTATTCAAAATACAATTTGCCCAACAAGCAGCAATGCTATCCATAGGGCCAGCTTGAGCCACTCCTTGGCTCGCAAAACCGAAACGGCCGAGATCCTGAACGGTATGCATCGGACTCGCTTGCTTAATCCGGATCATCCATAGCCTCAATTTTTGCGAACTCATCCATTGAAATAGATTTAAACCGAACCGATCGTCCCATCGCTAATTTGGCGTTGATTGAGTCTGTACTTAGAGAAACGATCGATCCAGGCGTACGTCCAATGATATGCCATCCACCAGGAGTTTCCTCGGGATAGATGGCAGTTTGGTTTTCGGCAATCGCAACTGACCCGGCAGGAACTCTTGTCCGCGGGGTATCACGTCGCGGCAAATGAATTACGTGATCGGTCTCCCCAAGATAGGCAAAACCAGGAACAAATCCCGTGGCCAGGACACGGTAGTCCCGCCCGCAATGTAAATCAATTATCTCATTCACGGATAAGTTCGTTTTTTCGCTGATCGACCGCAGATCTAACCCAAATTCTTGGGAATAGCAGACAGGGATCTCAATGACTTGAGAGTCTTCTCGATGAATTTCTGAGGTCGGTCTATTCAACACCGAACAAAACTCATAATTTAATATTGACGTGTCGATGCGCTCTGGACGAACGACAAGGCTTAAAACACCGAACCCGTAGCAGAAATCAATCAACCATTCTGGCTTTTTCAGGCGTATCCAATGTGAAATCTTCTCGATGCTGGCCAAGGTTTCCTCTGCCACAGGCTCACCGAGACGCACTTCAACCGTATCTTCTGAGACCCATTGAATCCTACCATCGAGATTCACAGCGTAATACAACCGTCTTTGACTTTGATTGAGGCTCCGATGACCTTTGCTACCTCGTCCGATATTGTTTTAAAAATCTACCGCTCGCAGATTCAAAAATCGCGGAATCGTTCAGCATATGCCTGTCATAACAGATTCACAAATCACAACGAGTTTTTGGCAGATTGAGCTATTGGTTTGGGTATGGTTTATGTTTGATAGCGACTGCTCGTGGTGCTCACAGTCCGGTTTTAGCAACGCTATGCCGTTTATTTCGGCTACCGCTAGCGACGATCCCCGACAACGTCCTGGTCTTGCTTTACGCCACCCGCGCTGATGGCTTCTCGGGCTTTGTCCAGAAACTCTGTCTTACTCACGTAGGTCCAGCCGACAGAGACGAGCACGTCATTCTTGAATACATAAGGTGTGAAGTCGTCGTCGTCGTTGCTACCACCCGAATCCAACCCGGTACGTACAAAATGAATCTCAACTTGGTTCCCGTAGCTAAGGTACCGCTCTGGGGATCTTTTAAAATGTGCAGGAATCCCTTGCTGATTCTTTTGTAAAATAGCAAGCACGTAGTCCCTCTGGTCACCTATAGAGATTTGAGACGTAACCGACTTGTAACTGGCTACTGCATTTTGGGTTACTGAGTTTGGAGCGCAACCGATAAGACCGCCAATCGCGGCCACTAGTAACACCAGGTTTAGGAAAGAATATGTTCTCTGGATTGGTTGACTCATTGTTTTAATATCGGTGCCGGTTTTGATTTCTAAAGGGGCCGCGGCCACATCTACCAGCTTTCAAAAATACTCACAGAAACCGAACTGTCCTTTGGTTTGATTCTGCGAAGTTATGAGACAATAAACGACGTAGGATTAGTATCTTTGGAACAAGACTATGCTCATGGATCGTGACGCATTTTTTACGTCACTCTGGAACCAATACATCCGAGTGACGCCGCAAGCAAACGATATTCAAACACTGCTTAGTACCCGCGGTGAGTGCTTGGTTAATGACCATGTAGCATTCCGTACGTTCGACCTCAAAGGCTATGATCTAGCTACGGTTTCAAATATTTTGGCATCCATTGGTTACAAGGCTTTCGATTCGTATACCTTCCCAAATAAAATGTTGAGAGCGAACGCCTATAGTGTTCCGGGTGATCCCAGAGCACCAAAGATCTTTTTCAGTGAGCTAATCCGATCTGAGCTGGATGATGAGTCACGATCGATTATAAACGAAATCATAGCCCCTCTAGAGAGGAAGCTCACGCTGGCCGATCTGACAGGTAGCTACCCGTTTGCCAAACCAACAGCCAGTCAGTACGAAAAACTAGCGGATATCAGTGAGTATGCTGGTTGGCTATCGACTATGGGATATCAAGCCAATCATTTCACAGTCAGCGTCAACTCTCTTAGAACCTTGGGGTCAATTGAGGAAGTCATTGAGCTACTCATTGAGCAGAATTATCGCCTGAATAAGGTCGGTGGTTATATTAAAGGAACCCCGAAGGATCTCCTGGTTCAGGCCTCCACAATCGCCGATGGAATACATTTCGAATTTTCTGATGGCTTGGCATCCGACGTTCCAAGCTGTTTCTATGAATTCGCGTACCGGTTTAACGACTCAGATGGACAACTCTTTCAGGGGTTTATACCGAATAATGCCAACGCGATTTTTGAGAGCACCGACAGGCAGTCGTGAGTAAAACTCACAAGTATTGATGATCCAGAAAACCAATGCGGGCACGTCCCAGTTTGTTACTCGAGGGTACAAAAGTATCAGTTGAAAAGCTCAACGCGTATTAGACGAAGAAAGTTCGCAAATCATGCTTGGAATCAACGAGGACAACCCAATCTAAACCTTACTTTAGAGGGGGTTTCAATGACTCGTTTAGTAATCACTTGTATCTTACTTTGCCTATCGACAGTGTCTTTCGCGCACGAAGGAGCTGAGGGTGTCGTAAAAGAACGCATGGATCGCTTTAAAGAAAATAAAAAGGCCATGAAAGCGATCAAAGGAAGTCTCTCGTCCGATACTGCTGTCATCGCTCGGAAAGCGTCAGAGATCGAGGCCTGGGCCAAAGAAATGGTAAATTTTTTCCCTGAGGGTTCCTCACAGCCACCGTCAGAGGCGCTCCCGGCTATCTGGAAAGAGTTCGATCGATTTACTGACCTGGCCAGCGCCAACGAAAAAGTTGCAGCCAAACTGAAAAATCTTGCGCAATCAGGAGCGGACACGATCGCACTCAGTGGCGCCTTTAGATCGCTCGGAAAGACCTGCAAAGACTGTCACAACGACTACAAAGAGTAAGAAATATGACGACGCGCCGTAACTTCTTAAAAGCCTGCGCCGCCGCACCATTGCTCGCCGCGTCCCCGAGGTTGACTCTGGCGAATCAATGGACGCCGTGGACCATGACCGCGTCCAGAACGACCAAGAGGTTAGTACCTGGAGATGAATATCAAGACGCATCGGTTTGGGCGTTCAATCAGACTGTCCCCGGTCCTGAGCTGCGGTTTAAGAAGGGCGAAACACTATCCATCGATTTTCTGAATCAGTTGGAGGAAGGCTCATCAATCCACTGGCACGGCATCCGAAATATCAATGCCATGGACGGGGTCGCAGGTTTAACTCAACCAGAGGTAATGCCAGAGGGCCAGTTTCGTTACCAGTTCCCATTGAATGATGCAGGCACCTATTGGTACCACAGCCACGCCAAGACCTGGTCTCAGGTTGCCCGCGGACTCTATGGCCCTCTAATCGTCGAGGACGAATCCGACCCTAACGTTGACCAGGACCTCGTGCTCATGATTGATGACTGGTTACTCGCCAATGACGGGACTATTGACGATGAGTCTTTTGGATCGCTTCATGACTGGGCTCACGGCGGAAGACTCGGTAACTGGCTTACCGTCAATGGGGAGTCACTACCGACAATTGAAGTTGAAAAAAATTCGCGGATCAGGCTACGTCTTATTAACGCGGCCAACGCCAGAATTTTTGGACTGAATATCCCAGTACCAGCATTTCTGATCGCGCAGGACGGCTACCCAGTCCCTGTTCAGCGGTCACAAGATGTAATTCTGGCACCCGCGCAACGGGCAGATTTCATAGTCGACGTTAACGACACAGACGTTACCATTAATGAGAATCTAAACGGCAAAGAACCCTACCCGGCGGCTATTCTGAAAGTGGTTGATTCGAACAAATCACTGGTTACCAAGGAGGTCCTAAAGCAACCCCGACTCGAGGCGCCACCACAAAGCGTAGATGTATCAATCCCGCTGCACATGCAGGGCGGCGCGATGGGTAACCTGAGGGAGGCTACCTACAATGGTCAACTTCGCCCCATCCGTGAGCTCGCGCAGACCCATAAAAAAGCATGGGCTTTCAATGGTGCAGTTTCAGACCACCACGGTCATTTAGCGAAAATTAATGTTGGACAAGCGGTCAGTATCGAGGTCTGGAATGACACACGCTGGAATCATGCGATGCATCTCCACGGCCATCACTTTTGGATCCAAAAAGAAGACGGAACGTTTCTTGACGGAAAGCGTGACACCTACCTTTTTCAGCGAGGCGAAAAAGCTAACCTGATCTTCATCGCAGATAACCCGGGGCTCTGGTTATTCCACTGCCACATGCTTGAACATCACGCAGCTGGCATGGGGGCCGTAATAGAGATCTCTTGAGTACTTAACGGCCTACGTGGGTTACCCGGGTAGCTAGAAAAACACCCAGACTGACGATAAGGAAACCCAGCAAATCGACCACTGAGAGTTCTTCGTCCAGGATAAGCCAACTGAAAAACGCCGCCAGCGGCGGCACCAGATAAAGCCACGCAACGGTCTCACTCGCCGAACTCCGAGCAAGCAGATACATCAAAATACTAAACGCGCCGAAGGATACCGCCACGACTTGCCACCCGATGGCTAAGATAAGAGGGAAAGTGATATTGAATCGTATCGGTTCCAGAACCGTCATAACAATCAGGTGGAAAACCGTGGCTACGCCGGCCTGATAAAGGTTATTGGTGGGTAAAGGGACACGGCCGGAGAATTTCTTCTGCAACAGCGTCCCGGTTGTTACCGCTAACAAGCCCAAGAATGCCCACATTAGACCTACCGAATGGGAAAAATCTTCGATACCAATATCGACCACTAACGCAGTACCCAGAAAACCTAGGATCAATCCAAACCACTGTCGAGAGGTGACAACCTCAGAAAAAAGGTAGCCAGCAAGCGCCCCCGTTAAAAGTGGCTGCAGACAAACAACTAAGGCAACCGATCCCGCGGGGACTCCGTTAAGAACGGAATGAAATATCCCGGTCAAATATATGCCGTGAAACAAGATACCAGTAACGCACGCCTCCATAAAAGCCCGGCTATTGATCCAGAATCGCTCGCCTCTAGCAAAAACATAGATCAAAAAGCCTAGTGTCACGACACCAAAGCGGAGTCCGAGCGCGGCCGAGGGCGATGCGTCAACTACGATGATTTTTCCTGTGACAAAGGCTGAGGACCACAGGACAACGAAAAGGATAGGCAGGAGCATACTTATCGGCACAAAGAGCTCCCTAGACCGTTGTAAGATGTTCGATCAACATAGCTGTCTCGCTTTTTCAGAGGACCAAAAGATGCCAAACAAGGGGCTCCACACTGGACACCGAAATATTAACTTCGACAAATAATAGTAGGCCCAACTCTGAGTGATGCTCAGCCTAATATCGGACGTATCTATTCATCAGTATCAATGTCTTCTGTTAGCGCACGGCTTCGACCAATCAGATAACGAATCTGACATTGCCCGCAATGAAAATCTTCTTCCATTACACGCCCCTCGAGCTCTTGATCGGACTCAAAATCATCAGAGTCTATGAAACGGCAAAGGCAAACTAACACTGGTAATTTCCCGCAAATCCACTCCAAAAGTGTGACACACTTCGGTTACGGTAGACGAGAGAAATAATATGACCGCTCCGACGTTCAAAAATCTTTGGCCAACACGACTGATGGAAATCACTTTACCGGGTCATGATCAAGCGAACTCGGTTTTGGCAGACCACATCGAGAGCCTGGATCTTCAAAAGTCTCAAATGACCACGGATTATCTTACCGATAACTTGTTTGACGAGCAGCACCCGGCGATCCAGTGGTTAAAACAATCTGCCCAGAGGGCCGTTGTTGATTACGCACAGAATTTAGGAATCGATTACGGCCTTGACTTTGTGATCCAGGCCTGGGCGAATGTGAATCGCATGGGCGACTACCATAATCTGCATAATCACCCGCACGCGTGGCTCAGCGGGACCTATTACGTGATGGTCCCAGAACACGACACACTCCCGTCGGGACGTGATGATCGGACCCCTAACTGCATTAGCTTTTATGATCCGAGACCACAGGCAAACATGAACGCCATTCGGGGGGATGGGCAAATTGATCCAGAATATCGGATCAAGCCAACGCCGGGCCAACTATTGCTGTGGCCCGCATTCCTGCATCACATGGTACACCCGAATCTATCTCACGAGACACGTATTTCGGTCAGCTTCAATGTTGTGCTTCGTTGGAAAGATGAGTACCTGCCAGACTAGCACTCAGGAGATCGCGCAAGAAATTGCTTGACCAATCTCTTGCGTGTTAGCCGTACCCTTCATATCCGGTGTACGAGGACCTTTTTCAAGAACCTCCTCGATCGCGGTCATGATATTTGCAGCGGCAGCAACCTCACCCAAATGATCGAGCATCATTGCACCACTCCAGATCATACCAATTGGATTTGCAATGTTCTTGCCATAGATATCCGGAGCCGATCCGTGAACAGGTTCAAACAAGGACGGGAACTTACGTTCCGGATTAATATTTGCTGATGGGGCGATACCAATGGTCCCGGTGCAGGCTGGTCCCAGGTCAGACAGGATGTCACCAAAGAGGTTGGACGCCACGACCACATCGAACCTGTCTGGATTCATCACAAAGTGCGCAGTCAAAATATCGATGTGATATTTGTCGGTCGTGCACTCTGGGTAGTCTTTCGAAATCTCTCGAAAACGGCGATCCCAGTAGGGCATCGAAATCGAGATTCCGTTAGATTTTGTCGCCGATGTCACGTGTTTTTTTTCACGAGTTTTGGCGAGCTCAAACGCATACCTCATGATCCGGTCAACACCGCGGCGAGTGAAAACCGATTCTTGCAAGGCGAACTCATGCTCAGTGCCCTCATTCATGATGCCGCCGACGCTTGAGTACTCGCCTTCGCTGTTTTCGCGAACCACGTAAAAATCAATATCTCCGACTTTTCGGTCTGCTAATGGCGATGGAACACCTGGCATTAGCTTCACCGGGCGCAAACATACGTACTGTTCAAACTGGCGGCGGAACTGGATGAGTGAGCCCCATAATGAGACGTGATCAGGGACAGTCTCAGGCCAACCCACAGCGCCATAGTAGATTGCGTCGTAATCCACCATGGTCTCTTTCCAGTTGTCCGGCATCATCTGGCCATGTTTCAGGTAGTAATCGCAGGACGCAAAATCGAAGTGATCAAATCTCAGATTCAGTTGATGCTTCTTCGCAACAACATCCAATACACGGATTCCCTCGGGCATAACTTCCTTGCCAATGCCGTCGCCAGCTAATACAGCTATTCGATAAAATCTCATTGATCACCTCATTCCCGGCATCGGCAATCCGTTACCCGTATCACCGGCTGCTATACTATTTTTCTGTAAACGCGGAGGTTAGTGTTTTAGTAATAGGAGAAGACAGGTAGGCAAGCACCGACCGCTTGCCCGCGATAATATCAATCTGTGCCGTCATCCCCGGCCGCATTTCTAGGACTTTCCCGGTTGAGGTCACTTGTCCCGCGGGTACGAGTTTAACGAGGTAATGGGTGTCTCCGTTTTGCTCCTCAACGGAGTCCGACCCAACGACATCAACGTATCCCTCTAAAACTCCGTAGACCGAGTAGTCGTAGGTGCTCAATTTCAGTAACGCCTTCTGCCCGGGTCGCACGTAACCGATATCCGCCGGGTTAATCTTCGCCTCGAACAGGAGCTCTGAGTCCTTGGGTACTATCTCAACGATCGGGTCACTCGGCCGGATAACTCCTCCGACTGTAGTCGTATGTACTCGGTTCACAGTCCCCGCGACCGGGCTCCGGATCACGCTACGATCTGACTTATCGGCCGCGACATTGACCGCCTGCTCTAGTTTAGAGAGCTCCAGCGATGCCTGGGCAAGCTCGTCTAGAATCTCCGCACTGTACTCCTGAATCGTCACCGACTGACGGTCCCTGACCTCATCGATCGCGGCGCGGATCTCGTTAACCCGCGCGACCGTCTCTGCGTAGGTCTTCTCTGCCCTAACAGCCTCGAGACCGGGCTCTAAACCTTTCTTAACGAGGGTTAAGATGACCTTCCTCTCTTCCTTCACCAACGCTAAGGTCTTCGCGGCACCCTCAAGCTCACTCTGCTTCTGTCGTATCTGTGAGTCGAACGATGCGAGAGAGGCGCCAAGCCTCGCTTTTCGTGCCTTAGCAAGCAGTAATTCGTTATCAATCTGGCTAGAGGCCACGGCCCGCAACTCCTCGTCGAACACAGGCTCAACCCCTCCGTGTTCGGCAGACAGTCTTCTTACACGGATCAGTGCCTGTATGAACTCGGAGCGCTTGGCCTGATACTCGGCACCGGACTCGAGCGGGTCGAGCGATATGAGGGCCTGTCCCAAGGTAACGTCCACCCCTGACCGGACGTGTATCTCCTTCACGATCCCACCCTCAAAGTGCTGGATCGTCTGGAGCTGCTGTGACGGGACAACCTTCGCCTCGCCGCTGATCACCTGGTCAAACTCAGACACCCCCGCCCAGGTCGAGAACCCAATAAGTGCAAAGAATACCACCCCGAGGAACCGTCTCTTGGTGGACGCGCCCCTGCGACCGGTCGACGCAAAAAGGGCGCGCGCAAAAGAGACAGCGAGCAGGGTCTTCTCGACGATCACAGATCTCATGCTTGGCTCTCTGGCTTGGCCGGTTCTGGATCGGGTTTGGTTGGAGGGGCCGGGGCCCTACCCGACTGGGCAGATACGGCGTTTTTCACAATCTCGGCGGCGGCCTTTCGGTCGGTCTGGGCTCTCTGGAACTGCTCGGTGGTGCCCATACCGGCAATCTTCCCGTACTCCATGATGATCACCCGGTCGACAAAGCTGAGCAACGAGGTCCGGTGAGTGATAAGGATCAGCGTCGAATCAAACTTAGCCTTCTGGAACCTCGCCACAAAAGTTTGCTCGGAGCGGGCGTCCATCGAGCTCGTGGGCTCGTCCAGGATAAGTACGGGCGGCTTCCTGACCAGGGCCCTGGCGAGGGATATTGCTTGCCTCTGGCCACCGGACAGCGACTCACCGCGCTCTCGGAGCTTCAGCTTGTAGCCGTCGGGGTGTCTGTTAGCGAACTCACTGACGCCGGCCAGGTCCCCGGCCCACAGGACCTGCTCCGCGGTCGAGTCGACCGCCCCGAGCGAGATATTCTCCTCGATGCTGGTCGACATGAGCCAGACGTCCTGTGTCGATATCCCCAGATTCTCACGTAGATCGGACGGGGCAATCTGGCGGATATCCACACCGTCGACCAGAACCATCCCGGAATCGGCCTCGTAAAGCCCGGCGATAAGCCGACCGATGGTCGTCTTACCTGAACCTACGTGGCCGAGAATCGCGACCCGCTCACCCGGATCGACCTTGAACGAGATGCTCTGCAACACGGGCTCTTGCTGTCCGGGATAGGTGAAGGTGACGTCCTTGAACTCGACCGAGCCCTTGAACTGGTTCCTTGGCAGGAACGATCGCTCCATAGGATGCTCTACCGGTTGAGCCATCAGCTCCCGGAGCGCCTCGTAGCTGACACCGATCTGGTTCAGACGGACCAGCAGCTGCGATAGCTGCGCGAACGGCGCTATCGCTTTACCCGACAGGATCGTCGCGGCGATGATCGCCCCGAACCCAAACTCACCATCCGCGACAAGAATCGCTCCGGTCGCGACTACAGACATCTGGACCATCTGCTGCATCGTCTGGGCCACGTTAGTAGATAGGTGGGTGCCGTCTTTGGTCTGCTCGGAGATATCCGCCTGGCGCTCGAGGACCTCCCTCAGCCTGCGACGCATAAAGCCGCCAGCGCCCAGCAACTTGAGGGTCTCTAGCCCTGTCAGTGACTCGACCATCACCGAGTGCTTGGTCTGTCCGTCTTCAAACGAGTGCTTCGCCAGCGCCTTCATACGTGGCTGGATGTACATCGTCACCGCAAGCATAACCAAGATACCAATGACCACCGGGACCACCATGTAGCCACCGACCAGGTAGATCGCGGCCAAGAAAATGAACGCGAACGGGACATCGATCAACGATACTAAGGTCGCGGAGGCGAAGAATTCCCTGATATGCTCAAACTCTTTCAAAGTATTCGCCAACGCCCCGACTGTCCCGTTCCTGGACTTGTACTGGAGGTCTAAGACCTGGGCGAACAGCTTATCTGCCAGCGAGAGGTCGGAGTCGACACCGGCCACGCTGAGGAAGCTGTTGCGGACGGTCCTCACGACGTAGTCGACAATCATCAGCAACAGCATCCCAGACACCAGGACTAGCAGCGAGTCCATCGCGTTTGAGGGGATCACCCGGTTGTAGACGATCATCGAGAACATCGAGACCCCGAGAGCAAAAATATTTGTTAATAACGCAGCCAGACCTGACTGCAGATAAAGGTCCCGGTTTGACCAGATTGTCGACCAGAACCAGTGGGCCTCAATCCCAGGCACGACCGCGAGGTGCTCGGCGGTGCGGCGGCTGCACTTGAAAATCTGCCACCGATCGGGGTCGATGAATTCGGAGTCGAGGTCAGACGGGAATCTATCCGATCCGCCTATACCGACCCCCTTCCAGGTATTTGCGGACTCATCGAAGGACATCACCCAAGCCTTCTCCTTGGCTAGCGCCACGAGGACAATCTCCCTGATCGATCTCACCTGTCCGGGGTGAAGTATCTCGAAGACCTGTCCCTCCTGGACAACGAAGCCGTGGTCGGACATCACCGCGACAAACTCCTCGGATGTCCAGTAGACCTGATCGATCGGTTCCAGGGCACGGAACTCGGCCGGTGTGATCGACTGCCCCAGGGCGCCAGACACCATCGCACCAAGCTCAGCGATAGGGTAATCAAACAACGCGACCTTGGGGGGCTCCTCAGGTAACTCGGGCTGAAGGCCCTCCATCATCATCTCGGGCTCAACCTTCAAAGATCACCTCCGGCAACTGCTGGGCGGCGTGGAGCAACCGGTACTTAGACAGCGCCCGGTCGACGATACTATCGATCAGACGCTGGCCCGCGCTGAACAGCTCCTCTTGGGTCTTGAGCAACTCGAACAAACTGATCCGACTGAACGCATACATCTCTTTCGATATCTCGTAGGAGTTCTCGGCGCCCTCGGTCACCAGGATACGCGCCGAGACCCCCGCGAGCTTCCCTTCGTACTCGGCGAACGCGTCGCGGAGGTTTCGCTGGATATCGAGATAGACACGGTCACGCTCAAACTTTGCCTGGGCCAGCTGCGCCTCGGACTGCCTCAGGAGCGCGTCTTTCGAGCCCCCGGCGTAGAGCTTACTCTCAAAGTTCAGTGTCAATGTGCGGTCATCGAGGAAGTTACTAGAGCCCGGGTTCTTTGTCTGTGACATCGAGGCCTGGAAATTCAGAGCGCCCCGTTGCTGGCCGACAGTCGCACGGTAGTCTTTCTGAGCCGCGTCGACAAGCAGCCTGGTCCGGACCGCGTCGGGGTGGGTGTCGAGGTAAGCCTCCAAGTCCAAGAAGTCTAGCTCGTCGACAGATATCTCACGCGGTAAAGCATAGGGCTGGGCCTCTTTACCGTAGTACTGGCGGTACACTGCCTGCGATCGCGCCAGGGACTGGGCCGCGCTGGACATCAAGTCCATCGCCTCCGCGACCCGCGACTCAGCCCGGACCACATCAGCCGCGCTGCTGGCGCCGAGATCGGCGCGGTCGCGGACGAACTCAACAAACGCTCGCCGGGAGTTTACATTCTCACGCGCCAGCCGGAGCTGTAGGAGCGACCTCTGGACCTCGTAAAACGCGCCGATCGCATCCAGGAATATCTGGCCCTTGATCGCCCGAAGTTCTGCTGTCGCGGCCTCGCCTCGTATCTCTGTCGCCCCGATTTGGTTGTCTACCGAGCCGAAGTCGAACAACAGCTGACTGGCGGACACGGACCGGGACTGGTAGGCCCCAGAGTTTGATGCCACGGTCCCAGATGACTCGGTCTCGAAGCTTCGGTTACCTCCACCGACCGAGGCGCTGACCTGGGGCCGCTTGCCGGCGGTGATCTCGTCCTTCTGGGCGAGGTAGAGATTGAGCGACGAGCCTATCTGTAACACCGTCGGTGACTTACTTACCGCCTCTTTGGCCGCCTCGATCACTGGCTCTATCGGTAGCCGCTTAGTGGGGTCCTTCTCGCCGTCACTCAGCTCCTGCATGATCCGTGACATCTCCCGGCCAATCAAATCGATCTCATTTGAGACCGCTGGGTTCAGTGGCTCGGTATCGGCATCTCTACCGTCAGCTACCTCAATCTCATTAATCTCAGGACCCACGCTATCCATCAGCAGGCCGCTGATCCCTAGGATAGATGTCTCAGACACGTCCGAACTATCATCGTCAGCGAGCGGGACCTCGGGGCTCCCCGAGGGTCTATCTTTCTCGGCCTCCAGCTCCCTGAGGAGCACCGACTCGGCATCCTCCCTGATCTGGCTCTGGGGGACGGGTACTATCTCAGGCTGTGATGTGAGCACAGGAATTTTTACCGAGAACGACTGATTCCGTTGCGGTTCGGTGGCGGTCGGCGTGATAACCAATGGAGCCTCTTCAGACGGCGGGGCGCTAGCCCGTGAAGCTGACGGGACGTCGGACACAGAGTCGCCCTCGCCGTAACCGACACGAGTCTCGGAGAGAACCCTCGCCTGATTTTGGCTAGGTAAGAGCAACACGCCCGAGAGGGCCAGGAGCAAAAGTTTACGGCTGGTACGCGCCAAGATTAGCCCTCAAACTTATCAAAGTCCGCTAATCTTAACGCAAAATTAGTATCAAACTCACGGGCGAACGATAAATCGAACATCACCGTCAGCCCATCCTCAAGAGAAACTCGCTGGGTATTTGTGCCCGCATCTACGTCATGGATCACGACATCGTTCGGGTCGTCGTAACCGACCAACAATAGTCTGTCGCCCTCGTCCCGATTGAAATCATTGACCAGGACGTCGTGGACGTTCTGAAGGCCGGCTTCCACGGTCTCTGCCTTGACGAACGCAAATACATCGGCGCCGGCGCCACCGGTCAGTTCGTCAGACTCTACGCTAGTTCCGGAGCGGTCCATCGACGCTAACAAGATATCGTCGCCGAGCCCACCGATGATGCGGTCAGAGCCCCCGTCACCACCATACAACACAGAGTCCTGATCGAGACCGATCAGTACGTCGTCCCCCAGTGACCCGGACAGGCCAGCGTAGGCCGACAGGTCCATCGACTTCTCGACCCCGGCCGACTCACCCCCGAGCCTAGCGACCAATGCACTCTCGTACTTGGCGTCAGCAATTACCCCGAGGGCGTCTGAGATAGAATCGTGAGTGTCGCCGTAATCCAGGGCCCCAAAGAAACTATCAGCGTAACCAGTGGTGTCGTCCACGATCGCGCCGAGGTCTATACCGTAGTCTGGGTCTGATGCCTCTGGGTCCGAACCAGCGAGGTCCAGGGCCTCGGAGAACGTGACCCAGGCGTGTGCGTTGGGGCTAGTGAGTTGGTCAAGAATCTCAGCCTGAGCTACCGCCGCCGTGCCCGCCAGAGTGACCAACGCGGTGAGCATCTGCCCCGTGCCTGAGTCTGTCTTAGTCACCCGGAGCACCCAGTCTGTCCCGTCACCGGCGGAACGCTCCAGCACCACCTCGGGTGGTAGCGCGCCGCTATCGAGCGGCGACAGACCGAAGCCACTGATCACGATCGAGTCGGCATTAAAATCAAAATCGTTGAGCGTATCGGAGCCCGTTCCGGGGGCCATAACAAACCGGTCAGAGCCCACACCACCTGTCAGCTGGTCATCGCCCGCGCCGCCGTCTATTAGGTCATCCCCGGCGCCTCCGTAGATACGGTCGGACCCATCGCCGCCGCGGAGTGTCATTGATCCGGTATCGATCCCCGACCCGACGATCACGTCGTCGCCGGCGGTACCGATCACGGTCTCAAATCCGTCGATGTCTCTGTGGATCTGGGACTGGTCCGCTGCGCCTGCTGCGATCACTGTCATCGAACCAAGGTTCAGATCCACCACGGCTGCGTCTGCTACCGAGAGCCGTCCGAGGTTCAGGGTGTCGCGTCCATTGCCACCGTCGAGGATACCGGAACCTAGCCCAGTCACTGTCACGGTGTCGTCTCCGTCTCCGGTACTCAATGCAGAGCCGTCGGCGTTGACGATAGTATCGTCATCTGAGGTAGCCTTACCGCCAAGGTTGATCTGTGCCTCGACGAGCCTCGAGTAGACAAAACGTGTGTCACCATCGGAGGCGCCGTTAACCGTGCCATCCGAGGTACCCACACGGGCCTCAATACTGAGTAATTCGTCCCCAGAAGTTACCGCGCTCGGAAGTTTAATGGTGGTGCTACCCCAGTCACCATAGCTCACACGGTAACCTGTCTCCGGCTGTGCCTCGTAGCTCGACCGGAACACCATCGCTGTCTGCGGCTGGCCACCCACAAGCACCTCTGCGCCGGTCGGCAACCCGAAAATTTCTATCACATGGCTGTCGTTACCCTGCGCGACACGTACCACGTCCTCGAGCACGATGACGCCAGCATTCAAGGACGCGAGATCTATATCCGCGGCCAGCTGCACAAACGGGGCCGGTGGTATCGTGCTGAATATCGAGAACGCCTCGGTCTCGGTTATCGCCTCGTTCGTGGTGAAACCATCGTTGACTCGTGTCGTGATGGTGAGCGCCTTGCTGCCGTAGCCTGAGTTCTGTTTCGGGATCAGGATCTCGGCGTCGAACGCACTGACCTCGCCCCCGATACCTGAGATCACGAACTCATAGGTCCCGGTAGTGATCTCGGTAGGGGTATAAGTACCAGCATGGTCACCGTCCGCGATAACGAGCCTCGAGCCCGCGACGACGCCCTGCCCACCGATGGCGAGAGACGCCGTCTCTGAGGGGTCCGAGGTACTGAAACCGCCTACGGACACGTGGAGGGTCAGGTCCGCCCCGAGGTCCACACGGCCGTCGTTCACGACCGCCTCTGAGATTAGTGCAGACCGGCCGCTGTCGGCATAGATCGCCAAGAGACCGGCAGACTGTGTGGGATCGACTGGGTCAGGGACCTCGTCAAGTGTCAGGGTATCAAACACGGGGTCGACCGCGACCTCGAAGCTCGAGCTGACCTGGCTGGTTCCGTCGCTGACGGTAAAGGTCAGAGTCTCTGACCCATCAAAATCTTTCGCGGGCTGGTAGCTGATCTGGTTACCAACAACCGACACAGTTCCCTGACCGTCGGTCGAGACCGATACCAGTGACACCGTGTCCCCATCCGGATCGTTGACGTTCTCTCCGACGACGTCAATGATGTGCGGTCCGGTGTCCTCGTCGAACAAGTCTCCGGTCCTAGCCGAAATCTTAGGGGGCTCGTCCACGGACAGCACCGTGACCGTCAAGGCCCCGCTGTCGGTACCCCCATTACCGTCCTGAATCGTGTAGGTGATGGTCTCGGTACCGAAGAAGTCCGGCGCCGGTTTGTAGGCGATCCGCCCAGTATCGGCATCAATCTCGACCGAGCCGCCGCCGGCCGGGGAGTTCTGTCCCGGGACGGTGCTCGTGATACGGACCGAGCCGGACTGAATTTGTAAAATGTCGCCGTCGACGTCCGTGTCATTTGCGAGCGCGTCGAATAATGTCTGGGACGCGTCCTCGCTCAGGGTCAGCGTATCGTCTACCGCGACCGGGTTATCGTTAACGCTGGCGATATCCACCGCTATCTCAGTTGTCTGGGAGCTCACTGATGAGCCCTCGGCACCATTCTCGCCCGCGTCCCTGACATTCGCCGTGAGTTGTAGGCGGCTAGCACCGTTCGCGTTAGCTACTGGTACGAGGGAAACATTCTGTATATCGGTAATCTCAAACGGCCCGTCCGCGAGTGAGACCAAGCTCCCATCAGAGAGTCTGACGTTCATCGACGCTGACTGGCCCACCACCAAGGAGTCGATGATCTCGCTGGTGTCGGGGAAGCTGAACAGAGAGTCGACCGAGACACCGGCGCCGTCCTCTGTCATGGAGACAGGGGCCGCGGTGTTGTAACTGAAGACCACACCGTCGACGGTGGGGTTCACGTTCACGCCCGCATCGAACTGGTCGCTGGTCTTAGTACCGGCGGCACCGTAGTCGGTCGTCGCCTGCAGCGTAATCGCCTGACCGAACGCACCCGATAGGTTCTCGCTCCCAGCGTCGTTCGGGTCGACACTGAACTCAACCCCGCGCGCGAGCTCTGCCGCGGTTAGCGTAAACACGGCGATACCGGCGCTGGTGGTCGGGACAAGGTTCGTCCCAGAGCCGAGCACGGAAGCGGTCAATGATACCGGGACCTGGCTGGTGTCTAGCGACAGCCGGACCTCGGTGCCGGTCGGGTTCAGTTGGTTGCCTACCAGCACGTTGATGCCGGACAGGACACCGGATCCGTCCTCGTTGATGTTCAGAGTCGCGGCGCCCAGCGTCTCACCAGTAGTATCCACAAACTCAGGCGAGAATAGTGGCCGGGCGTCAATATATATTATCCCTGAGGTAGCAGTAGACAGATCAGCAGCACCATCAGCCGTCTTCGCCTCCACGTCGAGAGCGAAGTCGGTTTGCAGATCCGCGATCTGTAGTGAGTAGTCTTCGAGTCCCTGAACAGTCGTTACACCGTCTGTGGTCGTGGTGGTCAGGCCCGATAGGGTCCATACCCCGGTGCCAGTGTTATAGGACGCGTCAGTTACCGCGCCACCAAGATACTTTGGCGTCGCGTCGCCAGGGACACCGGAGATCTGGATGTTCACGGTCTCGTCCGGGTCAAGGGTCTGGACCTGGATAAGCTGGTCTAAGGCAACCGACTGGCTACCTAGGAGCGTGGTACCGGACAGCGTCAGACCATCGGCCGCAAGCCCGTCAGAGACAGGGTCGACTGAGGCTGTATCGGTTTTCGTTTCGCTGGTCGCTGTCTCTGTCAGGAGACTACTCTCGACCGTCACCGCGGACGCGCTCACCGAGACCGAGCCATCGAAATAGCTCGGGAGTGACAATTGTCCGGACAATGATCCAGAGGCCGCCAGATCTCCCGGTACGGTCACAGAGTAGTTACCAGCCGAGGTATTTGTGACCGCGTAGCTCTCGCCACCGATCACGAGCGCTACGTCTGCCTCGGTCCCGGGATGGATAGTGCCGCCGGTCAGGGCGAATGATAATGAAATCTGTGACACAAACTCGGAGCCGTCGGTATCGACCGAGGCCACGTCGACCGAAAACGCTAGGCTGCCATCCGTCTCCGATGATGAAGTAGCAGATACCGAGACCTCGGCCTGCTGCGCAACCGGGGCGACCTTGAACTGGAACGGGAGACCGCTGAGCGTCGAGGTATCCGCGCCGTCTGTGGTCGTCACATCCATCGCAAACGAGAATGTACCCGCCGCGTACTGGTCGACCTTTGCGATCAGGTCCCCGTAAGCGATCGGTCCCGTGAGTGTGTAGAGGTAGTCACGTGTGTCTGCGGCACCGTCCGCGGGGATCTCCGCGTCGGGGTCAGCGACAGCCTGGACCGTGGCCCCATTGAGTTCGAAGTCAACCTGATCGGCGATCGCCTTGGTGGTCCTGATGACCACCTCGACAGCCTCGCCTGGGTCTGGCGACGAGGCCGCTATCCCGGACAGGTTGACACTCAGCGAACCAGCGTCAGATTCTGAGCCACCGTCGATGATATTCTCTGGGACCGCCACGCTCGGGAGCTCAGCCCGGGCAGCGATATCGAGGGTCACGTCGCGGACAACGGTATCCTGCTGGACCACACCGCCCGAGGTAAATACTTTTGTGGCACGGAACTCCAGCGGGATCTCTCCGGACAGGTCGTCCTGGACAAACATTTTGAGAGAGAAACCGGTCTCCGAGGGCAGGCCACCGTCCCACGACGCGACCAGCCAGGTATCTGTCGGCTCGCCCTCGAGCCGGGCACCGTCGGACAAGTTAAACGTGGTCCCGGAGGTCTTGGCCCGAACCGTGAGCAGGAAGGTTGTGCCGTCGGGGTAGTTCTCATCGGCCCCAAGCCCAAACAACTCCTTCCAGGATGATCCCGTCGCGGGATTCTCCAGGCTCGCCGCCAGCTCAAAGCCGTCCGGGTTATCCTCGTAATAGGTAGCGCCAGAAAGTATGGAATCCGAGTCCATATTTGAGACACTGGCCCCTACCGATGGCGCGTCGACCGGCAGGAACACGTCACGGACCACCGCGTCCGCTAAAGATAAATTATTGGTGCCGTAGGTCGCCTCGATCACCCCAGGCACTGAGCTCGCGGCGATGATCGACCCGGTCGCCGCATCGGTGACTATCACGTCATCGAACCGGGAGACATCGATCCCCTGGCCGGTGAAGTTCAGGGCCTGCATCTCGCCCGCGTCAGCCTCACCGTCGGTGTCCTGATCGAACCACAAATAAAGATCGTTACTAAAGTCTGAATTGTTGACGTAGCCGTCGGTCCCGGCCATCGCGATCAGATCCTCGACCGCGTTGGTCGTCGGATCACCGTCGGCGTCGAGGTATTCGGTCAGCAGGATCGGGTCACCAGAGCCGTCCCAGGTCACAAGGAACGCGTCGTCTGTGTCAGGCGCGAGCCAGGCACGGAGACGCTCGTCGGTGCCGTCGCCGGTCAAGTCAAAGAACTGGTCCGCACGCTCGCCGTCGGCGACCATAGAGGTAAACTGGAGCCCGTCGCCGGACACGTCGACCATGACCGGGTCAGTCACCGTAGCATTAGTGTCTAGGGCGATGCTGAGCTGAGAGGTGGCGGCCGTATCAGGATCGACCGACTGGGCCGAGGTCAGGCCGAGCTCGTCAACCGCGTAGGCAGTGAACTTGACCGCAGTATCGGTCGTGTAGGCTCCCGGGAGCTGCAGGTAGACGGTCTGGGCGACCCCAGAATCCATAAAGACATTGGAGGGGAGTACCCAGACGCCCGGCACCTCGGCCTTCGCGCCGACAGGCGTGTACACCTCAGCGGTTGCTGGGTCACCATCATGGTCGGCGAGCGACAGAAAGTAGGCCCCCTCTGGGACATCAGTAGCCAGTATTGTTACCACGTCGGTGGTCCCAGACGGCCCGATTTCCATCGTGAAGTCTAGCTTCCCGGTAGCCGCGTCGCCCGACCCGGCGGTCACATTAAGCGTCGGGATTGTCGCCGGCTGTAGGAACTGGACCTTCAGGTCGGCCGACTGGACCGCGTAGTCGGTACCGTCCACTCCGCCAGAACGGGCAGTGATAGCATCAGCCGCCGTCGCCGGTGCACCCTCCAGCGAGACCGCCTCGAGCCGGAACACGCCATCGAAACCGTTAATTTGCAGGTAGCTTGCGTCTCGGGACACCGAGACCTCGTCGAGGTCCGATCCCTTGACGACGAACGCGTCGCCGTCGGTACCGTACCGGGTACCAGCCAACGAGCCGGTACCGAAAGAAAACTCACCCGCAGACGTGGCCGTCGACGATACGGTTGTCCCGTCAGCCTCATACGCGTACGGGGTGACCCAGACCCAAAGCGATTCCGATCCATCGAGGTCCTCAAGCGACACGGTCGCTGGGATCGATACCTGGGCCTTGTCCGACAGGCCTAGGTCTGACAGGTAGGACCCGCCCCCGCTGTTCTCGGCGTTGACCAGACCACGTGTCTGTAGATCAGCGTCATAAGAGAGGTAGGGCGCGTCCGCGACCGCAGTGATCTCGACACCCACGGAGTCACTGACCTTAGCCGACTCGTCGCCTGTGCTGGGCTCGCGTGTGAACGCGGCCAGATTTATCGTTGCCGGGTCGAGGTGAGCGTCCGCGGACACCACCAGATGTGCGTTCTGGGCCTGTGCGACGGTCAACTGGATCGTGTCACCGACCACACGCCCAATAAGCGGCGCGTCTGCGATAGCCGACTGGAGCGTGTCCCCGGTCAGCCCCGTCAGGCCCGACCCATCCACCAGACGGGCCGTGGATGGGATACTGGAGACCTCGTAGTAGACGGTCTCGCCCGTCACGATGTCGTCGTCCGGGTAGCTCGCGATCGGGGTATCAGAATTCAAGAAAAGAGACGCGAGCGAGATGCTGTGGTCCTCGGCCGCGGTTAGACCAATATCCGGCGCGTCGTAGGCGCTGACGCCGTCGGGTACCGGGTCGAAGCGGACCGTCAGGGGCCCCTTCTCTGCGGACGCGAGTGGAATAACCGAGGTCGAGCCCTGGTCATTAGTAATCTCTCGGGTCGCATCGAATACCACGTTGGCGGTAACGGTGCCCTTGAAGTGTTCCGTGGTCGGTACTACCGCGATCCCCTCGAGGTAGGCCGCGGCGATCTGATCGCTGTCGGCCTTGAGGGTGAAGGTCAGGGTGCCGTCGTCGTTGGCGACTCGGGTCACGGGGACCGTGTGATTAACACCATCGACCGTAACCGCATAGCCCGCCCCCGGGTCGATTGCGATGAAGGTCGCCGGGTCATACGCGTCCCCGGTCTTGGTCATCCGTCCGAGGGTCACGTCCTGG
>MDTB01110482.1_pt1 | contig 34383 bp, 27 predicted proteins | sample 811161 | NCBI WGS metagenome assembly MDTB01 (sample SAMN05326650, study PRJNA326480) | marine metagenome | isolation source: seawater | place: Mediterranean Sea | collected 2009 | reverse complement strand
TTAGAGCCATTTGGGAAAAATACTGCTCCTGCCATCACTCTTGCTGCATTGAAGGCTCTTGAACTTGAAGAAGATCCAACTTTATTAGTTTTATCTTCAGATCATGAAATAATAAATGTCGAAAAATTCTTGATGCTCCTTGAAAAAGGTATTGAATATGCAGAGCAGAATAAATTAGTAACTTTTGGTATTGTTCCAACATCTCCAGAGATTGGTTACGGATACATAAAGGCTTCAAAGCCTCTGAGTAATAATTTGGAGGGAGTTGATATAGAGAGTTTTATAGAAAAACCTAATTTAGAAAAAGCCCGAGAATTAATCAAAGACAACAAATACACTTGGAATAGCGGTATGTTTATGTTCAAAGCACAAGAAATAATTAAGGAAATAGAAAAATTCTCACCTGAGATATTATTAACGTGTAAGGAGACTCTTAATAAGAGTATTATAGATCTTGACTTTCAGAGATTAGATAAAGCTTCATTCGAAAAGTGCGAAAACATTCCAATAGATATTGCTGTAATGGAAAAAACGTCAAGAGGTATAGTAATTCCTTTAGATGTAGGATGGAGTGATGTCGGAAGTTGGGAGGTTATATGGAAGGCTTCAAAAAAAGATAATAAAGGTAACTTTACTGAAGGGAACGTAATTTTAGAAAATACAAAAAATTCTTATCTAAGAAGTGAGAATAGACTTATAGTAGGTATAGATTTAAATGAATTGGTAGTAGTTGAAACAAGAGATGCGATATTAATATCTGATAAAAATTCATCTCAAAAAGTGAAAAATATTGTTAATGATCTAAAGAACAAAAACATCCCAGAAGGGCGTTCTCATACAAAGGTTTATAGACCATGGGGAAATTATTTATCAGTTGTAGAGTCTAATAGATGGCAAGTTAAACTAATACAAGTTAAACCAGGGGGGAAATTATCTCTTCAAATGCACCATCATAGATCTGAACATTGGGTTGTGGTCAGTGGCATTGCAAAAGTAGAGGTTAATAATAAAATAGAAACCTTATCCGAGAACCAAAGTGTTTATATACCCTTAGGTTCAAAACATAGATTGTCAAATCCAGGAAAAATAAACTTAACTCTTATAGAAGTTCAAAGTGGTTCATATGTTGGAGAAGATGACATTGTAAGATTTGAAGATATTTATGGGAGGTCTAACTAAATCCAGAAGCACTTGTATGAATTAACGAAACACGAAAGATTTTTTTATAACAAAATTGAAAAATATAAAATTAAATATGAATAAAAAGATAATATGAATTTAATAGGACCATCACCAGAAAGACCTGAAATACAAAATAGTTTCCTTCATGAAATCCCCTTCTATGAATATAGAAATTGCCTAAAGCCAGGCATAAGTGGATGGGCTTAAGTTAATTTTAATTATGCTGCTAGTAAGGAAGATACTTTTAAGAAACTGAGTTATAAGATTCATGACATAAATCATATTTACTTTTTTAACTAGAACTATTAATCTTAATTAAAACAATAAACATAATTTTTGAAACTTATAGTCATAAATCAAAAAAAATTAATTTTATCCAGAATTTCTTAGAAAGATTAAAAACCATTGGGATTTAATTTTTTCCATTTCCAACCATCTCTACACATATCTTCAATACTTCTTTTGGTTGAAATATTAAATTTTGAAGTTGATAAAGTATTGTCAGCAACGACATACGGAGCATCACCCATTCTTCTTTTATCAAATAAAAGCGGAACTTTTACATCATTCACTTCTTCAAATATTTTAACCAACTCAATAACGGATGTTCCCAATCCGGTCCCAATATTCAAATTAAAATAAGTAGGTTCAATCTTAAATAATAAATCCAAAACTTTTACATGAGCCTCAGCAAGATCCATTACATGTATATAGTCCCTTATACAAGTACCATCTTTAGTTGGCCAATTATTCCCATATATCTTTAATTCTTTCTGCAGTCCCATCGCAGTATTTATTATTAATGGAAAAATATTATTTGGGGTACCTATTGGACTTTCGCCCAATAATCCTGAGTGATGCGCTCCAATGGGATTAAAATACCTTAAAGATGCAAATTTACCTTTATTATCTTGAGATTTAAAAATATCCTCTAATAATTTCTCTATAATTAACTTTGTATTACCATATGGATTTATTGGACCTAGATCAGAATTTTCTTTAAGAAGTGAATTTTTTGATTGAGCATAAACTGTAGCACTGCTACTAAAGACAAAGTTAATACATTCATATGAATCCATTATTTCAAGTAAATTTAAAGTTCCTAAGACATTATTATTCCAATAAAGCAAAGGATTTTTTTTAGATTCGAATACTGATTTTAATCCTGCCAGATGTATTACACCGTCAATTTTTTTATTACCTTTGTAGATATCAGAAAAAACTTTTTTGATAAAATATTTATCCCTTAAATCGCCCTTAAAGACAGTTAAATTAAAATTAGATACTTTATATTTTTTTTTATATATATTAATTACCATATCCAATGAACTTGTAGAACTATTTACGAAAGAATCAATTACATAGACTTGATAACCTTTTTCTAACAAAGACAAGCAAGTATGACTTCCTATAAATCCAGCACCCCCTGTTAACAAGATAGATTTCATCTTTTATGTAATAGAAAAATAAAAGCCATTCACAATAATCACCTGTTAAGAATCATAACTAATTAATAAATTTAATTATTTTAAATTAAATTTGCATACAGATCATATAATCATATTGTAGGTTTTAATAAATTAATAATGAAATACAAAATAAACAATATTTGTTGCATTGGTGCAGGTTATGTTGGGGGGCCTACAATGGCAGTTATTGCAGATAATTGTCCAAAAATTCAAATAGAAGTAGTAGATGTAAGTGAAGAAAGAATAAATAAATGGAATAATAAAGATTTAGATAAATTGCCAATATACGAGCCAGGACTCTCTGAAATTATAGGTAGATGTAGAGGTAAAAATCTTCATTTTTCAACTTCCATAAAAGAAAAAATAAATAATGCAGATATGATATTTATATCAGTTAACACTCCTACAAAAAAAAAAGGTATAGGAGCTGGTAAGGCTAGTGATCTTAAATGGGTTGAAGCATCGGCTAGACAAGTAGCTGAATATTCATCTGGGCATACAATAGTTGTTGAAAAAAGTACCTTACCTGTAAGAACAGCCGAAACAATAATCTCAATTTTAAACGCATCAAAAATTTCAGGATCAAAGAAAAAAAATCACGCAACATTTGATGTACTTTCTAATCCAGAATTTCTCTCAGAGGGAACTGCAGTGGATGATCTGATAAATCCTGATCGAGTTTTAATTGGGGGAGAAAATGATAAAGCTATTCAATCTCTATGTAATATTTATCAAAACTGGGTTCCAGATAAAAAAATCCTAAGGACAAATATTTGGAGCAGCGAACTTGCAAAATTGACTGCGAATGCCTTTTTGGCCCAAAGAGTAAGTTCAATAAACTCAATTAGTGCTTTATGTGAGGAAACAGGGGCTGATATTAGAGAAGTATCGAGAGCTATTGGGTCAGATAGTCGAATAGGCTCGAAGTTTTTAGATTCTGGGCCAGGATTTGGTGGGAGTTGCTTTAAAAAAGATATTTTAAATTTAGTTTACTTAGCAGAATATTTTGGTTTACCAGAAGTTGCTTCATTTTGGAATGAAGTTGTAAAAATCAATAACTGGCATCAACATAGAATATCTAAATTAATCATTAAAAAGCTTTTTGGTACAATATCTAATAAAAAAATTGCCATCTTAGGTTTTGCTTTTAAAAGCAATACTAATGATACGCGTGAATCTGCTGCGATAAATATTTGCAAAGATCTTCTCAATGAGGGGGCAGAACTTCTAATACATGATCCAAAAGTCAAGGCCAATCAAATAGAGTCAGATTTAAAAATTTCATCTACTTCTAACAAATCAGATAATTCACCATTTGATAAAACAGAAGGAGAAGGTACTTGGGATTTCTCAAATACAATTGAAGCCACATTTATTAATGCAGACGCAATTTTAATACTAACTGAATGGGAAGAGTATTCAAGAATAGACTGGGCAGAAGCTTATAAAATAATGAGAAAACCAGCTTGGGTTTTTGATTCCAGATCTGTAATTGATCCTAAAAAATTAATTGCAGCGGGTTTAAATATTTGGAGAATTGGAGACGGTTTAAATTAAATTTAAACCGTCGTAATATTTTTCTAAATATTTTAGTTTAAAGAAATTTTTTAGAGATCAAGAATATCTCATAGCATCATTATTTTTATACCAATCAGTGAAAAACTTCATTCCATTTTCTAGGGAAGTAGATGGAATATAATTAACCCATTCTTCTATTAAAGAAGTATCAGCACCTGTTCTTATAACATCTCCTGGTTGTTCAGGATAAAATTCAATTTTTGCTTTTTTATTAAGAAAATTTTCTAGGATTTTTATAAACTCCATTACATTTACTGGTGAACTATTACCTATATTAAAAATCCTATGGGCAGCAAAAGATGTAGAAGGATCTGGATTAAGGGAGTCAAAATTTTTATTTTTTTCAGCAGGTTTCTCGCAACATTTAATAATAGAATCTACAACATCATCTATATAAGTAAAATCTCTAAAGTTTTTACCATTATTAAAAACCTTTATTTTTTCTTCAGACAAAATTGCTTTAGTAAAAAGCATTGGCGCCATATCCGGTCTCCCCCAAGGTCCGTATACTGTAAAAAACCTTAGCCCTGTTGAAGGGATATTGTATAAATGACTGTAAGAATGAGCTATTAGTTCATTAGCTTTTTTTGTAGCAGCGTATAAAGAAATTGGATGATCTACTTGGTTTTTTTCACTAAATGGAAACAATGAATTATTTCCATAGACTGAACTACTTGAAGCATAAATTAAATTGGGCACTTTATATGCTCTGCAAGCCTCTAAAATGTTAACAAATCCATCTAGATTACTGTTTACATAAGCTTTTGGATTTTCGAGGGAATATCTTACACCTGCTTGAGCGGCTAAATTAACAACTACCTTAAATTGATATTCATGAAATATATCACTTATTTCAGCATCTGAAATGTCTTTTTTGATAAATTTCCAATCTGAATTTAAATTATCATTAATTTTTATAATTTCTTTTAATCTGTCTTTCTTCAAATCAACTTTATAATAGGAATTCAAATTATCTATTCCAACAACTGAATTTCCTTCTACCAATAATCTTTTTACAAGAGCAGCGCCTATAAAACCTGCTGCTCCGGTCACCAAAATTTTTTTATTTTGCAGTTTCACCAATAAAAATCTTTATATTTCAAGGCAATTATAAGACAAATTGATAGATTATAATTTAAATATATTTAGTTCCATTTAATATAAAAAGTATTTTTTTAGCTATAGAAAACAGTTTAAATAAAAACAGTGAGAAAGATAAAAATACTTTAATCCTTGATCTAAGATTTCCTAAAAAATTTTATAACTTTTTTATCCTAAAGATCAATTTTAATATATTTAACTTCATTTATATTTCTATTTAAAAGGGGGCTATTTAAAGAGAGTAAACTTCCAAAAAGATAATTTCTTAAGCTGTATAAAAAGCAAAGAAGCCAGTCCCAGGTCCCCAAGAACTAATAATTTTCTTGCATTATGATATTTTAACAATTTATAAAATATAATTACTCCACCTAAATTAAAAAATTTTAGATTGAAGAAAAACAAAATAATTAAAATTTCATAATTCTAATCATTAATTTTTATTATTCCATTCGGGAACTAAATCCTTAATTATTAAATTAAGTTTTTCAGAATTATTATTAGTTATTGCATCCTCTAACTCGTTTAATTTAGCAATCAGTAGATTCAGTTTTATAGATTTTTCAATAGCTCTAAAAATCTTTGGATGATTAGTCATTTTTGCCTTTGCATCAATTAAAAGCTCTTCATATAACTTTTCCCCTGGTCTTAAACCGCTATAAATTATCTCAATATCACCATTGATATTATTTTTATCTTGAATAGTTAATCCAGAAAGTTTGATCATTTTGACTGCTAAATCCTTTATTTTTATTTGAGTGCCCATATCCAACAATAAAATATCCCCACCTTCTGATAAGCTCAATGAATGAATGACTAAAAGTGTTGCTTCTTTTATTGTCATAAAGTATCTTGTTATTTCTGGATGTGTAATAGTTACAGGGCCCCCTTCAGCAATTTGATTACAAAACTTAGGCACAACTGATCCAGATGATCCAAGGACATTTCCAAATCTAACAATACAAAATTTCGTTTTTGAATTTTTAGAGCTAAAACCTTGAAAAATTAATTCTGCAATCCTTTTTGAAGCCCCCATGAAATTTGTAGGTCTTACCGCCTTATCTGAGGAAATCAGAAGAGCATGCTCAACATTATATTTTTGAACAACATTACATAAATTAATTGTTGACTTTATATTGTTATGAACACCTTGAAATGGATTTTCCTCCACGAGAGGTACATGTTTATATGCTGCGGCATGGAAAACAATATTTATTTTTTTCCCCCTAAATAAATCCTCCATAAAACTTATATTTACCATATTTCCCAAAACTGAATACAATTTAATATTTAGATTTAAGTTATAAATCTCTTGTTGAATCGTATATAAAGCAAATTCACTAATTTCAAGCATTATTAAAGAGGAAGGATTTAATTTAACTATTTGCCTGCATATTTCACTCCCGATAGAACCTCCAGCCCCAGTAACGCAAACCACCTTATTGCATATTTCTTTTTTTAAAATATCAAGATTTGGAGTGATAGGATCCCTACCAAGAATATTTTCAATTGAAATAGGTTTTAAAGAATTTATTAAAGCCTTGCCAGAAGATATTTCCTCAATAGAAGGTATTTGTAAAATAGGCATATTAAGATCAGGCAAAGAATTCAATAAGATTCTCATTTTATTTTTATTTAATGATGGTATAGCAATTAATAACTGTTCAAAATTTTTAGAATATTTTCTAATATTTTTTGTATCCTTAATTGGTATTCCATTAATAAATCTATTTTGCTTTATTTCTGAGTCATCAAAAAAATATATTACTTTAAATCTTTTGTCTAACTTTAAAGAATTTAATAATTGATTACCCGCCTCTCCAGCTCCATAAATAGCTACTTTTGTATATTTTAAATTTACACTTTTTATCAAAAAAAATAAATCTTTAAAAATTACCCTTACAGAAGTTAAAGTAAGACTTATTAAGACCCACAAAAATATAAAGGTAATGTTTTCGTATGAAGGTAATTTGTATGTAGTACTGAGAAAGCTTATAAAAAAAAGGGCTCCTAGAGATCTTAACGAAAGCAAAACTAAAGATTTATTATCTAAAAACCTAGTTATTGATTTATATTGACCAGTTAAAATATAAATTAAAGTTGAGGTTATTAATAAAAAAATATAGAATTCAAAATTAAAATAAGCATTAGAGAAAAATAGTCCAATTATGTAAGAAATACTTATTAGTATTACATCTACAACAATTAGGGTGATTCTCCTTAAATATATAGGACTCTTTGATAAGAAATTATAAAAAAATCTTTTAATCATTTAGCTCAATAAATAGAGATGCAAAATACTTATTAAAAATTAATCCCTGTATAAATATAAAAGTTATCATACAAATAACAAAAATAACCTTAAATGTGTAACAAATTAAGCATATTAATCCAGACCCTAATGAAGTATTACTAATTAAAAGGAATATATTGTTAGATTTATTTTAAGATCCTAACTAACCTATTAAGAATGAGCTCCAATTGGATTGAAATAGCTTAATGAAGCAAATTACAAATTTTTTTTCTAATTTCATTTATTCTTGATTTTAGAATTAATTTTCGTCCAATAAATAACTATTAAATTATTGAAAACTCTTTTTGTCCTTTTAATTACATTATTAACCCATACATAAATAATTAGATATTAAAATGTAGGATAATGTAGTAAAACTTTTCAGAAAAAATTTATTACCAAAACTTAAAATTTAACTTAATAAAAATCTTATGCCTAACTAAAAGAATGAACGAAAAAAGAAAAATCGCATTAATAACAGGGATAACTGGACAAGATGGGAGTTATCTTGCTGAATTTTTAATTAAAAAGAACTACTTTGTTCATGGGATCAAAAGAAGATCTAGCAGTTTTAATACTTCAAGAATCGATGCAATGTATGAAGATCCTCATATTGAAAACTCACAATTTACACTTCATTATGGTGATCTTACTGATAGCACTAATTTAATTAGAATAATTCAACAAGTAAAACCAGATGAAATTTATAATCTTGGCGCACAAAGCCATGTCGCTGTAAGTTTTGAAACTCCTGAATATACTGCTAATAGTGATGCACTTGGAACATTAAGAATATTAGAGGCAATAAGAATTCTAAAACTGGAGAAACACACTAAATTTTATCAAGCAAGTACTAGTGAATTATATGGATTAATAAAGGAATCTCCTCAAACTGAGAAAACCCCTTTTTATCCTAGAAGTCCATACGGAGTTGCAAAATTATATGCATATTGGATAACTGTTAACTATAGAGAAGCTTATGGAATATTTGCATGCAACGGAATTTTATTCAATCATGAGAGTCCGAGAAGAGGAGAAACATTTGTAACTAGAAAAATAACAAGGGGGCTCGCGAGAATTAATTTTGGGTTAGAGGAATTTCTTTTCTTAGGCAATATTGATTCTCAAAGAGATTGGGGTCATGCAATTGATTATGTAGAAATGCAATGGTTGATGTTACAGCAAAATGAGCCAGATGATTTTGTTATTTCTACAGGCAGAATGGAGAGTGTAAGAACCTTTATTGAGATTGCCGCGATGAAATTAGGATGGTATTCATCAAAAGAAGGTAAATCGATCATATGGGAAGGAGAGGGTATAAATGAAATTGGGAGAAGAGCCGATAACAATAAAATTGTTATTAAAGTGGATAAAAGATACTTTAGACCTACTGAAGTCGAACAATTACTTGGTGACCCTACAAAAGCAAGGGAAAAACTTAGTTGGGTACCCAAAATCTCTCTTGAAGAATTAGTAGGAGAAATGATAGAAAATGACATTGAACATGCAAGGAAAGAAATGGTTTTAAGAAAAGAGGGATTCAAAATTAACGAATCTTTAAGTTCTTAAATTCAATTTATATTTATGAATTTCTCAAAAAAAATAAATTTAAATGAAAAAATATTTATTGCTGGTGCCTCTGGAATGGTCGGAAGTGCAGTTTGCAGAGCATTAAAAAAATATGGATATGGATTAAAGGAAAATATGGGAAAGATTTTAAAGCCAAATAGGAATGAACTTGATCTCTTAGATCATAAGAAAGTGGATAATTGGTTTACTGAAAAAAAACCATCCGTAGTGATACTAGCCGCAGCCAAAGTTGGAGGGATATACGCCAATTCATCTCAACCGTATAGTTTTCTAATAGAGAATTTAAAAATTCAAAATAATGTCATTGAATCTGCATTTAAAAATAAAGTCAAAAGATTCTTATTCCTCGGTAGTAGCTGCATTTATCCTAAATACTGCAATCAACCTATTAAAGAAGAAAGTCTTTTAACTGGACCTTTAGAAAAAACAAATGAAAATTATGCTATTGCCAAGATTGCAGGAATTAAGCTATGTGAGGCACTTAGTTCACAATATAATTTTGATGCTATTTCTCTTATGCCCACAAATTTATATGGACCTAATGATAACTACCATTTCACTAATAGTCATGTCATGGCATCTTTTATTAGGAAATTTGCAGAAGCAAAGAAAAAATCGCTACCACTGGTAACTTGTTGGGGATCAGGTAAACCGCTAAGAGAGTTTTTACATGTTGATGACTTAGGAGAAGCAGTTGTATTTGCTCTGGAAAACTGGGATCCTTTATCAAGTAATTCGCCAAAAGATGAAGATGGGAAACCATTAAAATTTCTTAATGTCGGAACAGGGAAAGATATTACTATAAAAAAATTAGCAGAAATGGTTGCAAGGATTTGCGAGTTTCATGGTGATATATCTTGGGACAAAACCAAACCAGATGGCACTCCAAAAAAACAACTTAATATCAATAAAATAATTAGTTTAGGTTGGGAACCAAAAATAAAATTAGAAGATGGTGTTAGAAATGCGATAGATGATTTTAGATTAAATTATATGAAATAGTTACTCAATCTAAGACATCCAGAAACTGATCAAGAATTATAACTGATTTCAATGGACCAGTTAAATCGTTTAAAAAATCTGATGTTAACGTAAGTTTATTTTTTCCTAATATAATAATATCTCCATTTGCTAATACAGGATTTCTGTAGTTTCCTTTTTTTGCTTTAGAACGAAATTTGATTATTCTCTTATCAAGTTTTCCATCAGAATTGAATCTTAAAAATTTTATATCGCCGGTCAAAAATGAATTTGTTGCAATTTCAACAGCTTGATTTAGAGACGAATTTCTTGGTAATTGAATAGAACTCATAGAACTAGAGTTAGGAGGCCTTATAGATACTTCAATAAATCTAGGGTTTATATTTGACTTGTAAGCTTGAGCTATTTGGGAAGAATTAGATGATGTTGCTTTAGGTATTTCAATTAAGTCACCATCCATTATCCTTAAATTTTGAGATTCATCTTTTAAATTTATTGTCTCCATCAAATTAACTTTTGATGATATTTTTCCTCCACCATTAGAAATACTATTATTTCGAACAACAGTAATATTGGATAAATCAGCAAAATTAGTAACTCCACCACTTTGTCTTATGACATCCATCAAAGTTGGGAAAAAAGTATTAGCTATTTGAGCTTTGCCTTCTAAAGGGAGATTTAAGATATTTGCAGAATTATCACTAAAATCAGTTGGAAATTTTTCTTTTTTTTGGAATTTATGGAACTTTAGAAGTTCATCTTGAGTTGAATAGGAACCAGGTATGACATGTATTCCTGGAATTTCTATTTCGCCATCAATATATACCTTTAAAGGTCTATAAATCTGAACATCTAATTCAACATCAGGATTGTTAACGTAATTAGCATATTCTGAATTTAAAATATTTGTTAATTCTCCTATAGTCAATCCAGCTACATAAATTCTTTTTAATCTTTTTAAGTTAGCTAGACCTTCATTATTAATTGAAAACAATTTATCTAATTCCTTTGAGTTTTCGCTCACCTTCAAACTTAAAACATCACCTGGTCCCAAGATGTAAAAGTTATTATTAGGAATATTTCTTATATAGTTATCTAGTTTTTCTTTATTATTATCTCCAGCATTAATTTCTTTTATATTGAAAAAATCAATTCCAATAAGAAAGCTTAAAATCAAAGATAAAATACCAAGTTTTTTTATTTTTAATACGCTCATAAAAAAAATATTATGTTTTAAATATTATTACAAGTTTAATTTTAATATACTAACCTATCACATTAATAATATTCCGATTACTTTATTTTTTTGAATAGTCAATTTTTTATTGATTTCAATTAGATTACTTCTTTTACTTAAGCCAATACTGACTAATATTACTAAAGCATGATCCTGAATATTAGCGTTAATATCAGAAGCGACCATCAAATTTATTTTGTTAGGTAATGATTGAATTTTGTTGGTTATAGAATTTATTCTTTCCGGAGGAATATCGTCAATAGTAATTAAAGCTAAAGAATCATTCAAATTAGATAAAGGTCCTTTCATGAGAAGTTCTATTGAATTATTAATTGACTTATTATTTGTGTTATTTCTTAAATCTCCGACTATGGGGAATTTAACGTGGTTGTTAATTTCTTCAATTGAATAAATAAGATTTTTATACTTTTCATACGAAACAGCTGCTATTGAGCCAGTTAAAAATCCTAAAATTAAACTAAAACTTAATATATTTCTCTTTCTTGGAGCAACTGGTAAATCTCCTAATGTTGGTTTTGTTATTAATTCCCATGGGTCTTTTATTCTAAACTTTTCAAGAGAGATTGCTCTGTATTCAGTTTCTAAATTACTTAAAGTATTTTGATCTCGCTGAGCATCAATCAAAAGTTGTTGATAATTCCTCATAACACCCTCAGGTCTTTCTGCGGCTGAAGAAATTGCTGAAGCTTCATTTTTCTTCGCAATTAAAAAATCGATAAGCTGCCTTTTAAATGATTCTTTAAGAGATTCTTTTGTATCTTTCAGATTTACTATTACTGGATCACTTTCTTTAAATATTATCTTGTTAATAGCTAATTCAGATTCATTTTGTGAAAGATTTTTAAGAATAACTTTTGCTATTGGATCATTTGAAAATTCGCTTGAAAACCCACTAAAGAATGAGATCTCTTTATTTAAAACTTTTTCATCTTTTAATCTTTTTAATTTCTCATTTATACTACTTATTTTATTATTTGCATTTACCCGCACTTTCTCTAGATCAGTAGTATCTAAATCATTTTTGAACTGATTATTTTTTGTTGTAATAAAAGTACTGTTAACCATTATTGGCTTCAGACTAAATCCAAGATCATATTCGGAGGCGAATTCCTGTGCTTTAATTAGTGATTTTTTACTTTTTACTTTGTATGAAGCAATCTGATTCTCAAGAAATTTTAGTCCTAACTGAATTTGCCTATTTCTTTTTTTTCCAGAATAATTTTGATAACTCTTAGAAATTTCATTTAATATTGGTATTATAATTTCTCGATCAGAGTCAAAATAAGAAACATTCAGAATTGCAGTTCCTTTCTGGAGCTCAACATTAAAATTTGATGATATCCAATCTAAATAAACCAATGAATCTATACTTTTTTTATTCTTGGTATTTTCTTTAAAAAATTCAAATGTTGGCATTAAAACAGATGGACTTTTTAATATTTCAACTTCAGTACTAAGTTTACTATTAACACGATTTCTTAAAATATTTTGTACCGGACCTCCACTTCCACCTAATAAATTTCCAAGATTATTAGAATTTACGTTAGTATCTTGAGATAAAACTATTTGTAAATCGCCTTTCCATATTCTTCTTGCTGTAAATGCATATATTCCTCCTACTAACAAAAATATGCTGGTAAAAAAAATTACAATTTTTTTCTGACGCTTTAAAGAAAGAAAAAGTAGTTTTAAATTAATTTCATCATCATTACTATTAGCTCCTAAAAACTCTTTCTGGATGCTCATACATTCATATTTCTTTTGACTTTATTTTAATATAACTTAATTAATTTACAAATAAAATTTATATCTCAAATATCAAATTTCTAATTAACAAAATGCAACTAAATATATTTGAGAATCTTTTAAAAATTTTTCTAATATATTTTTAAGTGACCATATTTCATGATTTATATATTAATTGAATTTAACAGCCTGAAATCTATCAAGTATTACTCCAATTGATAAAACAATTCCACAAGCTATCAATTCAAAAATAAATCCACCAAGAAAATAAGATAATATTATTAATCCAATTAATAAAATATATAAAAGAGAAATTTTTCTATGACTAAAATTACTTCGACATAATCTTTGATAGAGATGTAAATTATGAGCACCGAATATAGATTGCCCTGCAAAAAATCTTCTTATAATGCATGAACAGCAATCGGCAATCAGAGGAAATGAAAATAATATTAAAGCAAAGGATTCTTGTAGGGAATTAGTACTATAGATTGTTCCTACATAAATTGATCCTAAAAAATAACTCCCAATATCGCCCATAAAAACTTTAGAAGGACTCCAGTTAAAAAGAATAAAGGAACCTAAAGCGCCAATTAAAATATAAAAATTACCTAAAGAACTATTAGAGATAGCTATAAATATTAGAAGCATTGACCCCGCAAGTAACCCATCTATACCATCCATAAAATTGCAGAAGTTTATTAGTCCTACACCAGAAATTATAAAAAATAAGAATAATAACGAACTTAGTAGAACTGAAAAGTCACTAAAATTGAAAAAATTATTATTAAAAAAAAATAAAGCTATGCAAGTTAATAACTGAAATAAGAATCTTATTGATGCAGATAAGTTTTTTTTATCATCAATTAATCCAACAATTGTTAGAGGTATAACTGATATTATTTGTAAATTCCCATTTAAAATAGAGAAAAATATTGTTACTACTGAAAAAAATATACCACCTGCCTTAGGTTTAGAGTATTTATGTGCACTTCTGTTATTTGGAATATCAAGAAATGAATTTTTTAAATATGGCAACCCCACATATAGACCTATATAGCTGATTGTAAAACCTAAAATTATTTCAAGTAATCTCAATTTGAATTAATAGTTCAAGATTTTGATTATAAACCATAAAAAAATGAAAAACATTTTTAAACTCTGAAAATTATTTTTTTTAAGTGTTTAAAAACTTTCTTAATACATATTTATGTAGTAATTTAAAGTTAAAGTTAATATATTAGTTTTTCATAAAAAAACAGTTTGGATAGCCAATTAAAAGCAGAAAATGAAGACATATTTACTATCTTCTTTTCTACGATATTTAAAGATAGAAAATTAAAAAATAGTTTTGTAAGAAATATTATTTATAGTTTATTTGGAGCTTTTTTTGAATTATCTTTTGTTTCAGTAATTTTTCTACTCTTAAACTCTTTTAAAGAAGAACCAAATTTAACCAATAATAATACTTTAATTTTAATTATTCAAGATTTCTTTGAAAAAAATAATTTTGAGACATTTGAGATAGCCCTGCTTACCTCATTTATTGCTTTATTAGTAGGCTTATTTAAAATAATTACTTATAAACAGGCTTTAAATTTATCTTGCGAATTGAGTATAAATTTAGGATCAAAGGCCTTTAATGGTATTTCAGAAAGGAAATTGGTTAATCAAACTAAAAGACCAAATTCAAGAACATTAGAGAGATTAAAATATACCGATAGATTAATTGGGGATTTATTTGTCCCCATAATTTATCTTATTCCGATCACAATAAATACCTTAGCAGTGATTTTTGGACTTCTAATAACTTCTGGAGTATTTGGAGTAATGGTTTTATTGGTAATAGGTATCATTTATTTTTCTTTAGGTATTTACTACAAAAAATTCACCAAAAAGCTTTCCAAAAGTAGAGATATCAACCTTACAGAAATAACCACATTAATAAACAATTATCTTTCATCACTAATTGAAACAAGGATGAACGATAGAGAGAAATATATTAATGAAAGATATAAAATCCTTGAGAAAAAATCAGCAGCAATATCTTATCGTTTAGGTATGGCAATTTATTTACCTAAGATTTCGATAGAAACAATTGTAATTTTCTTTATTTGTCTATTAATCTACATTTCAAGCGTCTCAAAATATACATTTATAACGGTGGAACAAGTTGGGATAATTATTGCCTGCCTACAGCGATTATTGCCTCTAGTAAATCAATTTTTTTCAAGTTTAACTGTAATTAAATCTAATAGTTTTCTTTTATTTAGAATTAACCAAGAGTCTTATGAAGATATAAATAGTTTTTCAAAGGAAATAAATTTCAAAAATCAAAAAATTAAAGTCAATAAATCAGAAAAGAATTCTCCAATTTTGGAATTAAAAAAATGTACCATTTCCTATGATTCTAAGATCAATATACTGTCTAATATTTCTTTGAAAATATTTAAATCAGATTTTATTAACATAAATGGGGCCTCTGGAGCTGGAAAAAGTAGTCTATTAAATTTAATCTCGGGTCTAGTAAATCCCAAAAGTGGTTATATATTAATTAATGGAAAATATTTGAATTATGATAACGATGATGAAATAATAAATTGGAGAAAAAAGGTAGCCTATGTCCCCCAACAAATACACATTACTCAATCTTCATTAAATGAGAATATTGCCTGGAACTACTTTGATAAAAAAATAGCTTTAAATTATAAAAAAATTAAACTTCTTAGACATATTTGTTTCATTGAGGAAAAAGATTTGTCTATTAATTTTAATAAAGGCGAATTAATTGAAGGTGGGTATTCGATAAGTGGAGGGCAAAAACAAAGGATTGGGATTGCAAGATCTTTATATCAATCTGAAAAGAAAATATTAATCTTAGATGAAAGTTTATCTGGGATAGAAGAAGATCTTCAAAAAAATATAATCTTAAGGATTAGAAAATATTTACCCGAATTAGCTATTATTCTTGTTACTCACAATAAAAAGATTTCAGACCTGGCTGAAAACCATATATATCTAAAACAAAATAATGACTAATAAAAATCATGACAAAACTTCTTCTTCTTAAGATTTAAAATGAGTTATTTAATTTCTTTTATATTCTCAATTTTAAATATTTATTTTAGTCTATATATTTTTTCTAAATATAGATTAGATTTTATAAAAAAAATATTTATAATTTCTTTAATAATTTTATTCCAAATAGGAGTTGTAATAAAAACTCTACTTTTATTTGAATATCCTAAAGTAGTAACTGACAAATTTTTCTTTAGTATAAATTCTGATTATATTAACCTAAAAGAATTTTTTTATTTAAATATAATTTGTTTTATTTTCTATTTAATATTTATTTATTTTTCTCAATTTAATTTAAGTTTTATTAAAAAAATATCAGCTTATGCAGTTAATTTAATATATAAAGTTCCAATATTAAAGAAAAAAATAGGTCTGAATTACCTATTCATATTTGTATATACATCCCATATCTTACTATTACTTTTATCTTTGAAATTTGGAATAGGTTTACATGGCCAAGAGTATAAAATAAAATTACCTCCACTAATTGGGGGGTTAATTGTTTTTTCAAAAAATTTTGTAATCCCTAGTGCATTGGTTACCTTATTTAATATTATTATCTTTCAACAAAGAAAAGGTTTCTTTAAAAAGGGTTTAATTATTTCATTATTATTTATTAATATTATTCTTACTACATTTGTGGAAACTTCAAAAGTTATGGGAGTTATAGTTTTAATTTCTATATTTGGCCCAAATTTATTTATTTATTTTAATTCTGTATTTAAAAATATATATATATTTTCAAAAAGTTTTTTATTTAGACTTTCTTTTTTAATAACTTCGTTATTTGTAACACTAAATGCAACTTTAAGAATAGCATCTATTGGAAAATTATTTAGAAGAGATTCAATTAATGATCTTGAAATTATTACCGAGAATAATCTTGATAGTAATTTCCTGATTAATATTTTTGGGTTGTTCAGTAAAAGACTAGAAGGATCAAGAGAATTAATGCTTATTATAAACCAGAATATTTCAACAAATCCTTTTTCTGTCTTCTTTTTTGGAGATCAAACATTACCAATTAAACTTTATCCAAATCTTAATTATTCTGAGGGTAACATGGGCATTACATATGGACTATTTGGTTATGGCCACTTAACAGATAACTTAATAATCTCAACAATGTTTATATTGTTCATGGCACTATTAGCAAACTTTTTCATAAACATAATAAAAAACTTTCATTTTAAAGAGAGCTCAATATGTTTTTTAAGCGTGAATTTAATTATATTATTTTGGGGCGGTGCAAGTTTTAATATTATTTTTAAAGTATTTATAGCAATATTAATGACTGGTTACTTTAATAAATTTATCAGATTAAATAAACTCAACTATAAGTAAAAAAATAAGAGTCTATAAAACTTTTTCCTTAAAAAATTCAATAGATATTATTTCAGCTTTAGAACCCATATTTATCATCTGTTTTTTTATCTCATCAAAATAGTTCCATGCAAAAACTATTATTAATTTCGCATTGATGGTAATTAAGTATTCTGGGCTACATATTTTAATATTAGTTCCGGGTACAAATTTATTTTGTTTTTCGGAAGAAATGTCAGCAACTAATTTTATATTTTGATTATTTAAATTAAAGTAGTTCAGTAAAATTACTGCTTTTTGTGGAGCTCCATAACCATAAATATCAATTCCCATTTTTTGCCTCTCTTTAATGAATTCAATAAAATTTCTTTTATAAAAATCAAGTGATTTAATAAATTTATTTTTTTTCATATCTAGATTTTTGAAAAATATTTTTTCATTTTCAATTACCTTTCGAGAAATATCTTTTTTAAGTTTTTCGTTTTTAGAGGCAATTATGGCTAAGCTTCCGCCCTGACTTTCTGAAATAAAAGAAGCTATAGTTTGTATACCAAATTTTTTCATAAATTTCTCTAAAACTCTGTAAGTAAAATATTGATAATTTTCATGATATATTGCATCAAAATTTGTATTTTCAACTAATGAAGGCCAGTAGTGGCATTGCAGAAATAATATAGAATATTTAGACATTACTTTTTCAATTCCAGCAAAAAAATCCTGAATTTTATCAATATGAGTTATCACATTTTTAGCGACAATTAACTCAGGAAATCCATTCAATATATCCAATATCTTATTAATATTTTGGGAATTAAAATATTCATTCAATACATTATGTCCCTTATCTATAGATTTTTTATATGCTAAATAACTTGGTTCAACTCCCAGAATTTTTGAGTATTTTGTATTATTATCGAATTCCTGAAGAAAAGAACCATCATTAGATGCTATTTCTAAAATTGAATTAGGTTTTCTAAAGTACTTTGAATGATAATATTCGATTAAATAATTAGCCAAAAATTTTGACTCTTCAATCAAAGTTTGTGATGCAGATGTCAAAAACTCATAATCATCTTTAAATTCAGAATAAATAGGGTTACCATTAAAAAAATGTGAACAATTTTCGCAATAATTAACTATCAGAGGTTCTTTGACACTTGGTAATGAGGCATCCCCTTCAAATTTATGACTAAATGGTTGCAAGCCTAAATCCACAAATGTACTAGAATTGTTAATCAGACAAATTGGACATTTCACTTAAATGAATTTTAAAAAGAATCAATCATATTTTATGCTACATGATATTTATTCCGATAAAGAAAAATCTTCCAGATATTCTTTAAAATCTTTTATAAATAAATCAACATTTATAGAACTAGCAGAAGAAATACAGAAACATAATAAATCTATTCATAATGAAATTGTTATTACTATGGATGATGGACTCGCTGAGCACTATTGGGCTTCAAAAATTCTTCATGAACTAAATATTAAAACTCTTATTTTTGCTCCGACTAAACCTACATTTGAGAATCATTTAATACACTCACATTTAATACAATTTTTAGCAACATCAAAATCCTCATTAGAAATTTCAGAATATATCGAAAATTACTTAATAAAAGAAAAAACACATCCTAATGAAATCAAGAATTTCAAATTAAACAAGGTCCCCAATAGCACTTGGACAAAAGATATGGTTTTTATTACTACAAGCTTAAGATATTCTTCTGCCAAAAAGATAGCTAAATTTCTTTTTGAAACTTTTGTTTCTAAAGAAGAAAAAAGTAATGCAAAAGATTTATATATGTCGCCTGAAGATTTAAAAAGTTTATCTAATTTATCAAATATAGTAATTGGTGGACATGGTAGTTACTCTGACATACTTACAGAGACAAATTCACTAGAAAATGAAATTGAAGAAAGCTTTAAAATGCTAAAAAAACTCGGTACAAATGAAAAATATTTTGCATATCCAAATGGTATTTACAATGATGAAATAATAAAGATGTTGAAATCTAATGGATTTAGTAAAGCCTTCACAACTGCTTATGAAGATAAAAATGTCATAGGACAAAAAAATTTCAAAATAAAAAGAATTGACATTGCAAGTTTAATTAACTCATCTAATAATAAAATTAAAGAATTAGTTATTACCTTTTAAATCTTATGAAAGTTGTTATTCTCGCAGGTGGTTTTGGAACAAGACTATATGAAGAAAGTCAATACAGGCCAAAACCAATGATAGAGATAGGCGGGCTTCCTATCTTATGGCACATAATGAAACATTATTATGCTTATGGTCACAAAGAATTTTATATTGCTGCAAATGCCAAAAACAAAAGTCAACAAATTATCGACTTTTTTTTAAACTACAGATATCACAGGTCAGATTTATCATTTGACTTTCGGAAAGATGAAATAAAGATCATTAACAATAGATATGAAGATTGGAGGGTTAATATTATTGAAACGGGTTCTAACACTGAAACTGCTGGAAGAATTAAAAGATTAGAAAAATATTTAAACAATGAAACTTTTCTGTGTACTTATGGTGATGGAGTTTCAAACTTAAATATTGACAAACTAATTGAATTCCATAAATCACACGCAGTGGCCGCAACTTTAACTTCATCAAACCCTCCATCAAGATTTGGATGTTTGAAAATATCAAATGAAAAAGTAAAGGAATTTATTGAAAAGCCAAAAGATGGAGATCATGTTGTAAATACAGGTTATTTTGTATTTGAACCAGAAATTTTCAACTATATAAAAAATGATTCAGATAGCCTTACTATCTTATCTGAAGTAGCAAAAGACTCTCAATTAGCCGCTTTTAAGCATGATGGATTTTGGCAATGTATGGATACTTATAGTGATTTGAGAATCCTGAGAGATTTGTATGAGAAGAATAAAGCTCCTTGGATTTTATGGTAAAAAAAATACGACAATGTAGAGCATGCCAAAGCAGCTTACTCTTAAAAATTTTTGATTTTAATAATTTGCCTTTAGCTGGTAATTTTCCTAAATCAAAATTTGAAGGGGATTTATTCCCTCTGAATCTTATTAAATGTCAAGTTTGCGAGTTAATACAAACAGCAGAGTCAATTCCAAAAACAAATATTTTCAAAAATTATTCATATGAATCTAGAACAAGTACACATTTGGTAAAACATCTCAATGATTTAGGAGATTATATTAATTCTTTTTCAAAAAAAGCAAAAATACTTGAAATAGGATCTAATGACGGCATTTTAATTCAAAAATTAATTAAAAGTGGTCATAAATGTTTAGGTGTTGATCCTAGCGATGTATCGAAGAAATCAGCTGAAATAAATTCATGGAATTTAATTAATGATTTTTTTAGTAATGAATTAGCTAAAAAAATAACTAAAACACATGGAAAATTTAATTTAGTAGTTTCTACAAATAGTTTTGCCCACAATGATGAAATTGGAAGTTTAGCATCAGGAATAGAGGAAATACTTGAAAAAGGAGGTTATTTATTAATAGAAGTTCAAAATGGAACTCTTACTTTAAAGAAAAATCAATTTGATACTATTTATCATGAACACACTTGTTATTTTACAAAAACTAGTATTTCTAATTTGTTAGCAAAATATAATTTTGAAATTGTTTCAATCAATGATTTGGAAATACATAATGGTTCAATAAGAGTTTTAGCTAAGAAAATTAAAAAAGATTCTTATTCCAAGAAATTTAAAAAAGATGAGGAAGTTAATAATTACACTAGTAGTTTCATTAATAATGTCAAACTTAATAAAATAACTTTAACTAATTTATTATCCAAAGAAATAAGAAATGGTAAGAAAGTTGCGGCATATGGAGCTTCAGGAAGGGCAACAATCCTTTTGAATTTCTATGAACTTAATAAAAAAACCATAAATTATATAGTTGACAATTCAGAACTTAAAATCGGGAAATTTATTCCAAATTCAGACATAGAAATTAAAGATAAAAAAATACTTCTAGAAGATCCTCCTGATATAATCCTTATTACAGCGTGGAATTATAAAAAAGAAATTATTGAAGAATCAAGAAAAAAATATAATTTTAAGGGCTCTTTTATTATTCCATTACCCTTCGTAGAAATTATCGATTGATTACTTAATTTATGATTTTCAATAAGTTACTACATCTAACCTTATAATTATTTTATATAAATAGATAAATGGAAAGAATATTAATTACAGGCGGTAATGGATTTCTTGGCAAAGAATTAGCAAAAGTATTGTCAAATGATGGGCAAGTTTTTCTAGGAAGTAGAAATAATAAAAACAACCGATTAGCTACTCTTCAGACCAATTATCCTTGCATACCACTTGATATTACTAATATAGAGTCAGTTAGAGATGTCTTTAGATATGTGAAACCTACAATAGTCATTCATGCAGCTGCAACTAAATTTGTTGATTTAAGCGAAGAATTCCCATTTGAAACTATAGATGTAAACATAATTGGGAGTGAAAATATTTCTAGGGTAAGTATGGAAAATAAAATCAATCTTGTTATAGGAATTTCTACAGATAAAGCTGCACCTCCTTGCAGGAATATTTATGCTATTAGTAAAGCTTTAATGGAAAGATTATTTTGTAGATGCAATGACACAACAAGTACTAATTTTCTTTGTGTCCGATATGGTAATGTTGCTTGGTCCACGGGATCCGTTTTAACGGTTTGGAAAGAAATGATAAAAGATAAAAATTTAATAACCACTTGTGGCCAGGAAATGTATAGATATATGTTCACAGTAAAAGATGCAGCAAAATTTGTACAAAGGGCCTTAAAAAATCAGAAATTGTTAGCTGGGAAAGTAATTTCTATGGATATGAAGTCATTGCAAATCAAGGATATGCTCAAAGTTGTCAAACAAATTTCTGGATGTGAAACTAAATCAATAGAACAGAGAGAGGGGGAAAGAATGACTGAGTTTTTAGTTGGACAAGAAGAACTTTCAATGACTGAAATAATTTATTTAGACAAACTTAGACATTACAGTATAGATTTTAAAAGACATGATTTAAAAGAACTCGATAAGCCAGTATCTGCTGAAACTTCTCCAAAATTAACTGACTACGAAATACAAAATATCGTAAATGGAATCATATAATTTTGGTAAAAAGAGTAACAATTATTGGATCCGAATCATTTATAGGTAAAAACTTACACTTAGTATTAAAGTCATTTGGGTATGATGTAAATTTTTTAACTTCAAGAGTTCAAACAGACCATTTACTAAAAAAAGGTAGTATTTCTAAAACTCTACATTTGATAAAAGGAAATAATGTGATTTTATCAGGATGGCCAATTAACGATGATTTGAAAAGTACTCTTAGGTGGTGTGATCATATTTTTATTATCCTTAAAGAATTTCTTTTAAAAAATGAAAAAAATTATTTGATTTGTTTAGGAAGTGCAGCCGAATTAAATCCATCAAATGAGACCCCTATAAAAGAGGAAGACTTTAATTTAGGCGTAGGAGATTATGGGAAAGGTAAAGTTTACTTATTAAAAAAATTTTTAAGTGATAAAGATTTAAGTAAAAAACAGTATTCTTGGATTAGATTATTTGCCCCTACAGGAAAATACGAATCACCAATGAGGCTTTTACCTTCAATAACAAAAATGGCTATGGATAATCAAACAATATTTTGTAATAATCCAAATATTTATAGAGATTTTTATGATGTAAATGAGGCAATTAAATGTATTAAATTTATTCTTGAGAAAAAATATTCAGGGATAATAAACTTAGGATCAGGAAAAAACATAATGATTAAAGATTTAATCGAAATAATAATACAAACAACTTATTCAAAAAGTAAGATTATATTTAAAGAAGTTGAGGAGCTTCCATGGAAAAAGGCTTCTTGGTTCCCAAATATAGAAAAGTTAAAAAGATTAGTCCCAATTTACCCAAAAAAAAATATAGAGGAAATTATAAAAATACATATCCAATTAATTGATAAGAATTAATTTAAATTTTTTTCTCAAATTTAAAAATTATTCTCTGAATTAACTTCCTTAATTTCCAGCCTAAAAAGCTTACCTCTTTATGCTTTGCAAAATTTAAATAGTAAAAGTTATTAATTATTTCTTGTGCCTCTAATATTGATATATTTTTAATCTTATTAAAATTAAATTCCAGAGCTTCTGGATATATATTTATTATATTTTCAGATGATTTTTTTTCAATAAATACATTAGAAACAGCAAGTTTCTGAATTTTATTTTTTTGATTATCATTAAAAATATATTTCTTAGTTAATTCTTCACAAACAGATTTTCTGATTTTTCCAGGAGTAATTCTAACCAAATCATTAATAATTTTTTCTATATATTTGGAAGTTTTTAAAAATCGAAAATAATCCCTTTTGGTGTTAATAAAGACAGCAAGACTATCCAAAACATAAGAACTAGGTAAACCTACTATAGAAGGATATTTTTTAGACATCGTTGAGTTTTTAGTTGACTTAAAAAAATCCTTTGAAGAATCTAAATTATCTCCTTGACAATTATTTAATCCATTACTTTTATCACTTGCGCCATTTATACTCAAACCAAATGTAGAGTAAATTTGATTTGATACCATTGATGAAATAATAAGTGAAGAGTATATATCAGGATGAATTCCTTTAAAAAATATAGATTCTTTAGTTCTTAAATCTTTTATGATGGAAGTCTTTATGAAACTGTTATAGATTGAGGGTAAATAACTGTACGCTAATTTTCCTTTAAGAACCTCAATTAGATTTTTCTTAGGATTTAATTTTAGGCAATAATTTTTTTTATTTAATCTTAACGAATTTGGTTTGTAAAATGCACTTGGCAATTGAAAATTTGGTTTTTCCCAAGTTATTACATCACAACTATATTTCAAAATTAGATCCAAAGCATACTCAAAAGAATCTTTTATTAAGCCATCATCTGCACCAAGATATAATACATATTCTCCTGAAATATGATCCAATCCCCTTTCCCAACTTTCAGACATTGAAAGATTTTTATTAGATCTAATATAGGTAATCTTATCACTATTAAAATTATCAATAATATTAAAAGTATTATCTTGACTATTATTATCACAAATAATAATTTCGTAATTTGAGTAATTGTTATTTAAAACTGTTTTTATAGTATCTTTAATACTTGATGCACTATTTTTACAAGGAATAATTATCGAGAATTTTGGATTCATATAAAGATTTCTTGAATCTAATTAATCATCTAATAATATTTTCAAATCTTCTCTTTATAGCTAATTTGTTAGTAATCTTGATCTAAGCCTTCTTACATATCTCATAAAGAAAGGAATAAACCATAAGACTCTAAAATACTTTGAATAAATCCTTTTTACTTCCCTTAATCTTAAACCAGTACTCCTATTACTAATTCCAGTATTCCCTAAATGCACAATCATTTCATCGATGTTTTTTATTAAAGTTGAATTATTTAAAGCAATTTTTATAAATAAATCTAAGTCACTTGCAAGTTTATATTCGATATCATAACTGAAATTATTATCAAATAATTTACTACTATAAATAGTTCCCTGATGTGGTGGGCTAGATCCGTAAAAAATGAGATTATTTATTTCTTGAAAATTTAAAAATTTATTTTTTTTCAAAAAATAAGAGGATCTTAAAACTTTTTTATTTTTTTCATCGATATAAATAGCCTTACACAAAAATATATCTGGATTAGTTTCTTTGGTTTTCTTAATAGCATTAATAATTTTATTAAAAGCCTCTTTATCACTACAGTAATCATCAGATCCCCAAAACAAAACAAAGTCGGCCTTTTGAGAATATTTTAAACCCTCATTCATAGCTCCATAAATGCCATTTTTAAAATCTTTTTGATTAATAAGAGAAAATTTAGGATTCTTATTAACCAAGTCTAATAAAAATTGTTTATGCATTTTATGAGATTTTCCATCAACAAAAAGAACATGCCAATTCTTATATTTTTGTTCTTCCAAAGAATGAATTAATTTTGGTAAACTTTTAAATGAATTTAACGTTGGTACAATAATCAGAAACTTATACATCAAAATTAAAGAATGATATTTCTTACTAAGAGATAATCTCCTATAGCCAATAAGTCCATATTAGTTCTTAAAAAGCATTTTATTGATTCATTAGGTGAGCATACAATCGGTTCATTTTCATTAAAGGAAGTATTTAAAATCATGGGAACATTAGTCTTTTTAAAAAATAAACTTATCAAATCAAAGTATCTTTCATTCATAGATTTTGTAACAGTCTGCAATCGCCCCGTATGATCAACATGGCATACTGCTGGTACTAAATTCCTCTTTTCTTCTCTGAACTTATAAACCTTCATCATATATGGAACCTCAAAATCTTGTTTTGGGATCTCAAACCATTCATGAACATTTTTTTTTAAAATAGAAGGAGCAAAAGGTCTGAAAGATTCTCGTTTTTTTATTTTTAAATTCAATATATCCTTCATATCTTTTCTTCTAGGATCTCCTAGTATTGATCTATTTCCTAAAGCTCTTGGCCCCCATTCCATCTTTCCCTGAAACCAACCTACTACAAGACCTGATATTAAAGCATCAACAACTATATCCTAGAATTTATTGTAATCTTTGACTTTATTATCACCAATTTTATAAATTTTTATTCTTTCTTTCTCTAGTATTTTTTTAGATATTGAGTTTAATTCAGCAGATATATCTTTATCTTTGTAACAAGGTCCTAAGTATGGGGACAGCATAGATTTAGGCCTTTTATTTAAAATCTTTTTAGAGACAAGGTAAGCAGCTCCTAATGCTCCTCCAGCATCCCCTGCCGCCGCTTGAACATATAAAGAATCAAAATTAGTCCTTGCAATAATCTTACCGTTAGCAACAGAATTTGCGCCACAACCACCAGCTATACATAGATTATTTGATGAAGAATTTTCATATATTTTATTTAGTAAATTAAAAAGAGCCTCTTCATAAATTATTTGAGTACATTTTGCAATATCAAAATCCCTTTGAGTAAGCTTTTCAATCGGTTCTCTAGCAGGACCGAGTAGTTTAACCATTTCATCACTGAAATTTTTACTAACTATTGGTTCACCATTATCCCAAGTTATTTTAAATTCTTTATTAGTATGAAGAAAGTATTTGAGATTTAATTTATATTCTCCTTGATTATTCCAACTAACTACTTTCTTTAATTCTGAAAGCATTGTATCTTTGCCATATGGTGCCAATCCCATTACTTTATATTCATCACCATAATTGGGAAACCCAAGATATTGAGTCATTGCAGTATAAAAAATTCCTAGTGAATCTGGAAAAATTATTCTTTTTGTTCTTTTTAATTCCAAGTCCTTACCATATCCATATGCAGCACTTGAAAAATCACCAAATCCATCTATTGAAACTACTACTGCCTCTTTAAAGTTAGAAGCGTAATATGCTGAGGCCATATGGCAAAGGTGATGCTCCAAAAAATGAAATTTGATATTTTTTTGCAGATTTCCAAATTCACTTAAAAAATTCTTTTTAATATCAAATCTTTCTTTTTTATTTTTATATCTTGAATATAAAAATTTTAAGCTTATTTTATTTATTGATGAATAAAGTATTTTTTTTCTTAAATTTGAAAAAGGATTTGTATTAATGGCTATATGGTCAATATCATTTATATCAATACCTGCTTCCTTTAAACAAAGCTTAATTGACAATGAAGGAAATCCAGCCCAATGTTTAACTCTCCTCAGTCTTTCTTCCTCCACTGCAAAAATCAACTTATCGTTTTTTAATAAGACTGCTGAAGAATCTGCATGAAAACTGTTTACACCAAGGATATAGGTCATAATTTTTGATAGATTAAATAATATTCACACTTGATGGCTTTTCTTTTTTCATAGATTTAACCCATTCATAAAATTGATTAATTTCACAAGCTATGTGATCCCAAGATAAATTTAAATTAGCATATTCCAAAGATCTAATGGTCATTTCATATTTTTTTTTAAAATCAAATTTAATAAATTTTTTTATATTTAAACTAATAGATTCAGGATCAATTGATGTACATAAACCACAGTTAAATCTTTCCAATTGTTGCCAGGGGGTTTGGTTAGAAAATATAACAGGGGTTCCTAAGGATAAACTTTCCGCAATTACAAGTCCATAATTCTCGCTGAGACTCGGTAAAATCAGCGCTGAGGCATTCTTTATTAAAATATTCTTTTCTTGATTATTTACATATCCAATCCATTCAAGATTACTAATTTCTAGTTTTTCACTATATTTGAAAAGTTTTTGAGTATATTTCTTTTCTCCAACTCCTGCAATAATTAATTTCCAATTAGCAAATTCTTTATTTATTAGACTCCATGCTTTTAAGAGAGATTCAATATTTTTAATGGGATGTAACCTCCCAACATAAATTATTGTTTTTGAATTTATCTTACTTTTTATATTCCCATAATTATAATTTAATTTATTATCAATTCCATGCGGAATAACGGCTATTGGCTGCTTAATTCCGAATTTCCTAAGATTTATCAACTCTCTTTTTGAAGTCACTCTGAAAGCTTTAGCATGCTTTAAACATTTACTCTCATAAAGTAACAAAGCAAGTCTTTTTTTTAAATTACTTGATGAATTTGCATAATTATCTAACATTCCATGAGTAGTAATAATATATGGAATTTTTTTCTTCATATAGAAATTTAGAGTGATTAAGGAATAAGGGGTCCATAAACCCTGTAAATCAATTAAAGAAGAGTTATTTTTTAACAACAAATTATCGATTTTATAAGAGTGAGAGTATGGGTAAGGTAAAATTGATTTTGCATAAATTATATTTTTCGTTAAAAATTTATGTGATTTTTCATTAAATCCTTGATCAGAGGTTATTAATTTAACCTTATATTTATATTCAATTAATGCTTGAAATGTTTGAAAAACTGATATCCCTAAACCATAAGTATTTATTGTTATTGAAGGACTAAGAATTATATTCATTTGTTATTTAATTAAATCAAATTTATAACTTTATTTAGTGCATTATTTACTATCTCTACTTTGTCTTTATTATATAGGAGAATATCAAAATAGAAATATCTAACATCCCTTCTCTTGGATGCTAAGAAAGACTTCAAAAAAATATTCTCAAGGATTGTTCTATTAAGACTCCCATTAAAATATGGCACCCCAAAATTATCTAAAATCAAGACTTTTTGGTAATTATTTAAAATAATATCCAAAGAGGAAAGATATCCCTCATATTGATAATTATTCAATATTACACATTCAAAGAAAAGTAATGGTTTTATTTGATTAATTATGTCTTTCGCTGAAATTATTGCATCCCAATCAAAACCATCTATATCAATTTTAATCAAAAGTTCATTTTTAATATAATTTTCTTCTTCTAAAAGTCTATCAATAGAGATTGCATCTATCTTCTCATAATTAGAAGCTTGGGTTGCTGTTGATGAATTGTAAGATAGATCATGAATTTGTTTTGAAGATGATATTGGTAGACTTATTATTCTTATTTTTGAGATTAAATTTGGAAACAATTTTTCAAAATTAATTCTTAAATATTTTCGAAATTTTTTGCTTGGTTCTATTAAAGTAGATTTTGAGGGAGGATTTGTAGAGGTATATAAATTAATAGCAGTATCTCCAATATTAGAACCAACATCTATAAATTCATAATTACCAAGTCTTAAAACTAGATAATACAAAAACTTATCATAAGTAGGATATAAATCCTGAAATAATTCTAATTTATGGAATCTAGGGGCTTCAATTATTCTATTATTAATAAGGATAAAATTCTTATTATTAAAAATATTTTTAAATAGCCACTTAAACTTATAAAAAAAAGATCTAATTTTTATTTTTGAAATAAAACTCATATTTTTTTATTTTATTGTTTAATAAGTGGGACCTTTATTTTTCCCCCACCTATTATTTTATAAGATGGTATGAATCCATTCATATCAGTACTGATTCTTAATAAGGACTCAAATAACTTTTTAGATTTTAATATTGAAACTATTCCTAATAAAATAAAGATAGAATCTGGAACTAGAAACACCCAACAAAATCTACCTGGATCATCTATTGATAATGATTTTTGGATTTTTACAACCATTTCAAAATATTTAATTTCTTCATCACCGCCAACATTAATAACTTCAACTTTTTTTATAGAATTCTTTTTATTTTCGCAGATTTTGTAAGCATAATTTAAAACAACCCTAGAAAGCTGATTACAATGAATTGGCTGTCTTAATCCATTTGACATTGGTAGAGGAAGTAAAGGAAAATATCTAAGAGCTTTTTTGATCAAAGAAAAATTTTTATCCCTATATTCTCCTGATTTTCCATAAATCATAGTTGGCCTTACAATGGTACAAGAGATATTTAATTGTTCAGAAATTTGAGAAATTATATTTTCCGAATTTTGTAAATTTTTAACTAATTTTTTATCAAAATTATTATAAGCAAATCTTTTTGTTAACAAGGAAGTTGACGAACATACCAAAATTCCAATAACGTTATTTAGATTTTTCTTCTTATTTTTATAAATCCATTCTAAGAAAAAAGAAAAATCCCAAATTGGAGCAAATGAAACCCAAATTCCTTTTTTACTGGTTATTTTAGTTTGAAAATTATTAGGTTTTTTAAGATCAAATTGTAAAAAGTTACCTTCGTACCTTGAATATGAATAAATCTTATTATTTAAATCTTTATTTTGAAAATTTTGCAAGAAATCATTGCCCGAAGGAGTAGTAGCACCAAAAAGTTCTATTTCTATCAATTTTATATTGTCTAATTTTATAATTATATTACTTTTTAATTAAATCTATTACGTTAATTTTTCTAAATCTTAACTTAATTTCTGACTAGATGAGCTTTAAAATTAAAAAAAAACCTGTGATAAGAAATATCATCAAAAAAATATTTGTCTTTGTTTTTTACTTAGCTAGAGATCCAAGAAAGTTAAAATACTTGACTTTATATCTTAGACAAAGGAATGAATGGCTAAAAAAAGGTGGGAAAATTGATAGTAATCTAATTATCCTAAATGACTACAACGACAATGCTGGTTCAATAAAACAGATAAGAAGCCAATATTTTCATCAAGATCTTTTAGTAGCTACAAAAATTGCAGAAAGAAAGCCTAATAGACATATTGATATTGGCTCAAGAATTGATGGCTTCGTAGCCCATGTTGCAAGTTTTCGTGAAATTGAAGTTATAGATATAAGACCATTAAATCTTCCTGAACATCAAAATATAAAATTTATACAAAAAGATTTTATGAAATCTTGTAATCTTGGTCTTACTGATTCACTATCTTGTTTACATGCCATAGAACATTTCGGACTTGGAAGATATTCTGACCCTATTGACGTTAATGGACATATTAAAGGATTAATAAACCTTATAAGGTTACTTGAAGTTGGAGGATACTTTTATTTAGGTTGCCCAGTAGCAAAAAAAGAAAACATTTGTTTCAATGCCCATAGAATTTTTGATCCTATTAAAATTTTGGAAATAAGTTGTATAAAAGAAAATCTTTTCTTAGAAAATTTTGACTTTATAGACGATAAAGGTAATCTTTCTTATGATATTAGTCCTGAAGATATCCCAAGCGATACAAAATATGGCTGTGGAATCTTTACTTTCGTTAAAACATAGAAAAAAGAAAAAGTGTTATTTTAAATGATTGATAAAAAAATTTAATTAAAGATACTTTTTAAGGGTGATATTATTTAATAAAGAAATAATTTAACTATTATTTAAATATTTATTTTTAGGAAAGCATAAATAAATGAGGCTCTTTAATAATAAAAATAATGAAGAATGGCAAACAAGGTTTTCAGATGATGAGGCATATCAAAGAAATAATCTTCTAAAAGGTGAGCTCCTGTATAGAAAAAGTATCTGCCAAATGGCACTGAGGAATCATTTATCATACTCTAATGATGGTAATTTTAATTATGAAAATAATTTCACAAAAAGAACTGTTGTTTTAATTAATGGAGAGTTGAGAACTCCTTATATATTTATTAATTGGATAAAAAGAATTGATAATTTTGCATTTATTTATATATATACAGATAAATCAAGCTTTATGAGACTTAAGAAAACTGATAGAAACCTATTAGAAAGGATTTCAACTGAATTACTTTTTTCTGAAGATGATGAATCATACGCAGAAAATGTAAACAGAAAAGGTTTTCAAAAAAATATGCACCAGTGGCTAAAACTTAAACAATCAATTATGAAGTGGCAGGAAGAATGGAGAGGTAAAAGTATAAAAAATATATTAAGAATGAGATGTGATATTCCTTTCTTATATCCATTTTGCCTAGAAAATAATATTAAAAATGGATTTTCTAGTCATGTTTTTAAGGGTAAGATGATGCTCAGGTCTGATTTATTATTTTCCTTTGACTTTAGTGATGTAGAAATAATGAGTAAATTTTTTGAAAAAATTTTCGAATTTTACCTTAACCCAGAGTGGATAAAATACCCTTATTCCCCTTTAAATCCAGATATAATAATAAATTCAAAAGGTGGTTCTAGAATTGAATGGTGTTCATTTCCTTCTAAATTTATTGGTAATAAACCCTCAAAATATTCTTTTTTTGAGAGTATCTCCAATTCATATGAGAGTTTATTTGTCGACTACATTAATATTAAAAATAATAATTTAACTACTTCTGAAAAAATAAATTTATTTGGAGATTTGTCAACCGTTCGGAGACAACCTGAAAATATTTTTGCTTCAGAAAAGTGTTTTGCCCATTATTTAGCATCAAATAATATAACTTGCTCTTCTCACAATCAATTATTTTCAGGTCCAATCATAAGAGAAAAAAATTTTAAAAAATAAAAAAAATAAAAAGGTTCTGGAGATAAATCGAAGAATTAAAAATATTACTAATTAGAAATTATTAATCATTAAATTATTAATAATTTCTCAACATATTTATTCATTTTTCTTATTTCCAAAAAATAATTCCTTGACCTGTTGGAGAAATTATTGAATAAACTTTACCAGAATTTTTTTCAATCCATAAATCCACACTTTTTCTAGTATCAACAAACCCAACATGTCCATAATCATCTAAGATAACAAGGCTACCAGAATCCAGAAAATCTAAATAGTGAGCTAATACATCAACAGTTAATTTAGCACTGTTCAAATCTATATGTATCCATGAAAGTTTCTTGGTATTTCCTAAACTTGGAAGAGTCTCTGGTAAATAACCCTTAATCCAATTACATTTTTTTTCAAATTGAGAGAGATTTCTTTTAGTATTATTTATTTCTAAATAATCATAAGCACCAACTCTGGCTGATTCAGATTTATACAAATCTTGCGATCTCATTCCTGCCCATGCATCAAATAAATTAAATTCAAAATTTATTTTATTTCTAGCTAGTAATCTAAGGGCATACCAAGCTGTTAATCCATCACATACACCAAATTCGGATATATAAATTTCTTTTCCGCTAATTAAAGCTCGTTCAATTTGCAATTTAAGTGTAGATTGTATTAAATAATGCCTCCACTGTAGGATTTCTAAGTTTTCTAATTGGTTTTCAATACTTCCAAATTGAGATAATTTGAAATCTCCATTTTTTATAAGTTCAATTATTTCATTATTATCATTAGCAAATGATTTTCCAAAAGGTTCTTCAAAAAGAGATGGGGGTTTGTTTTTTGATGACATTCCCCAACCTTCAAATTGTGGTTTAGTTAAAAGAGCGGTCCTATAAAATAATGAAGTAAAAGCCTTTCTAATTCTAAGAGGAAAAATTAATCTTTTTAATTTCCTAGGTATTAACTTTTTAATTCTATTCATTATAAATTTTATTAATTAATAGATTATTTTATTATGGTTAATTAATAAATATATTATTAGGATTCACAATAATAATGTAATAGCCATTAATAATTATTCCAGTCAAGAATCGAGATGCTTTCCAACAAAAATTTTTCAATTTTTTCTTATTTATAATTAATATCTTCCTTTAAGTTAATTATCTTTCATAGTAAAGCTACTTCTAGATTTGATTATTCTTGTTCAAAATTTGCTTTATTTTCCTTAATTTCTCAATTAGCCCATTGTAATAATCTTGTAGATAATCTTAAATCTCTCTAACAATGCTCTAATAGTCATTGCTTTTCTATGATCATAAAAAATTTTTTTCTGTACCAACAAATTATTCTCATCTGATTTGTCTCTGTTTCATTAAAGACAAGCTGCGACACAATTGTCTGTTATGTCTAATCCTCCTAGACTTCGTGGAGATATATGATCAATGATTGCTGAGGTTTTTCTGCAATAAATACAGTTTCTGCCCTTAAATGTGTGAATAGATTTTGGCCAAAATCTTAATTTGATCTATGGACATAAATCCTCTTAAAACACTGCACCATTAGTATGCATTAAAATTACCAATAACTTATAATTAATTTTTCTAATCACTTCTTCAACTTTTTAATTTGAGCTTTTGCTAAATCAATATTTCATTCACGCATAAATTCTGAAAGTCTTCTAACAGTTCCAACAATTTCATCTTAATTATCTGCATCAGAATCTTTATCCAATAAAACTAAACTTCTTTCGCCAGATAAATATCTAAAAGAAACTCTAGTTAAATATCTTCTTTAACTTTATCTTCTTTAACTTTATCTTCCTTCCACAGGCAACTCATGACTAACTTTATCTTCTTTAACTTTATCTTCCTTCCACAGGCA
>MDTB01205852.1_pt1 | contig 34392 bp, 29 predicted proteins | sample 811161 | NCBI WGS metagenome assembly MDTB01 (sample SAMN05326650, study PRJNA326480) | marine metagenome | isolation source: seawater | place: Mediterranean Sea | collected 2009 | reverse complement strand
TTGACCCGTCAGCCATAACCATTGGGCGCTGTTGAATTTTGTGCATTCCCAAAATCGCCGATTGTGGCGCATTGAGAATTGGTGTCGACATAAGCGAGCCAAAAACGCCGCCATTAGTAATGGTGAAGCTGCCGCCCATCATATCATCCATAGATATTTTACCATCGCGCGCTTTTGTACCAAGCTCAACAATACCACTTTCTACGCCTGCCATTGTGCGGTCTTCGCAGCCACGTAGCACTGGCACAACAAGGCCTTGCGGCGTTGATACAGCCACGCCAATATCGCAGTAATTTTTATAAACAATTTCATCGCCCTGAATCTCTGCATTTACAGCAGGGAATTCGTTAAGCGCATTGACGCAAGCTTTGACGAAGAACGACATAAAGCCCAATTTTGCGCCATGTTTCTTTTCGAATACATCTTTATACTGCTTACGCAAATCCATCACAGCGCCCATGTCAACTTCGTTGAATGTTGTTAACATTGCTGCAGTGTTTTGTGCTTCCTTCAAACGCTTTGCGATCGACTGACGCAAACGTGTCATGCGCACGCGCTCTTCACGCTCCCCTGCTTCGCGTTTTGGCGCAGCAGGCGTTTCAACTTTATGCACCGGCACAGCATCTGGCGCAGGTGTCTCTGCCGCTTTACCATGTGTATCAAGGAAATTTTGCACGTCTTCTTTAATCAGGCGACCATCTTTGCCTGTGCCTTTGATTTTACTGGCATCAAGGCTGTGTTCATCGACAAGTTTTTGTACAGCAGGTGAAAGTTTTTCATCATCAGATGATTTATCCTCTGCTGCCTTTGGCGCATCTTCTTTCTTTTCTTCGGCTGGCGCGGCGTCATTTGCAGCTGCACCGGCTTCGATTTCACCAAGCAATGCGCCGACTTCAACATTATCGCCTTCGCCTGCAGTGATTTTTACAATCACGCCATCGCTTGGCGCGTTGACTTCTAAGGTCACTTTATCTGTTTCAAGCTCTACGATAGGCTCATCAGCCTTTACCGCTTCGCCTTCTTTTTTCAGCCAAGTGGCTACTGTTGCTTCCGATACTGATTCGCCTAGTGTTGGCACAAGAATTTCAGTCATTTATTTATCCTGATCTAGTTTTTCAATTATGGTTTAGGGCTTCTGATTACTGCCGCCGCTTAAAATAGCCATATAACTATAAAGCGATCACAAAAAAAAGAAACCCCACTAAAATTTATTTATAACGGCGTTAAAGGTAAAACTTACTTCACAGTTAGTGCCGCATCAACAAGCGCCGCCTGTTCTTCTTGGTGACGTTTATTTGAACCTGTCGCAGGAGCAGCAGCAGCTGGACGCCCAATATATTGGGCGCGGCCTGCTTTATGCTTCATACTGGTAAGAGTTTCCTCAATGTTTTCATTGACGAAATGCCATGAGCCTTGATTTTTTGGCTCTTCTTGACACCAAACTACATCGGCATTTTTAAATGCTGACATTTCTTCGACCAATGATTTCACAGGCCATGGGAAAAGCTGTTCAACACGCAGAATAACAACATCATCTTGCTTACGCTCGCGGCGTTCTTGCAACAGGTCAAAATAGACTTTGCCTGAACATAAGATAATGCGTTTAATTTTCTCTGGCTTGACCAAATCATCCATATCATCATCCCACAAGACGCGGTGGAATGTACTGTCACCTGTAAATTCATGCAGTTTAGATACGGCAAGCTTGTGACGTAAGAGCGATTTTGGCGCCATATTAATCATCGGCTTACGGAATTCGCGGCACATTTGACGGCGCATAGCATGGAAAAAGTTTGCTGGTGTTGTAATATTACAAATTTGCCAGTTATCTTCCGCTGACATTTGTAAGAAACGCTCAAGGCGCGCCGATGAATGCTCTGGCCCTTGACCTTCAAAGCCATGCGGGAGGAGCATCACAAGGCCAGACATACGCAACCACTTTGCTTCACCTGATGAGATAAATTGATCGATGATCACCTGCGCCATATTTACAAAGTCACCAAACTGCGCCTCCCAAATCGTTAGCGTTTTCGGGTCTGCGAGTGAATAGCCATATTCGAAACCAAGTACAGCGACTTCTGAAAGTGGACTGTCATGGACTTCGCATAATGGTTGGCCCTCCTTGATATGCTGTAATGGAATGAACTTATCATTGGTTTCTTGATCGTATAAAATCGCGTGGCGGTGAGAAAACGTTCCGCGGCCGACATCTTGCCCTGAAAGACGAACAGAAAAATCATCATGCAACAAAGTTCCGTAAGCAAGTGTTTCCGCCATAGCCCAATCGAAGCCCTCACCAGTTTCAAACATTTTTTCTTTTGCTTTAAACTGGCGCGCAATTTTAGAATTAAGGTTAAAGTCACTTGGCGTTTCAACCAGTTTCTTACCGACTGCGCGCAAGACGTCTTCCGGTACGGCCGTGCTACCGCGACGGTCATCACCAGACGCAACTTTCAGCCCCGTCCACGCACCTTCAAGGAAATCTGCTTTGTTCGGTTTATATGATTTTGTAGCCTCAAACGCTTCTTCAAGGTAAGCGGTAAACTCATCAACAATTTTATCGCCTTCACCTTCGGTAAGGACGCTTTCGCCTTCTAATTGGTCAGCGTAGATTTTACGCGTTGTTTCATGCGTTTTAATTTTTTTGTACATTACAGGCTGCGTAAAGCTCGGCTCATCACCTTCATTGTGACCATGACGACGGTAACAGAAAATATCAATAACAACATCTTTGTTAAATTCTTGGCGATATTCCGCTGCAATGCGCGACACATGCACGACAGCTTCTGGGTCGTCACCATTGACGTGGAAAATTGGCGCTGAGAGCATTTTGGCAACGTCAGTACAATATGGACCAGAGCGACCAAATTTAGGCGTTGTTGTGAAACCAATTTGGTTATTAATCACAATATGCACAGTGCCGCCAACGCGGTAACCAGGAAGCTCGGAAATAAGAAGTGTTTCAGCGACAATGCCCTGCCCAGCGAAAGCCGCATCACCGTGGAGCAACATCGGCATAACTTTTTTACCATCTTGGTCATCACGCTGCATTTGTTTTGCGCGCACTTTGCCGATCACGACAGGGTTTACAACTTCCAAATGCGATGGGTTCGCTGTTAACGAAAGGTGGATCGTATTACCATCAAAATCGCGGTCAGATGAAGTACCGAGGTGATATTTCACATCCCCTGAACCTTGTACGTCTTCTGGCGTAGATGAATTGCCCTGAAATTCAGAAAAGACCGCTGTAAAAGGCTTACCCATGATGTTTGTCAACACATTCAAACGCCCACGATGCGCCATGCCAAGGACAATTTCTTCAAGGCCAAGCTGCCCGCCGCGCTTCATAATTTGTTCAATCGCAGGGATAACCGCTTCACCGCCATCTAAGCCAAAACGTTTTGTCCCTGTATATTTCGTATTCAAAAACTTTTCAAAAGTTTCCGCGGCAACAATACGCTGATAAATTGCACGTTTGCCGTTCACCGTAAAATCAGTCTGGTTACGCGGCGCTTCGATGCGCTTTTGTATCCATGACTTCTCGACAGGGTCAGATAAATGAGAAAATTCAACGCCAATAGTTTGGCAATATATCTGTTTGAGCGCACTCAGCACGTTATCAAGCGTGGCATATTCCATGCCCAATACACCGTTTAAGAAAATACGGCGGCTATAATCACTTGGCTCAAAGCCATAATGAGAAGGGTCTAATTCTGGATGATATTCCTTTTCTTTTAACTCAAGCGGGTCAAGATCAGCAATTAAATGGCCACGCGCACGATAAGCACGAATAAGCATTAAAGCACGCACAGAATCGTTCGCGGCTTGCTTAATGGATTCTGGATCTGCAGTGAAACTTTGTGTATGTGGCTGACCTTGCGCTTCCACAATATCAGCGCTCGCCCCTTGATGGACATGTGTGTGTTTTTCAAAAGACGAAAACGCATTTTTTGCGCGTCTGTTTTCTTCTGGTGTCCAGCTTGCACCATTAAGCTCTTTGAGGATCTCAACTTCATTATCATTAAGTGCGGAAAATATAGATTTCCAGCTTGCGTCTACTTTTAAGGGGTCAATTAAATACTGACTATAAAGATGTGCGATATATTCTGCATTTGTGCCCGTAAGGATCGCTTCAAGGTTTTGCGCTGCGGCTGTCATATTATTTCCTATTTTACAGTAGTTACCTTATTAAAATTACTTATATCTTATATAAATGTATAATGACTTTTCGCAAATCAACGAAGTCTATTTCATGGATTTATGCACCATTAACATGGGGCGGCGCCTATCTTTTCGCCCTTAGCACTTCGGTTAGGTCCGTCAGAGCCGTATCTTCATCTGGTGAGGTGTTGAGATCAGCTTTTAATGCAGGGTTTGCAACGCCAACAACAAGGTTAGAAAGTGAGCCCCATAACCCCTTATCATCAGCATCATCCTGAGATTCATCAAAAGCGCCCGCGATATATGTGGCCACGCCCATGACCAGTTCTTTATATGCTTTGACTTCGTTATCGACTAAACGCCCATCAAGAAGTTTAATCCCCTGCGCGATATCATCAAGCGCACTTTCCGCATCAAGATCCCACGCCGCCCAGTAATTCTTACGGCGTAAAGCTTCGCTCGCGATTTCTGCGATAATCGGGTGAGATGAAAACTTTCCTGCTGATTTTTTTAATATTCTCTCTAAGGCCGCGCGCTCTTTTTCATCAGCGCTTGATGCACCCTCATCGTCAATATGGCTCATCCATACACCCACTTTATACACGGAGCCCGCAAGAAGGTTTTGTTCGTCTGGGTGAAAAATATTGAAATCTGACATAAAGGCTTTCCTTATTTTTTGGATAGAGATTTAAAACATATGTGTCGGCGGGATAGAGAGCACATCAGCAAGCTGCCTGAGCGCCATATATTCTTCGCCCGAAATATTATACAAATATACGCCGCTGCGCGGGTCACGTCCTTCGCGCCACGCATAGATGCGCTCGCGCAAGGCAATCCATAAGCGCTGAAAATCCGTCATTTCGCCGTCACCATCCATTTCACGGTAAGCTAGCGCCACCGAAAGGCCAATTTCATAAAGGTTCTGACGCATCGCATCCATTTCGCGCGGCGGCAATTCATCTTGCAATTTACCAATTAATTGACGGCATTCATTAGGTACGGCCTCTAAATTCTTTTGCCAATCTGGCCATTTATCTTGATTAGCAACCGTCATCTCCATAATGCGCTGCACAAGCTCAGACTTACAAAAATCTTCAGAATAGCCGCGCACAATAGCTGCAAGCGCTTGCAATTCTTGCTCTTCGGACTCATTACCGCCCGTTGTATCAGACTGGGAAACCCAATAGCCAACGCGGTAAGGCATTTTGACAAGCAAATCGATTTCTTCTTCTTCTAAACGTTCTATAAAATCCATAACCAGACCCATTTTTAAACAGAAAACTAACGCCTATAAGAATACCACCTCAGCAGAATTTTTTAAAGCGCAATAATCTAACCATAAAAGATTAAAGAAAACATAAAAAAGCAGGAGCCCCGAGGAGCTCCTGCTAACATTATATAAGGCTTTAAATATGTTTTAAAAATACTTTACATCTAATTCGCCTTTAATATAAAGCAAAGAGCATGCCAGTGGCGGCGGTTTATTTTATGGCATAAAGTCAACAACTTAGGAAAATGACCACCATTTGCACACCGTGCCAACCGTCCCAAAACAGGTCACGCAAGCATATACCGTCCCAAAAAGACACATTCAACGTACGGCGCCCCGCCGCGCAAAACAAGCACAATAAAATGCCACAAAAAAAATGCCAGCATTACACCAGCATATTTTTAATTTTTCTAAACGTTATTTTTCGATTACACCAAATTTTTTATAAATTCACAATGACAATAATGCGTCGATATAAAAACCCAAACTGCCTATAAGCATGAGTGTTGTCACTGTAATTAATGCGGCGTTTATATTCGTTCCCATATTCGCTCCTTATATATTGTTTTCTTAAACCATTCATCTTGTTTTACATATGCAATCTGTGTGCCAAATACAGATACCCCTTACCAGCATCTTACAAACAAGAAAAAACACCGGCATTGCGCCGGTGTATGTGTGAGGATGAGGTGTGTGTGTGTGTGTGAGTAAGTGCGTGTAGTGTCTTATGCTTATTAGCTTAATTGTTAATTTTGTACCCTGAACTTACGTTTAAAACGGCAACATCATTTCAACATAGTACCCAACGTTATTGGGTATAAATTGATCTACGTTGCTTACGAGCATTGTTGTTAAACCGATTATCGCCGCCGTGTAAAAAAAAGTCTTTCCCATTATATCCATCCTTTTGCTCGTATCATAATATTGATAATTTCTATGTTTACATAAGCAAACACTATGCCAAAACTACATGTAACGTAAAAATCAGGAGCACAAAGACAGTAACACACTGAAATACATTACTATTTTACATGATGTCAGACGCCGCAAAAAAAGCACATCACACTATTATGGAAATTATTGCCGAGCACAAACGACCTAACAGTACCATTTTTACCCAGTTAGGAGAGCTTTTAAGGCCGGAACAAGCGCTGAGAGGGTGTTTATTTGCGCATCAGGCTTGGCAGAGGCTAAGCGCTGCGCCGAAACGTAGCCACCATTAATGGCGATACTTTGCAAGCCGAGCGCACGAGCAACATAGGGCTCCTCATGTGAATCGCCAATGATAAAGCTTCGCTTCGCATCAATGTTAAGCGTAGAAATATAAGCGCCTAGCCTCTCTTGCTTGGTCAGCTTATGCGTAATATCAGCATCACATATATTTCCGCAGATATGATCAAAGCATGAAGCGAGCCCAGCGGCGGATATTTCGTGTGTTAGCAAATCGTGACGATGATTACTCAATATTGTAATATGATACCCAAGCCCTTTTAAATCATCAAGCACAGCACGCGCATCAGCACGCAGCACATATTCCCCGTCTAACGCATGTAAATACGCCTTATAAAACGCCGCATTCGCCGCATCAGCTTTTTCAAGGTATTCATCTATAGAAACACCCGCCTTTTCATAGCTATGAATAATTGGGCAGGTATAAAGCGCGCGCCATGCATCAACATCGCGCGCGGGATGATTAAAAATAGAAAGCGCCGCATTACACCCTTCGACCCATGCATTGACATCATCTAACAATGTCCCATTCCAGTCAAAAACGGCTAAAGGCAGCGCTTTACTCATTTTAAATCTTTTTATTGCGTGGATTATGCGGCAATTGCTTTAACAACCGCATCACCTAAGCCCGCGGGGCTTTCGGATACAACAAAGCCAGCAGAGCGCATTGCGTCCATTTTCGCAGGCGCAGTATCATCACCGCCAGAAATAATCGCACCGGCATGGCCCATACGTTTACCTGGAGGAGCCGTTGCACCAGCAATAAAGCCCGCAATTGGTTTTTTCTTTTTGAGGCTTTTGTAATATTCAGCGGCTTCAACTTCTGCCGCACCGCCAATTTCACCAATCATCAAAATTGCTTCTGTTTCATCGTCTTCCATGAACATTTCAAGGCAGTCAATAAAGTTTGTACCATTAACAGGGTCGCCGCCAATGCCGATACAGGTTGATTGACCAAGCCCAACAGCGCCTGTTTGTGCAACGGCTTCATAAGTCAAAGTGCCAGAGCGTGAAACAATGCCAACCTTACCACGCGTGTGGATGTGACCTGGCATAATACCAATTTTACATTCACCAGGCGTAATAACGCCAGGGCAGTTCGGGCCAATAAGGCGTGAAGATGCACCATCAAGCGCACGGTTAACTTTGACCATGTCTAAAACAGGGATACCTTCAGTAATACAAACAATCAATTCAAATTCCGCGTCAATTGCTTCTAAAATCGCGTCCGCAGCAAATGGCGGCGGCACATATATAACAGAGGCATTAGCGCCTGTTTGTTCGCGCGCCTCAATCACAGTATCAAAAACAGGAAGGTTTAGGTGCTTTGTACCGCCCTTACCAGGCGTAACGCCGCCTACCATTTTCGTGCCATAAGCAATGGCTTGTTCTGAGTGGAACGTCCCTTGAGAGCCAGTGAAGCCCTGACATATAACTTTTGTATCTTTATTAACCAGTACTGACATTATGCACAGACTCCATATTTACGTTTGAGAATCATTATTAAATCGGCCTTTAGTATAACAGCGCCGGATATAAAAACAATATCCGTGCCGCCAAGTTCACAACTATTTAAATAATAATGGCAAAAAACACCCCGCATCGCTTTTCGCCATGCGGGGTATTACATATATTATATGACGCTGCGCTTATTATTTTAACTTCATCTCAATCATTTTTTCGGCGATCTGAATGGCGTTTAGCGCTGCGCCTTTACGAAGGTTATCTGCAACGCACCAGAAATTCAGGCCATTTTCAACCGTGATGTCCTCACGAAGACGGGAGACAAACACGTTATCTTCGCCGGCAATTTCAACAGGGGTGACATATTCAATTTCAGTTTCCAAATCGATTAACTGGATACCCGGCGCCTTGTTCCACGCTTGCTTTGCTTGCACGGCCGTAATTTCATCTTCAAATTCAACGTTAATCATCTCCGCATGACCAACAAAAACTGGCACACGCACACAACTTGCGCAGATTTTGATTTTTGGGTCGAGAATTTTTTTCGTCTCAACAACCATCTTCCACTCTTCTTTGGTCATATGGTCATCCATGAAGGCATCAATTTGCGGAATACAGTTAAAAGCAATCTGCTTTGGATGCACTTCAGGGGTCGGGTAGTCATTCGCGTAAATACCGCGCGTTTGGTTAAACAGTTCATCCATTGCTGATTTACCGCCGCCTGATACGGACTGATATGTTGCCACAACAACGCGCTTAATTTTTGCTACGTCATGCAGCGGTTTTAACGCGACCATCATTTGTATCGTTGAACAATTCGGGTTTGCGACAATGTTTTTCTTTGCAAAATCTTTAAGCGCTTCAGGGTTAACCTCAGGAACAACCAAAGGCACATCTGGATCCATGCGGAAATGTGATGTGTTATCAATCACCACAGCACCTGCTTCGGCGGCACGCGCCGCAAATTTTGCCGAAACCTTACCGCCCGCTGATGAAAAGACAAAATCAATACCCTTAAAGTCAAAATCATCAAGACTTTTAACTTTAATGTCTTTATCGCCAAATGATAATTCACGCCCTGCAGAGCGCGATGAAGCCAGTGCGTGGATTTCATCCACCGGGAAACCGCGCTCATCCAATGTTTTTAAAATTTCGCGCCCGACATTACCTGTCGCGCCGACAACAGCCACTTTATAACCCATTGGTTACCACCTTTTTCAATCTAATTTATTTTATGAATTTATTTGGTTTCTAGCACTTCTGGCGCGGCAATTGCAATCTTAAAAATGCTTAAATTTACCGAGAGCGGCGCATCACCGCCACATTCACGCCCCGCGCAAAACGCAACAACCTTTACCCGCCAATCAGGATGGTACATATCCGCATGCGCCAAGAAACGTTCAAAAGTCGGGTAGAAATCTGTGCTACGCGCCCCAACCTTTAAAATACCATCTTCATAGCCATAGGTAAGTACGGGGTATTTCGCCGTAACGTCATCAATAAAGCCTGACATCTCTGTATCCGTAATAGGCAGGCGCACAAGACTTGGCACTAAAGGGGTCAATGCCTCTGCAGCTTGCAATTTCACACGCGCACGCTCAACCGTGCCAGACTGAACCACAATAACAATAGAAAGAATAAGCGCAACGCCCAGCGGCACCACCGCAATTGTCAACATACTGCCTTGCGCGACAAGTGTTAAAAACTCCGACGTATGGCGTTTAAAGCGATTCCAAAAACGCATACGTTCAAGGCGCGCATTACTGCCTGAGCCAAAAATAATATCTGTCAGATCCGTGAAAATGCCCATATTATTCCCCCCACGACAAATAGCCGCGCACACGCACGCGACCATATTTATCTAGCGTTGAAAGCTTTTCAACCTTACGTGCATTTGGGTTTTCCAAATAACTTGCCGGCACAAGCGCATCCCATTTAATGCGCCCATCACTCTGCAATTCATAAAGCACTAATGTGCCTTCTGCTTCTTCCATTTCCTCAAGAATCATGCCTAAATCAGAAAGCATCGGGTGTATTTGTGATGAACGCACATCACGCGAAAGCGTTTCAAGCTCCGCAATCGCGGTTTGCGTATTTTTTTGCGCCTGCTTAATCTCCGCACTAATAGAGCTTGTGACAAACGCGCCCGTGCCGATATAAATAACAAGCAGCAAGTTTAACAAAACACCGAAGCCGAATAATATGCGCAATGTGCCGCGTCGCAGCGTTTCTTCACGCAAATTCGCATGGTGCCAGCGCGGCGTTTCGCCTGAATATGTATGCAGCGTACGATAATTCGGGTCAATCACCTGCGCACGCGAATTAATAAAACGCGGCTCGCCATGCTGAATAATAATATCTGTGCCGCCCTCTTCAAAATAAAGCAGTGTCGATTTATTCTCTTTTTCAAAAACATAAGCGTGGTATATATCCCAGTGCGCCGCCTGCCCGGGTAGCGCAAGCACCATAGGACACCAAGTATCGGGGAAAGACGCCAAATCAGCCGCAGGGCATGCAATATACCAAAGCCGCCCTTCATGGACACTATATTTATAAAAGACATTACCGGTGCCGCAGCCTTGTGTCGCGGCCTGTATCACAACTTCATCTTCCATGCCGCCAATATGCGGCAGCACCCCGCCAACCAAGTTTGGCGGTACATATGATGTCAGCGCCGCGATAACAGGCGCTTCACCTGCGATTTTCTCAGCGAAAAACGTTTCTTGTTTTTTTTCTGGGGCAAGGCCGTCACTAACTTCCGCCATTGCATCCTGCGCGGCGCGCGCAAGAATGGCATCATCAAAGGCAGAAAAAGAACTGCCCGCAGCAGCACCTTCGCCAGCCTGAGTTTCAGCGTTTAAGCTTGGCTCAATGCGACTTTTCTTTTTTGCGCTAGAGCGCGCTTTACCTTTAAAGAACCAAACCATATTTTATTCTTCGTTATAATCCAAAGCCTTTGCGCGCCCTTGTGTTTTTAAAGAGCGCTCAAACGGCAAGCTAATTTCAATATCATCATAAATCATTTTCACAGCGTCACTGCGTATTTGTACATCCCAACGGAACCCCGCCAAGCGCGCGCCTTGACCATTCCGTACCAATGTATAACCATCTGGCGATGACAACATTGCGCGGTCACGCGAAAAGGACGAAATGAAGAAGTCTTTTAACGTATCGCGCGTTGGACGCACCTGCAAAGTCTGCAATGTTGAATCGTGGCCGTCCGTGTCCACAACGGATACAAGCGCATTACCCGCAACAGGGATATAGCGAATATTATCTAATGAAGTTACAACAACGCGGTTATCAATTTGCCCTAGCGCAGAAGGAATCCACTCCACCTCAATCATGCACGATTCCCCTGGCGGCAAGATAACACCCGCCTTACATATACTGTTGAGCATAGACAGACCCGTTGTGCGTTTTTCAAAATGTACCGCGTCGAGTTTTACATCTTTGTCGCTCGTATTCAGCAAATAGGTAATAAAACGCGTTACGCCATCAACGCGCCCGCCAAAATCAATGCGATCAACCAAGAACAGCAAATCGTCTTTTGCGTATTCAGGGTTAACCATGAGCGGCGTGGTTTTTGTACGAATGTGTAATGGCAATATGCCAATTTCGCCCGTATGCGAAATATTCAAGAATGTTTCCAAATCACCCGGCGCTTGCGGTCGCCACATAATGGTCAGGCGGCAAGATTCGCTCGGCTCAACGCGCGAACAATCATGGCGATACGATATGCCAGCCTTGGTTTCATTTTCTAAATGAAAATTACGCACCATTAAAGGCAGCAGCGAAGCGTTTCTCAAGAGAAGCTGCTCTTCATAAAGGTCAGGCTGCACTTGGTCTTCATCACCGATAAACTCAACCTCTTTATTTTCCGTGCGTAATGCGCCAATTTTATAGTCTGCACGGCGCGGCACAAACTTAGCCGATAGTGGAATATTTGCTTTCAATGAACCCGCCGTGCCATCGCGGGAGATCAGCATTTCCGCTTTCCACGGCCCAATCATAGATGGTGCAATTTCAATCGGCATCACAAACTGCCCAGGTGTGTTGAGCGCCTCTTTAAGAATATCTTGATTATCGCCTTCAATTACAATGCCAGAGCGGTCCTCACCGCTTGTCGCTGCCCATGGGTCGTTAAAACCACTCGCATAAAGCCGCGACGATGAAAGCGCGAAAACAGACAAAGCCGAGAGCGTAATCATCGCCGCCGCGATCATGCCCTTCTTCTTTATTCTATTTTCTCTTACATCATGCATTACATTCAAATCCTATACGTCACTTATTTCATGGGCAATGGCGGCCAAGGGGCTGCTTTCGGCACAATAATCATCGGCTCATCACCAATGGATTGCCAAATATCTGTTTGTTCGGTACGCGCATTATCCGCGCGCGGAATACCATTAACGCCGTAATAGTCTTTACGTGCGCGGTAAACCACGACTTTAGGGCGCAGCATGACTACGAGCTCATCCGTGACTTCTTTTTCACCGCGCGCATCATCGCTGCGTTGGCGCATCATACCCGCCAAAATCAAAGAGTCCCCTGGGCGGATGCGCATTTGCGTTTTAATTTGGCGCTCTGCATCGCCATCAATCTCTAAATTCAGGTCAGAAAACACCGACGCGCCATCCCATAGTGAGGACAGGCCGATGGTAAGCTGATCAGCCTTTTCGCCCTCTGCGCCATCGCTGCCCTTCACATGCCATAGACCGTTCGCACCTGACATAACAGAAATAGATGGCTTAGAAAGCGCCTTCACAGAGCCGAACTGTGATAAAAACTTAGCGATATCGTACATACCATAAGCGTCCCCCACATCACCGGGGAGACCAAGCGACACAGGCGCACCATATTCACCCGCATATAAGCCTGCGATTTCTGACGCACGACCTTCAGAGCCGTCAACCAAGGCTTCCCAATAGACGCCTTGCTGATGGGCAGGATCAAGCTGCACGCTCCACACACCAACCTCATAATTAATTAGCGCCATATTCGCACGCAATTTTTCGAAATAACGCGCTAAAGTCGATGCCTGCTTACGTGATGAGTTATAAACCAATGTGCGCGTCGCGCGGTCAACCACGACATCAGATTGAGTGACATCTTTGATCGCCTTTGCAACGTCATCAATAATATCGACCGTTGCACCTGATGGCGGAATGGTCACGGCATAATCATGGCGCGGCTGAATACTGAGAACGCCATTTTTATAAACGCAATATAAATCAGACATCACGCAAAGCTGCTCTACCATCAAATCAAGCCGGCCATTTAAATTCGCAATTGTCACCTTACGGTTCATCGCCAGATCAGTTTCAACAGCAAGCGGAATATCAAATTCGGATAAAATAAATTGTAGCGCCCCCGCCAGAGATTCGCCGCGCAGCTCATAAGGGCCAATATCTTCGCGCGGTAAATTCTGTGTCGTGATGACGTCAGGCATTAAAACGCCCAACCCTAACGGCATATAGACAACAGGTTCAGCTTTTGGTTTTGCAGCTTTGGCTTGATCTGGTTGGATAAGCATGTCTTCTGAACCGCCATAGCGTTTTTTGTCCTGCATAACGCCCATATCAATCAATGCGGCATCAAAACTTTCACAAGCGCTTACGCCCATCAAAGCACTACAGACAAGTCCCAATTGAAAAAATTTTCGAATTGAACAGTGAAACACCATTAAGATCCAGTTTAGTAAAAATCATAACCCAATATGCATACAAAGATCAGCACGCAAAAAAGCCTTTGAACAAGGCGCCAGCTTAAATAATAGCTTATCCCCTATCCAAAGGCAATTGACCTATTGAATTAATTTAAATCTTTACCCGTCAAACTTCAGGTTGTTATCCAGTTTTGCACGCGCTGTATCAACAGGGCGGCAATCACTTCCAAAAGCGTAGCTTTCAGCGCCGGACTTAACAATAAAGCCTGTAATCGCAGCATTGCCTTCCACATCGGGCGAAACAGAAATTGATTCTCCTGGCTTCGGCAGCCGGTCATCACCCATTTTAAGAAGCGCGTTTATCACTTCAATATGTGGTGCCGCTTGGCCTTGCGTCATGCCTTCTGTTGCGAAAACTTCGACATGTGTTTGGCTGGTTTGGTCTTGATTCGTCATTTATCTTATCCTTTTATCATTGCCCCCGAAGCCAAATCTACAAAGATAAAATTAACGAACGACAAACTGCAAATGATGCATAACCTGCTGTTCTTGAACCTTTGTTACCAGTAATATACGGCTATCATCTTTAACCGCAATTTGGTCTTCGTTTTGTAAGAATAGTCTCAAGTATGCCACAGAGCCGCCATTTTGTACAATAGAAAATTGGCCAAGAGCCGTATCATATTCTATCCAAGATGGCACATCCCCTAAATCTTTCATTACAACCAATATGGTGCGCCCATTATGTCGGACAAAAGATGCCCCTTCGCTTACAGGACCATCCGTACCTTTTAATCGCAAATCAGGTGATGCTTTCGCGGCTTGCGCCTTATCGACCTTCTTACGCTTTCCAAAATACAGGCAAAAGGTAAAGATTTTCTTTATATATGTAATAAAGTTTTGTGCCATTTAACATTATTTAAGTTGAGGTTTTTAGGAACACTGAATACAAACAAGCCTGTAGTCAACATGAAGTATCGCATGTTAATGCGAAAAGGTTAATTTATTTCACCAGAAACATTAAATGATGCACGATTTTTTCTCCCTCGCCGCTGGTAACAAGCAAGATACGGCTTTCTTCGGCAAGGTCAGCGATATATTTGTCATCGACTTTCAAATCAATATGCGCAATCGCGCCGTTCATCATCACAATCGTAAAGTGACCAATCTCTTTTTGATACTCAAGCCATGACGGCACATCAGGTAAAGCATAGTCCACGACTAATATTTGCCGGCCTTCATGGCGTACAAACAAAGCATGGTGGTCGAGCAGCAAATTGCCCTCTCCCATATCACGTATCTTATCATCCCCTTCCAAGGACAGGTTTTGTGCGGGGCGCAGCCCCCTTTTATTACTCACCTCATGATCTTCATAGCCCTGGACATCATAATTTAATGTGTCAGGGCTTAACGGCGCGGCAGATTGCGCATCATCGAAATCATAACTCTCATCCTCTTCATCGTCCAGATCCAGATAGGCACCATCATCACCGCGCAACTTTTGCACAAGCCAAAGCGCTGCTTTAAACGGAAAAAGCAGCACGGCCATTACGGTCTGGAATGTAAAAATTAGAAAATGCATATGGATACTTCGTCGAAGGAATAGTTATATGAATTATTCCACACTGGCGGACAAAAATCCAGTTATGATATCGCGCCTAGACAATAGTTTTTTTATCGGGCATAAATACGGCGCAATATGAAGGGGCGAAGCCATGGATAAAAACATACAGCATCTGCGCGATATTGATGATTTAAGCGCCGATAATATTCACGACATTATCAGCCGCGCTGAAAAGTTTAGCGCCGATCTCGCACAAAAAAATGATGTTTCCCATCTGCATCGCGGAAAAGTCGGCCTTTCTTTTTTCATTGAAAATTCAACCCGCACCCGCATTTCATTTGAGATGGCAGCCTTGCGCCTTGGTATCAGCATGATCCACTGGGACAGCGCAAGCAGCTCACTCAGTAAAGGCGAAAGCTTTGAAGATACCATCGAAACCTTAGCGGCGCTCGCGCCCGACATTTTAATTATGCGCCACAGTGAATATAACGCGCCGCGCAGCGTCGCCCGCTTTATGGGCTGCCCCGTGGTCAATGGCGGAGACAGCTACCGCGCCCACCCGACACAAGCTCTGCTTGATTTGCTCACCATTCAGCAGGCCAAGGGCGATGTTTCAAAATTAAAGATCGCAATTTGCGGCGATATTGCACATAGCCGTGTTGCACGTTCAAACGCAACATTGCTTGATAAACTGGGGGTAGAATTGCATATGGTTGCGCCAGAATATTTAATGCCGCAAGATGTTGGTTACAAGAACGCCACCGCCTTCACCTCATTGGATGAAGGCATTAAAGGCTGCGATGTTGTAATGATGCTGCGCCTGCAGAAAGAGCGCATGAGCCAAGGGCTGATAACATCCGACCAATCCTATTTCAAAGAATTTGGCCTTACCCATGCGCGCCTAAAACACGCCAAACCTGATGCGATCATCATGCATCCAGGGCCAATGAATCGCGGCGTTGAAATTGATGATGCGGTCGCGGATGATCCTGTACGCAGCATGATCCGCCGCCAAGTCGCCAATGGCGTGCCTACGCGCATGGCGGTGCTGGACTGGCTTCTCGAACAAAACAAAGGATAAACCATGGACTTATTGATACTTATTATACTGGGTTACGCCCTAGGCTCCATTCCCTTTGGTCTTGTGCTTGCTTATTTAGGCGGCTATGGCGACATTCGTAAAATTGGCTCAGGAAATATTGGCGCAACGAACGTGCTGCGTACTGGCAATAAGCCCCTCGCTTTTGCGACTTTATTATTAGATAGCGGCAAAGGTGCAATTGCTGTGGGCTTAAGCGCCTTGCTGATCCATAAAAACATACTCACCGCCGATGCTTTCAACGCCACTTCACTTTATATTGCCGCAGCTTTTGGCGCAATTATTGGACATTGCTTTCCTATATGGCTTAAATTCAAAGGCGGCAAAGGCGTTGCCACTACACTTGGCGGGCTTCTCGCCGCTATGCCACTTGTGGGGCTTGGTTGCTGCGTTCTTTGGCTGATCACAGCGCTCATTAGCCGCATATCATCGCTTTCCGCGCTAATCGCCCTGCTTGGCGCGCCACTTATCGCGCAGCTTCTCTATAGTGACTTATTATATATAAGCACCCCCACAGCGCTGATTACTTTCCTGGTATGGGTGAAGCATCACCAAAACATTGCCCGCATCGTTAAAGGCGAAGAGCCTAAGATTGGCAAGAAAAAAGACAGCTAAAACGCACCTAAAAGTTGCAAACGTAAAAATAACACTTGCACTTTTGCAATCTTTTCTCATTATTAACGCGATTTTCCTAAAATATTAAAACGCATAATAACAGGACAGGATTTTGGATTTACTCACGCAAAGTGATGAACGCCCCGCACAGCCACCAAGCCCGCAAGAACGCGTGGCGTGGCTACGGTTGATCCGCTCCGACAATGTCGGCCCTGTGACATTTTATCAATTAGTCAGCCGTTATGGCAGCGCCCTTAAAGCATTAGAGGCTCTGCCCGAACTTGCAAAGCGCGGCGGGCGCAAAAAGCCTTTTGTCGCATATAACGCGGCGCGCGCCGCTGATGAAATTGCGAAACTTGAACGCGCAGGCGGCTGTATGCTGACCCCCCTTGATACGGCCTACCCTTTGGGGCTCGCACAAATAAATGATGCACCGCCAATTATCAGCGTTTTAGGACGCAAAGAGTTACTGGCGCAAAAAATGCTCGCCATTGTCGGGGCGCGCAATGCTTCTATTAACGGACAAAAATTTACGCGCAAGATCGCCGCCGAACTCGGCGAGAAAGGCCTGACCATTATATCAGGCCTTGCCCGCGGCATTGATACTGCCGCCCATGAGGCCAGCCTAGAGCACGGCACAATCGCCGTTGTCGCTGGCGGCGCAGATGTGATTTATCCGCGCGAAAACACAAAGTTATATCAGCAGATCATCGAAAACGGCGCATTAATCGCCGAAAGTCCGTGGAGTACTGAGCCACTTGCCCGCCACTTTCCACGGCGTAACCGCATTATTTCAGGAGCTTCCCTTGGCACTTTGGTTGTCGAGGCCACGCGCAAATCAGGCTCGCTTATCACGGCGCGCTATGCCGCAGAACAAGGGCGTGATGTATTCGCCGTACCGGGATTCCCAAGCGACCCACGCGGGCAAGGCCCAAACAGCCTCCTGCGTGACGGCGCGATTTTAACCGAGCGCACAGAAGATATTTTAGAAACGCTGAACAGCTTTACCGCCGCGTCGCATGGTGGGGTTAGCGAAGAACAAAAACTTATACCCATAGAAAAAAAACACGCCGCGCCCAGTGAAACAGAGCGCGAAACCATCTATCAGCATATCATTGAGAGCTTGTCACATATGCCAGTAACTATTGACGAATTGCTCAGAACGTGTCAATTCAATATATCAGACGTCCAAACGGTGTTACTTGAAATGGAATTAGGGGGCAATATCCTCCGCCAGAGTGGCAACCGTATCAGCTTATCGGAGTAAAGAATAAATGGCTAAAAATCTCGTAATCGTGGAATCGCCCGCAAAATCTAAAACGATTGAAAAATATCTTGGGCCTGATTTTCGCGTTTTGGCTTCTTATGGTCATGTCCGTGATTTAACAGCCAAAGACGGCTCCGTTGACCCTGAGAATGATTTTGCGATGAAATGGGAAATCAGCGGACGCGCGACCAAGACACTCAAAGAATTAACCGCTGCGCTTAAAGAAGCCGAAGCTGTCTACCTCGCGACTGACCCCGACCGCGAAGGTGAAGCCATCTCATGGCATTTACAAGAATATTTTCAAGATAAAAAATTGCTCAAAGACAAACAAGTCTTCCGCGTAAGCTTTAACGAGATTACCAAAGCCGCCGTCAACAAAGCCTTTGAAACGCCGCGTGAATTGGATGCGCCATTAATTGAGGCTTACCTTGCCCGCCGCGCGCTTGATTATTTAGTCGGTTTTAACATTTCGCCTGTTTTATGGCGCAAGCTGCCTGGTTCAAAATCTGCGGGGCGTGTGCAATCTGTTGCGCTGCGCCTGATTTGCCAGCGTGAATTTGAAATTGAAGATTTCCGTGAACAAGAATATTGGAGCATTGCGGCGACTCTTCTCACATCAGCTGGCGCACCATTCTCTGCAAGGCTGACTCATTTATCAGGCAACAAGCTCGGCAAAATGGATATTGGCAACGAAGAACAAGCCAAAGCCGCCGTGGCACGCATTGAAAATAAAACGCTCGCCATTCAAAAAGTTGAAAAGAAGCAAGTCCGCCGCAATCCACTTGCGCCGTTTATTACTTCTACTTTGCAGCAAGAAGCCGCAAGCAAGCTGCGCATGAGCGCACAGCAAACCATGCGCACAGCGCAAAAGCTTTATGAAGGTACAAATATTGGCGGCGAAGCCGTTGGTCTGATTACCTATATGCGTACTGACGGCACGACACTGTCAGAAGATGCCGTTAGACAGTGCCGCGAGCAAATCACATCTGATTTTGGTGATAAATACCTACCTAACGAACCACGCTTGTTTAAATCCAAAGCCAAGAACGCGCAAGAAGCGCACGAAGCGATCCGCCCAACAGATTTAAGCCGCACGCCACAACAGATGTCGCAATATCTTGATGATGAACAAACCAAGCTTTATGAGCTTATTTGGAAGCGCACAATGGCATCGCAAATGGAACAAGCCATTCTTGACCGCGTTACCGCCGATATCTCAGACGGCACGGATGACGTTATCCTTCGCGCTGTTGGCTCGACGATTGCTTTTGACGGCTTTATGAAGCTCTACCGCGAGGAAGTTGAAGAAGGCAAAGAAGACGAAAACAAAGAACACCTCCTCCCTGAGCTGAAAGAAAGTGACGCACTGAAAACCAATGGCGTGACACCGGACCAGCACTTCACGCAGCCACCGCCGCGCTACACAGAAGCAAGCCTCGTTAAAACGATGGAAGAGCGTGGTATTGGGCGTCCATCAACATATGCGTCGATTTTGCAAGTCCTACGTGATCGTAGCTATGTGCGCCTTGATAAGCGCCGCTTCTTCCCTGAAGACCGCGGACGTTTGGTAACGGCATTTTTAGAAGAATATTTCACGCGCTATGTTGATTATGAATTTACCGCGAATTTGGAAGATCAGCTTGATGCCATTTCATCAGGTACAGCCCAGTGGACAGCCGCACTTGATTTATTCTGGCGTGACTTTAAAGCAGCCGTTGATGCAACGAAAAACCTCACCATTACAGAAGTTCTTGACCATTTAGACGAAACACTTGGCGCGCATTTCTTTGAACCATCAAAAGAAAACCCAGAGCCACGCAAATGTAAAAGCTGTGATGATGGCCGCCTTTCTTTGAAGCTTGGTAAATTTGGTGCATTTATTGGCTGTTCAAATTATCCTGAGTGTAAATTCACGCGCCAATTGGCTGAGGTCGAAAATGAAGACGACCCGAGCGCTGCCAAACAGGCAAATGAAGGCCCAAAAGTCCTCGGCACACATCCTGACACGGGGCGCACCATTACATTGCGCCGCGGCCCTTACGGCCCTTATGTGCAGATTGACCTGCCTGAAGAAACTGAAGAGCCTAAAAAAGGTAAGAAAAAAGAAAAACCAAAACGCCAAGGCCTACCCAAAGGCACAAGCTATGATGATGTAACGCTCGCAAGCGCCCTTGATTTGCTCGCTTTGCCGCGCGACGTTGGTACGCACCCAGAAACTGGCGAGCTTATCGAAGCTGGCATAGGCCGCTTTGGCCCATTTTTAAAGCATAATGGTAAATTTGTATCGCTGCCCAAAGGCGAAGATGTTTTGACAGTCGGCATTAACCGCGCCGTTGATATCATTGCCGCCGATGCTGAGAAAAAGAAAAACGCGCCACCAAAGAAAAAAGCTGCCGCGAAAAAACCTGCAGCAAAGAAAGCCCCCGCCAAGAAAGCCGCGACTAAAAAAACAGCCACCAAGAAGCCTGCGGCAAAAAAGGCGACCGCAAAAAAGAAGAGCGCTAGCAAAGAATAGCCATTTACATAATTATCTTGCTTTTGTTTGTTAAGCCATGATATTGTCCCCTGCATAAACATAAATATGCAAAGGTGTGTCATGTCAGACTCAAAGAAGAATAGCCTAGTTTTCAACTGCGTCGTCAATAGCGGTATGGGCATGTACAGTGAACTTGAGTTCCCGAAGCACCCATTATGGCCCGCTGACATGCATGCAGGGTCATTAAACGCGAATATTTTGCCTAACGGCTTTCCAAGGGCACTTGATAAAATGGGCGAAGGCTGGGGCGTTCAAAAATTAGACAATAAGAAATTTTCTGCGCTCTTCAACATTGCGCAGAGCGACATTGGCAATAATATGCTAACGCCACGCGCAGATAACCCTGAACGCGGTACAGCGCAAATTTGGGGCTGCACGGTTACAACCGCTGATAAATCAACTGAGTTTAATGCATGGGCTGTACGCCGGATAGGGTCCGCCTATTCAGATGTTATCGAAATTATGTCTGACAAACATTTAAGAAATACATATGGCTTAGAAAACGGCACTGAAATTACAGTCAAGCTACACGAAGGACAAAACAATGCACAGCAAGAGCAACAATCAAAAAACTGGCTGCAAAAGTTTAAAAACATTCTGGGATAAACTAATTACAGCCGCCGCGATGAGCAATTGCGCAATGGGCATGTCTCATTGCGGTGAAAGCGGCGAAGGTTTTACACGCCTGCAAAAACAAATGGATGCACTTGACACCCCCAAAGACAGCGCCGCCGAGAACCCCAAAACACCCTAAATCCACTTGAAGTTATTTACCAACAAAGCCGCCAGATTGCATCTGCCATAATTTGGCGTAAAGGCCATCTTTATTCTTTAATAACGCCTCGTGGCTGCCATCTTCAACAATTCTGCCTTGATCCATGACAATCAAACGGTCCAAATGATTAATGGTCGACAGGCGATGCGCGATAGCGAGAACCGTTTTCCCCTTCATCAGCTCATGCAAACTTTCTTGGATCAAACGCTCGCTTTCGCTATCAAGGGCAGATGTTGCTTCGTCTAAAACAAGGATTGGTGCATTTTTCAGAATAGCGCGCGCAATAGCAATGCGCTGGCGCTGCCCGCCTGAAAGCTTGACCCCACGCTCACCGACCAAGGTTTCATAGCCGCCGGGGAGTTCTTTGATAAAATCATGCGCATAAGCTTTTTTAGCAGCCTCTATAACTTCATCATCACCGGCATCCATGCGCCCATAGCGAATATTATCCAAGACGCTATGGTTAAACAGCGAAATATCCTGCGGGATAATCGCAATGTTTTCGCGCAGGGATTCAAGAGTCACATTTTGAATATTCTGCCCATCAATAGATAATGTGCCAGATTTCACGTCATAAAAACGCATCAACAGCTTCACCAGCGTTGTTTTCCCTGCGCCAGACCCGCCAATCAACCCCACTTTTTCATGCGGCTGAATCGTAAAGTTCATGTCTTTGACCACTGTGCGCAATTCATTATATTCAAAATTAACATGTTCAAAGCTGATCGCACCTTCACGTAGTTGCAAATCTTGCGCATCAGCGCAGTCAGTAATTGAAGGGCGCACTGCAAGGTTCAGCACAAGGCGTTTGACCGCAATGTAATGTTCAACCAAATTACCGTACATACGTGTGAACATGCCGAGCCGTCCCCAAATGCCAATCATAAACAGGCTAACCATGACAAAGGCAGAAACACTCATTTCGCCTCTATTGACTTCCACCAAGCAGAGAAACGCCACGCCAACGATCCAAAGTGTCGCAACAATATCCGTCAATGCCCAACGCAATCCGCGTATCTGCGCCATCCCTATGAATGCACTATGGCACTCAACCTCTTTCTCAGCTCCAGCATGCATTAAATGGTTTTGTAGGTTAAAAACCTTCACCGTTGCAATTGAGTTCACAAATTCATAGACTTTGGAATTAAGGGTTTCAAGCGTTTTGAAATATTTATTGGTTAGCTTCAAAAGCCAGTTTCCCGTCAAGTAGGACACCCATAAATAGCTGATAATATAGCCATAAAGCAGCAAAATAAAATAACTTGGCATATCCATCAGGTAAACCGAAATAACGACACTAACGAAAATGCCCATAAATTCCGTCCCATCCCAAAAGAAGCTCTGAAACAACTCAAACAAGCCCGTTCGTGCTTGCGTAATGCGCTGCATTTTTCCGCCAGATCCTGAAAGCTCATGCCAAGATAGCGACATCCCCATATAATGGCGAATGGCATACATACTAAACTCACGAGAGATTTTATCATTAATAGAAATCCGGCGTAAAATAAGTGGCCATAGCGCATAACAGAGCATCGCGATAAGCAGATAAGCGCCGAGTATATAAAAAGGCAGTGAGGGCGTATCATGTACTCTGCCTGTTTCATAAATCTCAGCTATTTTTGTAATAAACAAAGTCGAAGACATGAAAAACACTTGCCGTAGCAACTGCATGACAAGGTAGCAATTCAGTTCAAATTTATGGGGGCGCGCAAAAAACCAAATCCATTTGCGCACGTTTGGCGTATGCGGCGCATCCTTCTGATCGGGGATATTTAACCGATCAAATTTCAAGAAACGCGATAACATCAAACAGCCTAATATTTAGTCTTTTTTACGGAATTGGTCGAGTGATATGACTTCGCCTGCGCTGTCATCATCGGCTTTTGGTTTTTCTTCTACGCTTTGCGTTACGTCAACGCGCTCTGGGTCATCATCAGGGTCAAAACCGTTTTCGTCTTCTTCTGATAATGGCTGGAACTGCAGCGCGAAATTCACGGATGGGTCCGCAAAAATGCTGATTGACGGCAAAGGAATAATCAAATGCTCAGGTACAGAATTAAACGACAACGTCACTTCAAGCTTTTCATCATCAACTTTGAGGTCATAAAATTGGTATTGCAAAACAATGGTCATTTCACCGGGGTAGCGCTCTGCTAAATATTCAGGGATTTGCACGCCTGGATAATCCGTATTAAAGGTGATGTAAAAATGATGTTCGCCTGGCAAGCCGTCGCGTTCAATAACCTCTTCCACAACAGTTTTCACAACGCTGCGCAAGGCTTTCTCAACCATTCTATCGTATCTTAAGCCGTCTTCCAAAGCATCATCCATGACTATATTATCGCTACCTTAATTTTAATTTATCTTAAAAAATGCCCCCTACAATGTAAAAAGCATATCTTATTATTTATAAACTGAATATCGCGCGAAAACCAGAGCGTTTCAAGATTTCCCTTGAATTAATCCAAGTTTTCGGTGATATACGTATCTCAATGCATCTTCGCATGAAAATGCAGCGCTGATTATAGTAAGGAAATTCATGCAACAGCCACCACAAATACCAACATCTCAAAACCATACCCACCTTTTTGGTGTGTTCTTTGCCTTTTTAGGGTTCTCCTCCTTCGCGATTGGCGATACGGGGTATAAGTGGTTGATGCAGGGGCATCCTTTTTTTACCATTTTATTTGTCGGCAGCATCATTGCCGTATCATCTATGCTGGCTTACGTTCCCATTGGCGGGGGCATTAAACTCCTAAAAACCAGCGTGCCCAAGCTACAAATATCACGGGCTTTGGTAATTACCGCGCAGTTCTTGCTGTCTATTTACAGTATACGTTATTTACCCTTGCCGCTTTTCTATACGCTTGCTTTTACTGCGCCGTTTATGTCAGCGGTTCTTGGCATGATTTTCCTAAAAGAGCGCGTGTCAAAAAACAACTGGGTTGCGATTATTGTCGGGCTTTGCGGTGTTTGCGTCGCATTAAAGCCGTGGACATCACTGATGGGGCATAGTTTTGATTATAACATTGTCGCGATATGCGGCATCATCTGCGCCTCTGTTTTTCTGGCAACATCGCAGATTCTCGCGCGGCTTATTGGACAAAAAAGCAACGATTCTGGTTTCACAACTGCATTTTACCCTATTTTTTGCGTGCTTATCATCTCTGGCTTTTTGGTCATTAGCGGCGGTAATATTGACACCGTTTTCGCCTTAAACCACACAGAATATTTGATTGTTGGCTTTGCGGCATTTTGCGGCATTAGCGGCAATGTCTTCCTTGCCATTGGCTTTGCCAAAGCGCCGCCCGCCCTTGCCGCGCCGTTTCATTATACACAAATCATCTGGGCGATAATTTTTGGCACATTAATATTCAATGACCCTATTGACGCACCGATGATTATGGGCGCAATATTGGTTATCTCTAGCGGTGTGTACCTTATCACCCATAAAATACATAGCGCAAAGCAGGTCGCCGATGAACCAGCCATTACCCAAATTTAACGCTATAGCACTCTGGCTCTATAGCTGTGCATTCATGGTTTTTGCCATGGCCGTGATTGGCGCCATTACCCGCCTGACAGATTCAGGATTATCCATTGTCGAATGGAAACCGCTTATTGGCGCATTGCCGCCGTTAAACGAAGCAGAATGGCAACGCGTTTATGATCTTTACAAACAAAGCCCAGAATTTGAACACAAGCATTTTTGGATGAATTTGCATGACTTTAAACAAATTTTCTTTTGGGAATGGTTTCATCGCCTTTGGGGGCGAATGATCGGCCTCGTCTTTGCATTACCGCTTTGCTATTTTTGGCTGACAAAAAAAGTTCCAGATGGCTGGGGGCTTAAACTTCTCGGCTTGTTTATACTTGGTGGCGCACAGGGCGTTATGGGCTGGATCATGGTCAAAAGCGGGCTTGTCGACCGCCCTTCTGTATCGCATTTTCGCCTTGCCGCGCATCTTAGCCTTGCCGCGCTGATTTTCTGCTTGCTTATTTTGGCTGCGCGGCGCATCGGGACAGATAAAGTGCAAAGCTATCGCTTTGATCGTTTCGCCTTTGCTGGGCTATCTTGCGTATTCATCACATTAATCTGGGGCGCGTTTGTCGCAGGGCTTGATGCAGGTAAAATTTATAACCATTTCCCGATGATGAGCCCTGAAAGCTGGCTGCCGCAAGAAAACACATTTGATCCGCTGCGTAATCATGGCTGGGTACAATTCACACACCGCGTACTGGCGCTGATCACGACATGCGTTCTTGGTCTTTATATTTACAAAAGAAAAGCATTTGGCGTGGGCGCCGCCCTTATCGCGCAAATCGGCCTTGGCGTGGCGACAATTTTAAGTGCCGCCGCCCTTCACCCTGCAGCCGCGCACCAAGCTGGCGCGTTTATTTTAATGGCAACATTAGTGGTGAATTTATATAGGAAGCCCGCGCAAGAGACGTAAGCCCTAACCATACAGCCCATACGCGCCTCCCTTAATAGCGTTCTGGCCGATTAAGCCAGCCGCGCTTCACCCACCATGCAGGATGGGCAATGGCAATGTCATCCGCCGCGCGCTGCGCAGCCTGCGCTGTTTCATATAGCGCAAAACATGTCGCGCCAGATCCTGACATACGGCTAATCAGCACATCTTCTGTCGCTTGCTGCGCTTTAATAACTTCGCTCAATATGGGAAGCTTTTCACGCGCGGCGTCATAAAGGTGATTATCCGCAAGCTTTAGAAATTCACAGAGCATATGAATATCATCAAAACGCTCAGGCATGTCAGCTACAGGCGCAGGCAAAAGTTCAAAGGATTTGAAAATATCCGCCGTGCTACAACCTACCCCAGGGTTAACCAAAACAATCGGGCATTCGGGCATCTGGCTGAGCAGCGCGATATCTTCGCCAATACCGCGCATTCTTGTGCTTTGACACTGAAAACACACAGGCACATCTGCGCCCAGCGTCAGCAATAAATCGTTTAGATATGGCGCTTGCGGTGGCACAGACCATAATTTCATGAGCCCCCAAATGCACGCCGCAGCATCTGATGAGCCACCGCCAATACCGCTAGCTAGCGGCAAATTCTTTTGTAGCGTGATCGCAACATTCAGCTTATGACCGGCAAGATGCGCTAAGGCATGCGCCGCCTTCACCACGATGTTATCAGAATGCGGATGGCTTGAATGTTCGTTTACGGCGAAGCTGCTGGCAAAAGGCCCTTTAACCTTAAAGGAAAATTCCGCAGCGGGCTCAATTTTAACCTCATCGCCAATATCAGTGAACGCAACGAGCGAGTCGAGTAAATGCAGCCCATCATCACGCCTGCCTGTAACATGCAAAAATAAGTTTATCTTCGCAGGCGCTAATATCGACAATGTTTTGACATGCGCCAAGGCCATATCACAAACTTTCTTCCAGTAAATGCTATAAATTTAAGTTTAAGGATAAGCGAAAAAAATTAATAACGGCTTAGTTTTTCTTCTAGCTGCACAGTTAATTCTTCAGTATCCGCGTTGCTCAAGGCACGCTTCCATTGGAATTCGGCCTCTGCATGGCGGCCAACAGCCCAATATGCATCGCCCAAATGATCATTGACAACAGGGTCATAAGGCAGCAAGGCAGCAGCTTGTTCTAGCTGTATAGCGGCCTTATGATACTCACCAAGTCGGAAATAAACCCAACCGAGGGAATCGCGTATTGAACCATCATTGGGCTGTAAGCTAACGGCTTGCTCAATCATTTTAAGCGCTTGATCGAGGTTTTTGCCGCGATCCGCCCAGCTATAGCCAATATAATTTAATAAAAATGGCTGCTCTGGTTGATATTCAAGCGCTTGCAACAAGTCTTTTTCCGCCGCGTTCCATTTGCCCATCGCATCATGAATACGCGCCCGCGCGAAGAATATTTGCCAATAAGAGGCCGCGTTGCTCTCGCCAGCGAGGTCAAGCGCCTTATTATAAGCCCCGAGAGATTCGCTATACATTTCATTTTTTGCGTAAATGCCGCCAATTTGCACGTAAAGGCTAATATCTTTTTGCGCCGCTGCGAGCTTATTCAATATGCCCAAAGCGGGGCGCACTTCGCCGTCTTCGACCATAAGCTCTGCAATAATTTTTTGAACCAACGTATAAGATTTGGATTCAGGTGAAACGTTACGCAGCGCCTGTATGGCCTCTTTCGTACGCCCATGTATTGCCGCATATTCGGCAACGCGAATACGCGCCTCGGTTAATTCAGGGGTCAGCGCCAAAGCCATGTTAAATAAAAGGCGGCCTGTTTCATCTTGATATTGCAGATAAAGCGGCATAGCGAGGTCATAATAAATCCACGCAACCCCTTCACGGATATTTGAAACATTGCGCAAATCTTCGCCACCTTCCATGACCGCGAGCTCTGCGCCATAGGACACTTCACGGCGTTTAAACACAGCGACTAAATGGCGCTGTATAGCTGGCGGCAATTCATTTAAATTTTCTGCTTTTGCGGCGAATGATGCGACAAGCTCATTATTATTCATTGCATCTGCCGCAATGATTGCTTGGTAGGCGACAAAAGGCTTGGTCATATCAAGCGCGTCATAAGCAGCCTTATCGCCTTGCTGAATACTTACCCACGCAGACATAGGGGCTTGCATAAGTTTTGATAAATTATCATCAGGCATGTCTTTAATGACGTTTGCCGCCAGATCATATTCACCTTCAATAATCGCGCCCATAGCGGAAACAACATAACCAAGCGCGTTTCCATATTGGTTTTTGACCAAAAAATCCGCATGATCAATTGATTCTTCATAACGCCCTGCGTTCATCGCCATGATCATTGCTTGATAATGGAAATCCATATTGGTAATTTTTTCATCAACGACACCATCGAAATAGTAACTTGCCGCTTCCCAGTCATTTTCTAGGCGTGCAATACGGCTCGCCAAATATGCGCCCGTCTTTGACACAGATTTATAACGAAATTCGGGGTTCTGACCAAGCTCAGCAGGCGCCGCTGCGCCGCCATTCATCGAGGCCTGCCAAAAACCGCCATGTGGCGCGGCGCAAGAGCCACATAATATGCCTGCGGCGATGAGTGAGGTTATCATAGACATGTTAATTCTCATTTTTCCTTCTGCTTAGCTAAGTATAGCATAAAAGACTTGTTTCAATGCAAATTCAATATTTATCTGCGCTTACATATTTGGATATTTAGGTCCATCGCCACCTTGCGGCGTAACCCAGTCAATATTCTGGGCAGGGTCTTTAATATCACATGTTTTACAATGGACGCAGTTTTGGGCGTTAATTTGAAAATATGGCGCGCCCTTATCATCTTCAAGCACTTCATATACCGCTGCGGGGCAATATCTTTGCGCAGGTTCATCATATTTTGGCAGATTTTCGCCAATAGGTACGTTTTTATCTTTCAGCTTTAAATGCACAGGTTGCTGCTCGGCATGATTTGTACCAGAAAGATAAACGCTAGATAGACGGTCAAAACTAATTTTACCATCAGGCGCAGGATAGTTAATTTTTGCGCATTGATCCGCAGTTTTAAGCTGCGCATGATCGGCATGGTTTTTTAAAGTATAAGGCAGCAGCCAACCACCAAAGGTCTGGAACGCTGCGTGGAAAAACCCAAACCACAGCCCGTTGACAAAAGCAGGCCTGATATTACGCACCTTATGAAGTTCTTTATAGACCCAGCTTTGCTTTAACGCGGTTTCATAATCCGCACATTCTGCGCCGTACCCCACTTCGCCATCTGCAAGCAGGTCGAATACAGATTCCGCTGCGACCATGCCGGATTTCATTGCCGTATGGTTGCCTTTGATCTTTGGCACATTGAGCAGCCCCGCCGTATCACCAATCAACATGCCGCCAGGGAAAGTGAGTTTCGGCAAAGACTGATAACCGCCCTCAACAAGTGTTTTTGCGCCATAAGACAGACGCTCGCCGCCTTCTAATAAAGCTTTGACCTTTGGGTGATGCTTAAAACGCTGCATTTCTTCAAAGGGTGATAAATAGGTGTTTTGATAGTCAAGTCCAACGACGAAGCCAATCGAGATTTGATTATCTTCCATATGGTAGAGCCATGAGCCGCCATAAGTTTTCGTATCCATCGGCCAGCCAATACTATGCATTGTGCTGCCCTCATCATGTTTTTCAGGTGCAATGCGCCAAATTTCTTTTATGCCAAGGCCGTAAGTTTGCGGGTCGCAATCTTTACGCAAATCATATTTTTCGATAAGTGTTTTGGTCAGTGATCCATGGCAACCCTCAGCGAAAATTGTTGTTTTTGCATGTAGCTCCATGCCCGGTTCAAACATATCCGTCTTATTGCCCTCAGCATCAATGCCCATATCACCTGTGGCAACGCCAACAACTGCGCCATCATCATTATAAAGCACTTCCGCGGCGGCGAAACCGGGGAAAATTTCAACGCCCAGCGCCTCGGCCTGCTCGCCAAGCCAGCGGCACAAATTGCCAAGGGAAATAATATAATTGCCATGATTTTTCATTTGCGGCGGCGTTGGCAGCCTGAATGATTTTGTTTTGGTAAAGAAATGGAAGCTGTCTTTTTTGACCGCGACCTTTAATGGCGCGCCTTTTTCCTGCCAATCGGGAATCAGTTCATTTAAAGCGCGCGGCTCAAATACTGCGCCAGATAAAATATGCGCACCAATTTCCGCGCCCTTTTCAAGAACGCAGACTGAAATCTCTTTGCCCTCTTCTTGCGCCTTTTGCATCAAACGTATTGCGCATGACAGGCCAGAAGGCCCCGCGCCAATAATCACAACATCATAAGGCATCGATTCACGATCAGAGCGAAGAGAAGGCATTGAATCAACCATGTATATTTCCTTGTTTTTACTTGTCTTGGATTGTTATTCTACCCTATAAATAACAATATCCCTATGCTGAATTTATAAATTTTTTGTTTAAACATGTCCGATGCAATAGCCATAGAACAAGCCGCCTTAATTGGCGCTTTAGAATTTCACATCGATAGCGGTGTACGCGACTTTTGCGCCGATGGCGCTGAAGACATGTATCAATGGGGTAATCAAGCCCCATTATCAATAAACAATCCCGCACCGCGCCCTTTGCCGCAAATAGAAATACCCGCAGCTGACGCATCATTTGATGATGAAGATAGCGCTGCGCCGCTTGGTAAATCAGAATTAATCGCCGCTGCGCACAAAGCGCTTGAAAATGTTGACAGCATCGCCGCGTTAAAGACCGTTATTTCTAAATTTGATGGGCTTAGCATACAAAAAACCGCATCGAACATCGTTTTTGCCGAAGGCAACCCTGATGCACCGCTAATGATTATCAATGAAATCCCACAAAATGACGAAGATATAAGTGGTCAACCTTTTGCAGGTAGCGCACGGCAAATTCTTGATTACGCGCTGCAAGGCATCGGCCTAGAGAGCCAAGCAAGTGATAACAAAGGTAGCGTTTATATGAGCAGCCTACTTAATTGGCGTCTGCCCGGTAATCGCAGCCCACAAGCCAGCGAAATTGCCGTCAGCCGAATCTTCCTTGAAAAACACATTGCGCTCGCCCAGCCAAAAATCGTGCTTTTGCTTGGTAATACGGCATGTAAAACCATGTTAGAATGCAAAACCAACATCAATAAGCTGCGCGGCAATTGGCAGACGCTTAAATTTGCCAATGATCCCGACACCGCAGATGATTATTTGATTATGCCGAGCTTCCACCCTTCTGCCTTGGCCGGGTCTGCGAAAAATAAAAAGCTTTTTTGGCAAGATATACTTGCGATTAAAAGCAAGCTTAACACCCTCAAATAACATCAAAATACGCCCCCACCACCTGTCCCCACAACGACAAATTAGTGCAGCATTTCAAAGGCTTTGCGGATAAAGCTGGACAGCGGCGTTTTTTTTGCGTAAAACTCTGCTCATGCAAAGAAAATACAGCGTCCTCGGACGTGCCCTTGTAGTGGCGCTTATGGCTATATGTACACTTATAGTGTTCTCACAGACCATAATGGCATCCCCTACAATAATACCAAAGGCGCGCCCAGAGTTGATGACATCTGTTAGCCTAGACAATAACGCCCCTGCACAACAGGGTGGCGCTATTACACGTCCGCAATCTCGCCCTGATGCATTATACAAATCAGTTATTTTTGCCCATATGGGGGCGATGGCTGATACAGCCGCGCGGCCAAAGCTCATGTCAAAGGCAACTCAGACGCTGCGCCCTGTTAAACGCTCGCCCGCCATAAGCAAACAAGCGCAAAAAAAGAGCACGCATAAAGAATTAGAATCATTAAGCCAAAATGACCGCCGCCGTTACAACCGTATTTTTGAATATCAAAAATCTGGACGCTGGCAGGATGCGGATGCGCTTATAGCACAGCTAGATAACAATAAATTAATGGGGCATGTCATGCAGCAGCGTTATATGCACCCAACGAAATATCAATCACGCTTTGATGAACTTGCTTTTTGGCTTGATAACTACGCAGACCATCCTAATGCCAAAGACCTTTATAAGCTGGCAAATATTCGCAAGCCGAAAGATTTCACAGCAGGGATAGAGCGCCCGAAAACAGCGCGAAAAATGCGTGGCTCATTGGAACATATACTGACAGAGAACGCTTCGCACCCGCCTTACAAAAAGCGCAGCACACAACAAAGCCGCAGCGTGCGCACTTTAGAACGTTCAATTACGCGTCACTTATCCAAAGGCCAACCAACGCAAGCTTTATCCGTACTTAAAGGTGCAAGCGCCACGCAATATATGAGCGACGCTGAGCAAGACACTTTAACAGCACGCATTGCTGCGTCTTATTTATATGAAGGCAAGCCACAAGATGCCCTCACGCAAGCAAAGGCTGCATGGGATAGATCACGCGACGCTGTGCCACTAGCGGGCTGGGTTGCGGGTTTAAGCGCATGGATGAAGGGCGATTATATTGCCGCCGCAAATTATTTCGCAGGTACATCAAGTTCAAAATATGCCAATGGTTGGCTGCAATCTGCCAGCGCATATTGGGCGGCGCGGAGTTACAAAGAATTACGCAACAGCACTAATCATAAAAAATGGCTGATTAACGCCGCGCAGCACCCGCGCACATTTTACGGCCTTATCGCCGCACGCGCCTTGGGGCAGAACGCCTTGGCAAGCTTTAACTGGCAAGCGCCGAAATATACAAATGCGCATAAATCCATTTTGATGAAGATCCCAAGTACAAACCGCGCCATGGCATTGGTCGAAAGCGGACAGCATCATTTAGCCGAATTAGAGTTTCGCCAAGTTTATCCAGGCGCTAACCCTGCATTGCAGGAAGCTATGCTTGCTTATGCGCTAAATAACGGCCTCGCTTCTTTTGCACTACGTTTTGGCAACACCTATAAAACAGCCGATGGTAAGCTTTATGATGCCGCGCTCTATCCCGTTGGTGGTTGGGAGCCTAAGGGCGGCTATCAAATGGATAAAGCACTTATTCACGCTTTCATCCGCCAAGAATCAGAATTTAACCCAACGGCTGAAAACCCAAGCGGTGCAACAGGCCTTATGCAGCTTATGCCACGCACAGCGAGCTATGTTGCCGGCGATAAAAGCTATGGCGGCAAGCTTGGGCGCTATTTATTAAAAGACCCGAAAGAAAATTTAGAGATCGGCCAGAAATATATTCAGCAGCTTATCTCACAATCATCCATTTCAAATGATCTGTTTTCTTTGGCGATTGCCTATAATGCAGGCCCTGGTAATTTGCGTAAGTGGAAAAATCAATATGCGGATATTGAAGACCCGTTATTATTCGTTGAACTTATTCCGCTTTCAGAAACACGCAGCTTCGTAGAACGCGTCATGCGCAATTTATGGATTTACCGTCAGCGCATGAACCAAGACACCCCATCACTCGACAGCGTCGCTAGCGGCAGCTGGGCACGCTATGTGCAGCTCGACAGCGACCTACCATTCGACGTTGCGTCTAATAATTAGACGCTCAGCTCTCGCTTTTATCCATATTCAGCGTTTACACAACGACAAGCAAGGCGTGACGTTTTTTGCCTGATGATAATTTAATGATATTCTCGCCATCCATATCTGAGAGCGAAATCACATAGCCCATATCTGAAACGGATTTACCGTTCACGCGTGCGCCGCCGCCTTTAATAAGGCGCTTGACTTCGCCGCCAGAGCTTGCGAGCCCTGTATCTTGGAATGCATCAAGGACGCTGATTGCGCCCGCCTCAACTTTTGCACGTGCGACTTCAATGCGCGGTAAATCATCGCCTGCGCCGCCTTGTTCAAAAGTTTTGCGCGCGGTTTCCTGCGCATCATCGGCGGCCTGTACGCCATGCAGCCACTTGGTTGCTTCATAAGCGAGGATTTTCTTGCCCTCGTTCATTTCTGCGCCTTCAAGCGCATCAATCTTGGCAATTTCCTCTAATGGCAGCTTGGTGAAGATACGGATAAGCTTTGATAAATCAGCATCATCGCAATTGCGCCAAAACTGGTAATAATCATAGGCACTGAGCATGTCATCATTGAGCCAAATCGCCCCGCCAACAGATTTACCCATTTTCTCGCCATTGGCTTTGGTTAATAATGGACAGGTCAGAACGAAAAGCTCAGCCCCATTAATGCGTCGACCAAGGTCGATGCCGCCAACCATATTCCCCCATTGATCAGAGCCGCCAAGCTGCAAAGACGTGCCGTAGCGTTTATTAAGTTCGGTAAAATCATAAGCCTGTAAAATCATATAGTTAAATTCAAGG
>MDTB01139393.1_pt1 | contig 34419 bp, 21 predicted proteins | sample 811161 | NCBI WGS metagenome assembly MDTB01 (sample SAMN05326650, study PRJNA326480) | marine metagenome | isolation source: seawater | place: Mediterranean Sea | collected 2009 | reverse complement strand
TGAATAACGAAATGACCGATTTTGCAAAATCTGTTTCTGAAGATGGTCGCCCATTGGCCAATGCAGTCGCGCCCAATCGCCGACCCCGGTCATCGATGTCCCCCACGATGATTTTTGATGCAGCGGGAGATCTGGTTTTGGTGACCGGTTCTCCGGGCGGTAATTCGATACCGGCCTATGTTGCCAAGTCGATTATTGGAATTTTGGACTGGGGCCTGACGCCGCAAGCGGCCGTTGACCACCCCAATATTATCGCGCGGGGCGAAACGGTTCGGGTTGAAGTGGCTACCGAGAGGGGGCAGGCCATCGCCCGGGATCTCGAGTCCCGAGGCTACTCTGTCAAACGACGTGAAGGCGAGAATTCAGGGCTGCACGTGATTTATGTGACCCCCAGCGGCCTTCAAGGCGCCGCCGACCCTCGTCGTGAGGGCACAGTGAAGGCCTTGCCCAGGCCAGCCCAAGAGCAACATCCTGATCAATTAGACCCTCAAATTTAGCCCCCTAAAAGGAAAATATTATGCGACGCGCCGCCATTGTCTCCCCTATTCGAACCGGCGTGGGCCGATATCTAGGTGCACTCGGCGACTTCAATGCCGAGGATCTTGGCGCTGAAGTGATCAAAGCGTTGGTTGCCCGGACCCAGATCGATCCCGAGCGTATTGAAGAGGTAGTCTTTGCCCAGGGCTACCCATCTGGGGAAGCCCCTTGTATCGGCCGCTGGGCTGCACTGGCCGCGGACCTACCGCTCGGCGTTGCTGGCACCCAAGTCGATCGCCGCTGTGGCAGCGGTGTCCAAGCCATCGCCAACGCTGCAATGATGGTTCAAACCGGTGTGGCCGATGTGGTGGTGGCTGGGGGAGCTGAAAGCATGAGTAACGTTGAGTTTTACACCACCGCCATGCGGCGTGGGCAAAAAGGGGGCGCAGTGACCCTCCATGATCGACTTGAGCGCGGCCGAGTTCGCTCTCAACCCGAATCCCGATTTGGCCCGATTTCTGGAATGATTGAGACCGCGGAAAACCTAGCCCGTGATTATCAGATTTCCCGGGATGAAGCCGATGCCTACGCCCTTCGATCTCAGCACAGAGCAGCCGACGCCTGGGCGGCGGGTAAATTTGATGATCACATAGTCACCTTAGAGATCCCTGCCCGCCGAGGCGAGCCCACCGTCTTTAAAACCGATGAGGGCGTCAGGCCTGAGACCAGCCTTGAAACCCTCGGACGTTTGCAACCGATTGCCGGAGGCGTCGTGACCGCAGGCAATGCTTCGCAACAAAACGATGCCGCAGCCGCCTGTTTGGTAGTCGCTGAAGACCAACTTGAAGCCCTGAACCTAACGCCCAGCGCCTATCTGGTGGGCTGGGCTGCCTCCGGATGTCATCCGGCGACCATGGGTATCGGCCCCGTGCCCGCGGTTCAAAAACTGTTTCAGCGCACAGGATTGACCTTTGAGGACATGGACCTGGTTGAGCTCAACGAGGCCTTTGCCTGCCAAGTCCTCGCGGTGCTTAAAGGATGGAACTGGTACGATGAGGACAAACTCAACGTCAACGGTTCCGGCATATCATTGGGGCACCCCATCGGCGCCACAGGAGGACGAATCTTGGCGGACATGCTCGGTGAGCTCCACAGACGGCAGGGCCGCTACGCCCTCGAGACCATGTGTATCGGCGGCGGTCAGGGCATTGCTGCAATATTTGAGAGAGCCGCCTAAATGAATCGACCCACAACCGACGCGAGCGCAGATCCCAAGGCACTACAGCCCGCCGAAAAACGACCTGTGGTTCGCGCTTTGATTGAGGCACTGCCAGCGGGCACCGTGCTCCTAGATAGCGACGTCACCGAGCGCAGCGCCGGCATTTGGCGGTCAGATCATATCAAAGCGCAGGTCTTGGTCCGACCCAAGACCACAGAAGAAGTCAGCCTCGCGCTTCAGATTTGTTTTGAGCATCACCAAAGCGTCGTGCCTCAGGGCGGTCTTACGGGCCTCGTTGAGGGCGGTCTCACCGAACCTCAAGACATTGTGTTGTCCACCGAGCGAATGACGCAAATCGAGGAAGTTTCCGCCGATGAACGCACCCTCACAGTTCAAGCCGGGGTTATCTTACAGACCATCCAAGAAACTGCTGCCGAGCATGGATTGATGTTCCCCCTTGATTTAGGAGGTCGCGGCTCTTGCACCATTGGTGGCAATCTTGCCACCAATGCCGGCGGCAACCGAGTCATTCGCTACGGTATGGCGAGAGATATGGTTTTGGGCCTTGAAGCGGTGCTCGCCGATGGCACGATCATCAGCAGCATGAACCACATGATTAAAAATAACGCGGGCTTTGATCTAAAACAGTGGTTTTTAGGCACCGAGGGCACCCTGGGCATCATCACAAGGGCCGTTCTCAGATGCCGAGAGGAGGTCAGTGAAGCACCCACCGCGTTGGTGGCGGTTTCTAGCTTTGACGGATTAATTGCATTTCTCAAGCACATGGATCAAGGCCTACGGGGTCATCTCTCTGCCTTCGAAGTGATGTGGAACAACTTTTACACTCTGGTGACAACGCCGCCGGCGGTCAATCAAGCGCCGCTCTCCTCTGAGTGGCCTTACTATGTTCTGGTCGAGGCCATGGGCAGCGAAGAGGATCAGTTCTCTGAAGTACTCACGCAAGCCATCGAGACCTCACTGATTGAAGATGCGGTCCTAGCCCAGTCATCCCAACAGCAGGCCAGTCTCTGGGCACTGCGTGATGATGTCGCGCAAGCTTTTCAATTTTCGCCCGTCTTCCTGTTTGACGTCAGCCTTCGTTTGCCGCAAATGGCGGCCTATGTTGAGGCGGTCAATACAGCCCTCGAGGCGCGCTTTGAGCAACCTCGAAACTTTGTTTTAGGTCACGTTGGTGATGGCAACATTCACTTTGCCATCGCGGTCGGGAATGATTCTGCTGAGGATCGAGCAGGGGTTGAGGCTGCTGTTTATGCGCCCCTTGAGGCCTTGAAAGGCTCCGTCTCAGCCGAACACGGTATCGGACTTGAGAAGAAACCCTATCTTCATCTTGTCAGGTCAGAAGCAGAGATCAACCTCATGCGCACCATCAAGCAAGCGATGGACCCGCGAAATATCCTCAATCCCGGTAAAGTGCTCTAACGCGCACAGTCTCACCTCCGGCAGACCGCCACTGATGGCGGTTTTATCGATTGTTAAGCGTGGTTTGAAACCGGATCAGAGCTGGATGGAAAACCCGTTAATCATGCTAAGCTCAAATGAAAACCGATGCTGAACTTCGGCGCGTCAAACCTGTGATCAGCATCCTCTGGGATTCTTTTTTAAGGCATTATCATGACCGACGCCACCGCACCCGCCAAAGTTCTTGACCGTCGCACCATCTTTTTTCACGGCTGTATTGGCCTGCCCCTCGCGGTCATCGGTTATCCTCTCGCGATTTGGATACCCGCGCACTACGCCGGGGGGCTAGGACTGTCTCTTGCTGCGGTGGGCACCATCTTGATGTTGGCCCGATTTACCGACGTCATCAGCGACCCGCTCATGGGAGAGCTTTCAGACCGCTGGCAGACGCGATTTGGCCGGCGCAAACCTTGGGTGTTGATTGGGACTCCGCTCATGATGCTTGGAGTCTACAAACTTTTCATTCCCCCTGAAGGCGTTGGACTGGGCTATTTTCTGATCTGGCTGACTTTGTTTTTTTTGGGCAGCACCATCATTGCGCTCCCCCATCGGGCCTGGGGTGCTGAGCTTTCGCCAGATTATCATCAGCGTAGCCGGGTGACTGCCGCCCGGGAGCTCTTCGTATTGGTTGGCCTCATGGTCGCTGCTTCAGTCCCCATGGTCATTGAGGTCATGGCGGACCGAGGCGGCTCTGTGGCACAGGTATTTTCAGCGCTCTGGACCAACGCGACCAGTGCGTTTACTGGCGAGATCATGAACGCGACCCCAGTTGACCGAGCCACGCTCACAGGGCCTGTGCTGGCAGGTCTGGCTTTTGTGGTGATTGGCGCACTGCCGATCTGTGCCTTTCTAGTCGTCACCTTCGTCAAAGAGCCCGTGAACCGCGAAAAATCAACCGTTCCGCTGATCGAGGGTGCCAAACTGGTCTGGCGCAACGGGCCCATGCGACGGGTGCTGATGATCGCGCTGCTGGTGATCTTTGGAGAGTCTTTTCGAAACGCCGTCTCGCTATTTTTCATCCGAGATATTATTGGTATCCCCACCATTGGCGCGGCTTACTTTTTCTATTTCATAGCCGGATTAGGCGCGATTCCTTTTTGGCTTTGGTTGGGACGTAAAATCGGTAAGCACCGGGCGTTTTTATGCACCTTGGTCACTGTCGCCACCGTCAGTGGCATTAATTTCTTTCTGGAATACGGCGACTATTTAACGTTCTTCTTGCTTTTTATTGTCAAAGGCTTTTGTTTTGGTGGGCTTCAGTTTCTGCCCGTAGCGATGTTGGCCGATGTTGTCGACGTCGATACGGCTAGGAGCGGCGGCAAGCGCGCCGGCACCTACTTCGCCATATTAGGCTTGACGGAAAAACTGGCGATCGCCCTCGGAACCGGTATCTCTCTCAACGTTGTTGGTTTATTGGGGTTTGATCCCTCCGGCGGGATTGAGGCCAGTACAGAGCTCGGTGTGCTGAGTCTTCGCATTGTCTATTGCGGTGGCCCTATCTTGTTCTATGGCCTTGCCATCAAGCTGATTTGGTCCTATCCCTTAACGCCCGCGCGCCATCAACGGCTGCGGGAGCGAATCGAGCGACGCAATGAGAGACTGGCAAACAAGGCCTAACTAGATGCTTGATGGCGTGTGAATCGGCACCGCCTGAATCCACGGCTCGCTCCTAGGCGACCTTGGGTGCTGGGTGAGGCTAGGACCATGACAGAGCTTGGGTCAACGATTGAGGTCCCTTCCTAGATCGCAATGCCCTGCGCTATGTGGCTTTTCTCGCCGGGTTAAGGGTGCAGACGGCCAAAAGGCTTTGGTCGGCCTTTAATATCGGATGAGGCCCTGCCCGGAGCGATTGAAGGTGTGAACAGCAGCAATGGCTACCCAGTTAACCCATTCGGTTAGATCTCAAAGACCGACGCTCAAAAGCTGGAACTCAAAACACGCAACGCAGTACCTGAGCGTCTGTGTCGCCCTGTCGCGCCTAGCTGGCCATTTTCAACCAACTCAGTGACACGGATCGGTCTTAGCCTTGGACTTCGACCACCGAGGCATGACCCTCACCATAGAGTTTGCGGACAACATCGCTCCGGCGCCGCTGAACCAAACCCTGATTGACATAACCCTTCTCTGTTATTTCACCCGAGCCTATACTCGGCGGTTCTTCGAGCAATATGAAACGCCGGATTTGCTGGGAGGAACCCTTGTTTTCTTGGTTATGTTGTAACAATCCATCTGCAATGACTGACCGCACCTGATCACTCGTCGCCACCGCCGCTTCATCGCCGCCAGTCAGCTCAGCGCACCTGGCAAGGTTTGGCCAAATCAAAACCCCAATAAATGATTCGTTAATCCCGCAGATCACAACATCCCGAATCCAAGGCGCACAGCAGGCAATGAGTTTTGCTCGGAGCGTCCCAGCCGACACCCAAGTGCCTGAATTGAGCTTAAATTGTTCGGCAATTCTTCCTGCAAACCTTAGACCCGCTTCGGGCCGGTCAGGGTCGGCAAACGTCACCGCGTCACCCATTTTAAAAAAGCCTTCATCATCAAAAGCCTCAGCCGTTCGATCCGGGTCATTGATATACCCTGGTGAAACGCCTGGTGATTTCACCAGGATTTCGAATCGGTCACCCACAGGCAGCAGCTTAAACTCCGCGCCAGGCATGGGCAGTCCGACGACGGTTTGATCCTCACAAGGCCAATATCTCGAGAGACCGACGGACACCTCTGTTGACATGAGGCTCGTCGACATGGGTTGGGGCGCACAAACAACAGCAGGCCCAGTTTCAGTTGCGGTCTTGTAATTGATGCAACGGGAATGCAGGGATCACCAAGACGCGTCTGATCAAGCCGTCGCATCGAAGCGCTAAAACGAGACTCTCCCAAAGAATTACGCTATCTTAGATTCCTCAGTCCAATCTCGGAGAGTATTATTCTCTCAAACAGTGATTATCGAAACGTCTAGGGAAATCCATCATGAACCGTTTTAATTTTAATTCCACTCAAATCTTAAAGGTGTTTGCACTTGCGGCGGTGTTACTCAGCGCCAGCTGCGCCAGTCAATCCGAAACAGAAACTTCGGCGTCCGCAGGCAATGCATCCGCGGTGACGGGCAATCAGGCCCCGCCGTCTACTATAGTTTGCCGGTATGAAAAAGAAACAGGCAGCCACAGAAAGGTCAAGGTTTGTAAGACCAACGCACAGATTGCCGCTGAGCAAGACGCGGCCAAAAAGACCCTACGACGGATTAACAGTGGTTCTAACAGCAGTTCAGTGGGCAGCTAAATCAGCTCAACGCCGGACTCAGGCTAACAAGCGATGAGGCTCGAACTTAAACCCGCCGATAGTTGACCTAAATATCTCAGGATAAAAAAAGGGGCATAGCCCCTTTTTGTTTACAACATTTTTATCACAACATTTTTTTGGCCGGCCTCAGGTCTCGGGGACCTGAGGCCGTCATCGCTCACTGCCCCATGTTGTACTGGAATCCCACTCGAAGAATCCTACCAAACGCACTATGACTCAGCGCGTCATAGTTCATCTCGCGTGACATAAAGGGAGGATCTTCATCACCCAGGTTGATCGCTGAAGCAATCAACTCTAACTGTCCATCCATCAGTGAGTAATTCACGTGGACATCATGCGTAACATGAGAGTCAACAGTGCCATCAGTCCCATCTTGATCGTTGTAAGTGTAATCATGCAGATAGTTCACCACCCATCGCGCATTGATATCACCCACTTGATAGTTGGTCGTAAACCGGCCTTTATATTCTGCCAGGGTACGTGCCAAAGATGTTCGGTAGTTTAACCGGCCCAAAGCATCGTAATCGCCGCCAAAAGTCCAAGCATCGATGTCATAACCCAAAATCTGTGTTCCGGAGAGGTCAAACGTCAAGAACCCAGGGCCCGCATCCAATCCATAACGAAGGGTGAAGTCCAAACCATCGGTCTTGATATCCGGACCGTTGACAATATTCACGGTAATGATTTCAACATCCGTCGCTTGTGCGTTACCACCGAACTGCAATCGGTCGAAATAAGGGCTTGCGGGATCACAGGGATCAGACGCGCCACCTGGGCATGCAAGCGCTAAAACGTTGTTGAACGGCTCTGTTACCAAAGGATCCGTGAAATCGTAAGACCAGTAATCAAAAGTCATGAAGAGATTGTCTGAGGCGGTAAACAAATCACTATGGTCAACCAACAACCCAACATTCACCGTCGTTGCTTCTTCTGGATCAAGATCTGGGTTACCCACCGTGTCAATACGCTTGAAAGCACCCGTTACACCCACATATTGCAATGAGTTTGAGGAGTTGGCATCAACGATCTGGTTTAAGGTTGGCCCCCTAAAGGTCGTTCCCGCAGAAGCACGGAGACCGATCGAGTCAGTCATCTGCCATCGCAAAGCTAGCTTTGGATCGAGACTGCCGCCAGTGCTGCCGCCGTAATCCTCGTATCGCATTGAAAATTGACCTTCCACCGTGTCAGAAAAAGGAAGACTCAGCTCAGTAAAGACTGAGTAAATCGTTCGATCATCATCAATTGGAAAGGAAGGTGGCAAAAACCCGAACAAACCGGTTCGACCCGTCACACAATCTTTGAGTTCTGGGCCTGCCTGACAAGGGTAGGTCACACCGTTGTAGAAATCATCGGTTGCAACCCCGCTCTCGTAGGTCTCACTTCGTATTTGAGTGCCTAAGGCAAAACCAACATTGCCGCCGCCCAAGGACCACTGGGAAACCTCACCTGAAATCACTGCTTCAACAACCAAAAGCGACGTTTCGCCTTGGAAAAAGCCCTCAGTGAGCATGTAATCGCGGAGCTTTTGATTATCTAGCGCCGGGTTAAAGTCTGGATTCGTGTTTGGTCCACCCAAGACTAAAGCGTCAGAGCCCGCCATAGAGTTTGAGAAGGGGATCCAGTACATACACGGCCCTTGCCCAGCATTCGCTTGAACTGTTGCAAGTGAAAAGCTCAAGTTGCCGTCGGCATCATACTCATTTGGAACCGCGGCCTCACACTCGAATCCACCCAAACCCTGCCTGGCACGCTGATCTCGATACACCATGGTATCTCCACCGGCAGACTCACGCTTTGAATTGGAGTAACTCACGGAGGCTTGCCAAAAATAGTCTCCCCACTCGCCATCGAGAGCAGCCGCAAAACGCATCAACTCGGAATGACGAAGGTGGCTTCTAGGTGGTCCATCCTGGCCATAAAAACGACCATAGAACCATGCCACATCCTGCCATTCCGCGGGTATCCCGGCGGCGTCCTGATCACCGCCGTCACCTGCCCAACCACAATAGGCCTCATCACAAGCTGCGTAGGCGCCATACAGATCAGGATAAAGACTCGCCATATCAATCAGACCTGGGTTGTTGGCGCGAATTGTTCTATTTTCATCCACCAATCGATTTGGTGGATACGATGGAGACGTACCCCAATCAGGAACATCACTATCGGTCAGCAAGAATTCCATGCTCAGGGTCGTTGTATCGGAAACCGCGATGGTTGCCTCCGTAAACCACTGCCACTTCTCAGAATTTTCGATCAAATTATCAAAGGCTGTGTATTGAAACCGACAGAAACCACCGAGACCCGCTTCCCCATTACCCAGACTGTCGGGATCGCCAAACGGGATTGCAAGAATATTGGTTCGAGAGCCACCGAGCAGTTCACAATTGGGATCGACAATGCCAGTTGCAAGCAAGCCGCCAAAACCACCGCCAATGGGTGATGCATTCCAGCGATCGAGCGGCACCACCACGGAAGGCCGGCCCACTGAGGACCAACCGCCTCGAACGCTCTCTGCGTAAGGCCTCAGAGACCATTGCTCACGGTCAGAAATGCGCAGTCGCGTTCGTTTTTGGAATCCTGCCGAAGTCACAAGATTCATCTTTCCATCCATGAGCTCACCGCCCCAGATAAAACCGAAATCCTGCGCGCCATTGGTATCTTGGATATCCTGATGACTGGCTGAAACCTCAAAGCCTGAGAAATCCGCACGAGTGATGTAATTCATGACACCCGCAATCGCGTCAGAGCCATAGGTCGCTGCAGCACCATCACGCAGAACCTCGATTCGGCTCAGCGCCATCGCCGGCATCATGTTGACATCAACCAGCAACTGAGCTTGGGCACCAATCGCACCCGGCGACCAAGTCGTCCGACGACCATTGACCAGAACCAACGAACGGCTAGGCCCCAATCCTCGAATATTAATCGTCGCTCGATCCGCTCCTGCCCCTGCTTGGAACTGGTCAGTTTCTCCGTCAGCGCCCTGACTGAAAGACATATTACGAATCATATCGACAGCACTTGGAGACCCCTCAAGGCGAAGATCTTCTCGCTGAATCGTTGTCACCGGTAGCGGGGCATCTTCGGCTGCGCCCTTAATGAATGAACCGGTCACTACGACCTCTTCGATCTCATCTTCTGCCGTAACCCAGGCCACCTGGCTCAATCCCCCTATCAGAAGGATCAATCCCCCTAAGCTTCTTAGCCGTTTTAATCGGATACCCAACATAAGCAATCCCCTATTTTTTAATTATTAATTCATCCAGATAATTCGACAGTATTCACTGGACGTTCACCTGACCATAACTGTTGATTTTTATGATTGCAAATGCTCAGTTTTGGCCGTCGATGAGGCTCCAACGTCTGAGCAACTGCGAAATTGGCTCGGGCACAGTGCCCTCGGGGTATCTCGATCGCACCAGTGCCAACCCTTGAGCACGTTCGTTCAAAGCCTCTAGCAGCAGCAATGCGGTATAAAAGAAGTCTATATTCTCAGGCGCCAGAGCCACCGCCCGGAGCAATGCGGGCTTACCCTCGCTGTGCCGATTGAGCCGAACCAAGGCTAAGCCTCGACTGTAGTGCAGGATCGAGCTGTCAGCACTGCGTTCTAGCCCCTGATCCAAAGCATCAAGACTCTGTTCCTGTGCATTCAGCCGCCGATAGTGGTCCGATAGATTGAGGTAGGCCCCAACAAAAAAAGGATCAAGCTGGATCGCCATTTTAAATGCTCGCTCGGCCGCCATCGCATCGCCATCAGATATGGCAACTTCGGCTAAGCGCAATCGCCCTTCACCCCGCCAGGCGATTTGCACCAGAGCCTCGCCGGCTTCACTGAGCGGGCTACCGAGATCCGCGCTACCCAAGATAGCCCCAAGATCAACTTGCCCAGCCCGCAGTCTGTCAATTGCCGCTATCCGCACCGCGCGCAGCGGATCTTGGGCCAACGACATCAGCCTTTGTTTTTGCTCGACAGCCCGGGAATCCAAAAGGTCAGCCGCCACCAAGCGCAGGACTGGCTCGAGACTTTGCGCGGCCGCGACCGCGAGTGGCGCCAAATCAGGTGGGCCCAATGCCGCATACTTTCGAAGCATCGAGGCCCTAAGAATCGCCGGGTGCGCATCTTGATTGATCAAAGCCAATACCCGGGCGCCCTGTCGCGGCTGAAGCAGCGTGAGCTGCTGAGCAGCCATGGACGTATTAGACAGCGCTTGCTGTGAGGCCAGGGCGTGCCCTCCTTCCATCAATTCAGCTGCTCCGGCAAGCGCTTTGAACTGCGACCAGCGATCCTCATGACAGGACTGACAAACGTCGTCACTACCCAGCGCCGAAGCCAGGTCGGGATCAGGCACAGCGAAACGATGGTCCCGGCGATCATCGACGCTCATATAAGTCTTTGCAGGCATATGACAACTGACGCATTGGCCTTCGGTCGAATCAACTCGATGCAAATGATGATCAGGCGCGTCGAAAACTTCTGCGGCATGGCAGGTTAAACACAAGGTGTTGCCCTCTGCCTTGACCTGCCCCGAGTGCGGATCATGACAATCCATACACTGCACACCGGCACTGTACATCGCACTTTGAAGAAAGGAACCGTAGACATAGACCTCCTCTTCGATCTGACCATCCGCTTGATAAAACGGTGGAACGACTGCCTCTGGGCGGAACTGATCGAGAAAAGGGCGTGCCGGTGTGAAGCCATCAGTCAGGGGCGCCCGCAAGCTATGACACCCAAAACAAGCCTCCATGGCGCTGGTGTCGCGCTTGGGGCCAGCCCAATGCGCAATCGGCGCGCCAGCAGCGCGCACCCATTGTCCCTGGGTCTGCTCTGATTGCGCTGGGGCTTGCCCGTGATCCTTGGTCACCACATGGCATGACTGACAATCGACATTGACAGCATCGAACTGTGTATCAAACCGATTCTCTGCGGGGTTGTAATTACGGCTTAACCCCCTCGAATGACAGTCAGCACACATGCCATTCCAGTTTTGAAGCGGCTGATGCCATTGAAATCTGGACTCCCTCTGATTGCCAAATTCCGCTTCAAGGTGGATCCATTGCTGCCCGCCCTCATCGGCGGGTCGGGTGTCAAAAGCAAAAGGGGCGACCTGCAACCGATCTTCACCGAGGTCAATGAGAAACTGCTGGAGCGGGTCGTGACCAAAAGTGTATCGAACCCTGTGATCCGTAAACCGTGCCTCATTTTGAGCAGTATCTTTGAGCCCAATAACGAACGGCGCTGCACCCTTCCCCATTTGCGATTCGATCACCGCCGGACTGGAGTCTGTGGTCGACTCTGGGGAACCTCGCTTGAATTGCCCAAAAAGCCCATCAAAATTAGTTTCCTCGCCGGAAAATGGCGCTTTTACAGCCTCTGGTGACGCCAGCCGCATCGACCATGCATGATCGGAATGCGACCAGGCCTCGGTCTCATTGGCATGGCATTTCGCGCAGTCCTGCGCCGAGACGGCCTCAGCAGAGCGCACAAGGCTGGCTGGACCCAGGGCAAGCAGACCGCTGATCAAGAGGGACCTCATCATCGGTGCGGTCATCGCATAAAAAAATATTCTCGACAAGCCGGAAACACTTTTATAATCGCTGATACTGCTATGCATCCGTTGCTTGATCCAATCCAGGACAATGGACTGAGTCAACCCCCGTCGATAGGCCGACCCTCCGGCAACCCTCAAGCAAGTTGCGGCACTCCCAACATCAAAACTGTCATGATCTTTGCTCCGTGCCTCCCATGCAACGCTATCAACCTCCGTATCGATACAGGCTTTTTCTTTTAAGCTTTTATCATTGGTTGTTGTCATAAGCTGCTGACATAGGCTGTTTAAGAACATCTGTTCTAACTGTCGAACATTCAAACCTGTTCTGAATTCAAAACCGTCTAGACCAAGCACCGGGAATTAAGCCCCATCTTAGGCCGACTGTAAAATCATTCTCGGTTTTAGGCTACTCAGCCCAAGCAGACTTGCTACGCCACCGAAAATTCGCACTGGAATGGGCCTGCGCTAATGCGATCAAATCCCTGGATAAAATGGCCAGGTGTGCGCCCCTAGACCTTTTTAACACCACCCTAACGATTGCACGCCTCACAAACTGCTGCACTGTCGACCAAGGGATGAGTGAAAGGCAGACCCATTTAAAATTCATCTCACTGCGTTACACTGGAGACAACTACACTACAGAAAAACATCTTTTGAGGGCCTCATGACCTTACAGCTTCGACAAATTTGTCTTGTTGCGGAACACCTTGAACCGGTTATTGATGACTTGACTCAGATCTTCGGTATTCAGAGATGCTACGTCGACCCTGGGGTTGCTGCCTTCGGACTGGAAAACACCTTGATGCCCCTTGGTCGCAACTTTTTAGAGGTCGTCGCGCCGGTAAAACCCAATACCGCAGCTGGCCGCTACCTCGAGCGTCGATCGGGTAATGGCGGTTATATGGTCATCACCCAAGCCGACAGCAAAGCGACCCAACTCGCGGCAAGAGCTCGCGCGCTAGACACCAGCATTCGTATCGCCCACGAGACCGAGCGAGAAGATTGGCATTTAATCCAATTTCATCCCGGTGACCTTGAAGCTGCATTTTTAGAGATCGAGACAGACGCTCACAATGATTTTGAGGGCCATTGGATGCCTGTAGGCGGTGGCGGTTGGGAATCAGCGATTGACCAGAGCCGGACCCTCGACTTCGTTGGCGTTGAGCTTCAGTCTCATGACCCTGAGGCACTTGCTAACAAATGGGCCGGAGTCATTGGATCAACCGTCATAGAAGACAATGGCAAACGCTATCTCACCTTAAACAATGCCAGGCTCTATTTCACGGCCATGCAGGACGATCGAGGTCCAGGGCTCAGTGGTTTACACATTGCCGTAGCGGATGCCGCTGCCATTCAAGAAACCGCGACCCTTCGAGGCTGCAAAGTTGGAGACGATTACGTCGAGGTCTGCGGCGTCAACTGGTTCCTGCATCAACATTCGCTCGCTTAAATAGCCCGTTGATACAGCAACCTAAAGCACGTCACATTCGCTCAGGGTGCTGGCCCTTCGACGTGAAACAGCTTGTTATAAATGAGCCATTGGTCGTCCACTTTCAAAAATGACAGTGAGTCAAAAAAGCGGCTGCCCAGATAATCATCTCGAACTTGCGCCACGGCGGTCTTACCTGCCAGTACAAGCCCAACGGTCTCGAGATAAGCCGGCAAGCCCGAGGCTTTCGCCGAGGGCTGAGCCGCCACAAAATCAGCAAACTCCGTAACCGACATTTCCGCCAATTGATCGCCCATGTACCCGGTGATCTTGGCATCGACATGAAATGCTTCATGCACCTTCGCCGGGTCTGATTCATACATGCTTTCGAAATAGGTCTGTATCACTGCTTCGATTAGCTCGCGATCTGTTGTAGCTGTCATTCGTGTTACCTCTGTTCGTAAAACCGGATTGATTGCATGTTTTAGGCGAAAAATAACATCTTTTAATCAACAAACAATATCTCAGCGACAAACAACATCAGGACAAGCCGGTGTAAAAATGAGACACTGATTTAAACCTAATCGACATCACACTGCCTATGACCAACGAGGACACCGGCGCTTATCAAGCGGCATTTGATCGGGCTCAGAGACTCCTCAACGATCGCAACTTCGATCTTGCGCTTGAACAAGTGGATGCCATTCTCTCGGTTCATCCCCGAGACGCCAAAAGCAATTACCTCAGAGCCGTTATTCTTCGTCAGCTCGGACGCCACTCCGAAGCGGTGACCTTGCTTGAAGCCCTTGTCCAAGGTACCCAATCCGTCGCAGTCATCCATCAGGAGCTCGGCCACGCGCTGCATGCCGTTGGCCGCGTCGATGACGCGATTGCCGCACTGCGAAATGCAGTCAAGCTAGATCCGAAGCTTGCGAGCAGCTGGCGGTTACTGGGCGAGTCCTTGCACAGTGAGGGAGAGGCTGAAGAAGCCGCACATGCGATTCGTCAAGCGCTCGCTGGCACCCACACACATCCAGCCATCATTAAAGCCTTAGATCTTGTCCAGCAAGAGCACTACGGCATGGCCGAGGGCATCTGCAGGGACTATCTCAAGCGGAATCCAACGGACGTCGCGGTGATCCGGCTCCTTGCAGAAATTGGGGTAAGGCTCGGCATCAAGGGCGACCCAGAAATATTACTCGAGGATTGCCTGCACTTGGCACCGGACTTTCATTTGGCACGAAATACCTATGCGAGTGCGCTGAGCGAAGCCCAAAAATATGAGCAGGCTCTTTCTGAGATCCAATATCTGGAAAAAGTAGACCCACAAAATTTTTCTCACAGCATTTTGGCCGCATCCATTGAAGTAATGATTGGTCATTATGAAGCCGCGATTGAACGCTATCGAGTGTTGACAGCGCGCTTCCCGATGCACGCGCAGCTTCACAATAGTCATGGCCACGCACTCAAGACCGTGGGTCGTCAAAAAGACGCCATAACGTCTTATCGTCGAGCCATCGAAGTCAAACCTGACTTGGGCGAAACCTACTGGAACCTTGCCAATTTAAAGACGTTCCGATTTGAGGACGAAGAAGTAGCGCAAATGGAGCAGATCATTGCCAGCGACGAGACCACCAATAGCGACTACTTTCATCTTTGCTTCGCACTCGGCAAAGCCCTTGAGGACAGAAAGGTATTTGATGCATCTTTCAAGTACTACGCACTCGGCAACAACCGAAAAAAAGAACAGGAAGGCTATCAAGCAAGGCATACCACCGAGGAGACCAATAAGCTGATTTCAAGCTGCACCGCCGATAAGCTTCGGGATGTAGGCGCACCCGGAGACACATCGCCTGATCCCATTTTTATCGTTGGACTACCTCGTTCCGGCTCGACCTTACTAGAACAAATTCTAGCGAGTCATTCACAAGTGGATGGCACCTCAGAACTGCGCGAAATGATCGCGATCGCTCGTCGTCTCGGCGGTAAGCGCAACCGAGATGATGTCTCACTGTATCCGGAGATTTTGTTCGATTTGACCCCAAAGGAATGTCGGGACCTAGGAGCCGAGTATCTTGAGCGAACGCGCATTCAACGTCAGGGAGCGCCCTATTTTATTGATAAGATGCCCAACAACTTTCAGCATGTCGCATTAATTAACCGCATCCTCCCAAACGCAAAAATCATCGATGCGCGCAGGCATCCAATGGCAACTTGCTTTAGCGGCTATAAACAGTTGTTCGCAGCGGGCCAGGCCTTCACTTATGGCCAGACCAACATTGCGGAGTATTTCAACGATTATGCTCGGCTGATGGCGCACTGGGACGAGGTTCTGCCTGACAAAGTGCTACGAGTTAAGTACGAGCGTGTGATCGAGAACGTTGAGGCCGAGGTTCGGCGCCTCTTGGACCATTGCGAACTTCCATTTGAGACGGGCTGCTTATCCTTTTTTGATACACAGCGCGCGGTTCGCACCGCTAGCTCAGAGCAAGTCAGGCAACCCATTTATTCCGGAGCTGTTGATCAGTGGCGACACTATGAAACGCATCTTGACACCATGAAAATCAAGCTTGCGCCTTGGATTAGCCAGCACGAGGCGATCTAAAGCGGGTCCCACCTTTGCTATCGCTATTTGCCATCGGCCGTTTACACCCGCTCAAGTCTGCCTCGATTTGTCTCTTAAGGTAAGGCATGCAATGATAGCCTGATCACTGAAGGAGCAAGTGCTTGCATTGAGCAGTATGGCCTCCTCCATTGTTCGTCTTTATAAGATCAATAAAACCAAAACACTACAATAATAAAATCTAAGGTGAATAGATGACTAAACACATCAAAAATAACCCGAAATTTATTGTAAAGCCGCTCGCACTTGCGATCGCGGTGACTGCAACCGGGGGCCAAATCGCGCTTGCGCAAGAGCAGATGGCCATCGAAGAGATCATCGTTTCGGCAACCCGCCGCAACGAGAGTGTCCAGGATGTCCCCATCAGCATCGATGTGCTGGGTGAAGGTGAACTCGAAAATAACGGCGTTGGCGATTTGGAAGACTTTGCCCATCTCATTGCCTCATTGAATTACGTCACGCTGGGGCCAGGTACGGGCAACGTTTATATGCGGGGTATCTCGAGTGGCGGCGAAAGTCTCCTCGGCGCGTCACCCAATGTCGCCGTCTATATGGACGAACAGCCTGTTACCGCTGTTGGTTCTTTTTTAAACCCACATATCTATGATGTCGCCCGAATCGAAACCCTCGCTGGACCTCAGGGAACCCTTTACGGTGCTAACTCACAGGCAGGTAGCATTCGGTTCATCACCAACAAGCCCACGCCTGGTGTGTTCTCTGCTGGCTACGATGTCGAGTTTAATTCGGTTGCCAAAGGCGATACAGGTAATGTCCTTGAGGGCTTTGTAAATATCCCCATTGGTGACACGGCGGCTATTCGCCTCGTCGGCTATCGCAAAGACGAAGCAGGGTTTATTGATAACGTTCCTGGCACCCACACTTTTGACTTGTCGGGTATCCGCGATGGATGGCAAGCGGGAGGGGATCCCGATCTTATGGCGCTGGCAGCTGACCAAACAATTGATAATGCAGACTACGTCAAAAAAGACTTTAATACGGCAGAGACGACAGGTGGCCGAGCAGCTCTCCGAGTTGACCTTAATGAAAATTGGACCGTAACGGCCAGTGTCATGCGTCAAGAGCTCGAGGCTAAAGGCGTTTGGGATCATGATCCAACGGATGTCGGCGATCTAGAGGTTGTCAGGTTTCAACCCGACACTAATGACGACGAGTGGACACAAACAGCGCTGGTCGTTGAAGGTAAAATCAACGACATGTCGCTGACTTATGCCTATTCCGACCTCGATCGCGAATCCTATCAAAATGCAGACTACTCTCTGTATTCTGACCCCAGTAATGGCTCACCCGGTTACGTCGTAAGCTATTACGCTTGCTACATCGCACGGTTCGGAGTCTGTTCAGATCCGACATTGCTCTATACGGGTGATCAAGAATGGGCGAGGGAAAACCATGAAATCCGATTAGTATCCGCCCAAGACCAACGTATCAGATGGATCGTTGGGGCTTTTTATGAGGAAGCCAGCCATGATTTTGACCTCGATTGGCACGTTCTGGGACTTGTAGATACGGATGTCTCCAAAACCGGACTCGATGTTCCAGCTTACGTCGAAGGGCCTGATATCTATTGGACAACAGATCAGTTGAGATCCAACAAAGAGACCGCTTTCTTTGGCGAGATCGCTCTGGACATCACGGACAATGTCTCAGCATCCTATAGCACACGTTACTTCGACTATGAATCATCCTTGTTGGGCTTCTCAGGCACATTCTGGTGGCCAAGCCGCTATGGTCCCCGGGGCAATCCGGAATTCAACAACGATTTGACCATTGATGAGTCAAAGAGCGTTCACAAGTTCAATGTCTCCTGGTCGGTGAATGATGACTTGCTCGTATACGGTACTTATTCCGAGGGCTATCGTCCCGGGGGATTGAACCGTTTGAGTGTCACCGCTATTGCGGGCGCCTATCAGGCCGACATTCTAACCAGCTATGAACTTGGCATGAAAGGAACGTTTGTTGACGGACGGCTCCGCCTGAATGCCGCGTATTACACGCAGGAGTGGGATGATTTCCAGCTGTCGAAAATCGATACCACCGTCTCGGTCCTGACCTTGACCGATAACGTCGGTAACGCGGAGAGTGACGGTCTAGAAATTGAGGGTTCGTTCCTGATTAACGAGAACTGGGATATCAATTTTGGTCTGTCGAGTATCGACAGCCAATTGACCGAGGACTACTACATCGGAACCTCGTTGAAAGCGGAATCCGGAGCTGATCTTCCTAGGGTTCCTGACCTTAAATGGAATCTCTCGAGTCGCTATAACTTCGAAATCATGGGAATGGCCGCATTTGCGCAAGGATCTTATACTTCTGTCGGTGACTCATACAATCTGCTCTACGATGTGGACCCGGTGACTCGGACCCGTAAGAAACAATCTGATTACCAGGTTGGTAACCTTGCGTTTGGCATCGAGCAAGATAGTTGGTCAGCGGAATTGTTCGTTAAAAACTTCACTGACGAGCGCGGTCAAGTCTTCATTAACGGCGCGACTTACGATCAGAGAGAGACAACGAACAGACCAAGAACCATTGGGCTAAGGTTCCGCCAGAAGTTTGATTGATCAAACCGGTGCGGGCTTTGAGGCAGCGATGCCTCATAGCCTCTAGACCGCTGGGCCCCTTATTGCCCTGGGCCTAAAATAAAAACCGCACAACGATTGTGCGGTTTTTTTTGCCTCCGCAGCGCGAAGGATCGACTCATCGCCGACGGCTATCGCTTCGGCGAATCAAAGAGCTAGGCTTCTTTGGGCTGATTCAGGTACTCGCTGAGACCATAGCCAATCCGTCCATCATCCAGTGTGTATTGGGTCATACCCTCTCCGACATGGGTATTCTGACCCCCTCGACGGTTTCTGAGCGGGATATAACCCATCACCTGCCCTGTAATCTGTCGCTCAGTTCCATCCTCGAGTGTGCAGTCTACGGTTAGCCGATTGTGAAATTGCGTCCCAGGTCGATACTCCGTCTGAATCTGGGCCGACTCAATCCGCAGCAGCGCATCTCCAGTTTGAAAAAGGCCTCGCCCGATCCCGTCCCCGTTGGCGGTGACAATCATACCGAGGTCATCCCCAAAATTACCTGTCAGCCAACGATAAGAGGGTGTGGCCTGCCAAAACCGCGGACCCCAAGAGTGATCTCGCAATCCCCAGCCCGAGAACGCAATCCGCGCTCCATCTCCTAACGTGAGTTGCCCGCTCACCCGCATATGCTGCTCGGTGTGCGAACGGGCGAATTCATTACCATCGCCGGGTTCACCCACATGGCCATAGAGCGGGCCAACCGCTGTGTGCTCAAGATCAATGACTAACTTTTCGCGTGGATTACTTTTAAACGCTTTACCTGGATCTTGCATATCAAGGGGATTCGCCATGAACAAAGCCTTGCCCTCATAACGGGTCTTCACGCGCTCGGCGGGCTTTACAATCTCGATCGAAAGCCCCCCGGCATCCCAAGCATCATTATGGGTAATATCTGATTTGGCATAATTAAAATAAGCCGAGCCGTCAGGATTCCAGACAATGACCGTCATTTCGGCATAGCCTTCGTTGGCGCGATTGCCGATCCGGACAAAACCGCCTCGATTCTGGCTAGGGTCGAAGAAATTGAAATACACCGATTCATTGAAATTAGGCTCAGGGCCCAGTTCATGGGTGTAGTCATCTTCGGGCTTAAGATTACCAATAATACTGACCATTGCTATTGATCTCCTATTAATCCGGGATTTGCAGTCCCCAAAAGCAACTGCTCGATCCTCCAAGCTACGCGGTTTTTGCTTTCCTTTCCAGCCTCCTCAAAATTTCATCGCATCATCACCGTCAGGCAGTCCATTACTACAAACCGATAGCGAGTCACATTGACAAAGGGTACATCCAGCCCACGCTGCAAACTGTTTCAGGGGCACACGGAGCGCTGATCTCTGGCTCAAATCTGGCGCCCACAGATCAATCATGAGCGTGTGGTATCAACAACAAGACCTCCCTCAAAAAAAGCGACGACAACGCCGGGCAAGGGAGGCGCTTACCTTGGTTTTATCCGCCGGTTGCGCCCTGCCAGCAAAGATTCAGAGCGCCACCCCAAGACTGAGGACCAACGACCTGCTGACCGTTAACGGCCGTTATCCCTAAGCTCAACTATGACGCCTCATAGCGTTGATTGATCCAGTGACCCTAACCCAAACAGTCCGTTACAATACTTCTCGGCAACACCCTTGGAAAAACGCTTTAGAGGAAAACACAATGTCTGAATCCGAACGCAAAGACAGCCCCGAGCAGGCTGCGTTTAGAGCTCAATGTCAAACTTGGCTATCCGAAAATCATCCCGGTCGTCCACCGGTGAGTATTCCCCAGGGCGCACTCGAACTCAGTGACCCGGCGGCAATGGCTTGGCTACAACAGTGGCAAAAATCCGCATTTGATGCCGGCATGATTGGCTGCGACTACCCCACGGAAGTTGGCGGCGGCGGCATGGATCAGTGCCAGAGTATTGCCAATCAGGAAATGCAACGCGCCAAAACACCTTATTTACCTAACATCATTGGCATGGGTATGGCAGCGCCGACGATCTTCTTTCATGCTCAAGACGAAGTGAAGACAGAACTCCTGCCCAAACTCTTCTCCGGAGAGCACATTTGGTGTCAGGGCTTTTCTGAGCCCGGCGCCGGCTCCGATCTTGCCAATCAGCAGACTTTCGCCGAGAAGGATGGGGATAACTGGGTTATCAATGGCCACAAGGTTTGGACCTCGCTTGCGCACTTTGCCGATTGGATGATTTTGCTGTGCCGAACCGACAAGGAGGACAAATACAATGGGTTGTCCTACTTCGTAGTCCCAATCAAAGAAGCCCTCGGCAAAGGCGTCACCGTTCGCCCGCTCATTAAAATGACCGGCCAAACGGGTTTTAACGAGGTTCTGTTTGATGACCTGGTCATTCCTGACCGGTATCGACTCGATGACGTTGGCGCGGGCTGGAAGGTTGCGATGACGACCCTCGCCCACGAGCGCGGCGCGGGTCCCCTGACCACACCAGCCTCTGGCGGCATGGCCACTGAGGAAGAGAGCGGCGTGTCTGTTGGATCCATCGGCTCATTGATTGATTTAGCGAAATCCCATCAACGACTCGGCCAAACCGCTGCCGATGATCCTGCATTGCGCGATGAGATCATGAAACTGATGATTCGCCGTGAAGCCATGCAGCAAAATACGCGTCGAAGCGGTGTCCCGGCCTTGACCGATCATCCCATGCGTATTCCGCTTCAGAGCAAGCTCGTCGGCACAGAGTTCAATCAGGATCTTGCCGAAGTCGCCTACCGCATCGAAGGTGCAGCAAGCACCTTGTACGTCAATGACGACAACGCACCCGCCGGTGGGCAGTGGCCACTGGCTTACATGAATAGCTTCGGTGTCACGATTGCCGCTGGCGCCAATGAAGTTCAACGTAACATTCTCGGCGAGCGTGTGCTCGGACTGCCGAAATCTAAATAGGAGTCGATCATGGCTGAACAGCCCAAAAATTTTGGTTTTGGCGAGGACGAAGTCATGCTGCGGGATTCCGCACGGAAATTTCTCGCCGACCACTGCTCAAGCGATAAGCTTCACCGACTTGTTGCCGACGACTATCACATCGAACGCCCGAATGAGTGCGTCTGGGACCAAGGTCTTTGGCAGCAAATCGTCGATCTGGGATGGACTGCGGTGTGTGTCCCAGAGGCTGCTGGGGGCATTGGTATGCCCACGATTGCAGCCATCGCTCTCGCTGAGGAAGTCGGTCGAGCTGCCTTCCCATCGCCGCTCAGCGTAACCCTCGGTGCGACCTTTGTGCTCAATGCTTGCGATTCCCCTGAGGCCACCACGGCATTAACTGATATCGCCGCCGGCAAAGCAACAACCCTTGCGATGACCGATGAGACCGGCCAATGGTCTAGCGAGGCAACGACGGTTCAAGTCAACAAAGACGGCGGCCTCGATGGCCTGGCTGCTTTTGTACAAGATGCACGAAAGTGCGCGCAGTTTATTGTGAGTGCTAGAAGCGAAGCCGGGGTTGATTTATATCTCGTCGATGCGGACGCGGCTGGACTTAGCCTCAGCGCTGACCGAATCATCGATCTCACTAGAGACCAGGCACGCTTGCACTTTGTGAATGTCCAGGGCGTCCGGCTGACAACGTCTGGAAACGGTGCGAACGCGATCGATGCCGCAATGCCCGCACTGCTCTCTCTCCTCGCTGCCGACATGGTCGGTGCCGGAGAGTGGCTGCTCCAGACCACGGTGGAATACGCCAAAACCCGAGTTCAATTTGAGCGGCCTTTGGGTTTCTTTCAGGCCGTCAAGCATCCCTTGGTCAATGTCATGTTAAACATTGATAATGCCAAGTCGCTGACATACAACGCGGCCTGCGCTTTTGATCATGACCCCGGTGAAGCGCTAAAACTGGCGCGGATAGCCAAATCTGAAGCGAGCGATATGGCCGTTTTCAGTAGTAGCAGAGCGGTGCAATTTCATGGCGGGATCGGCTTTACCTGGGAATGCTATGTTCATCTGTTTTTCAAGCGTCAAATGCACAGCCAAGTTATGCTCGGAGATGCAAAATATCAACGTGCCCTTCTCGCTGATATGGTGATCGGCGAGGCCGCCTAGTCGAGTTGGCCCCCTGCAAGCGAACGCAAGCAGGGGTTTTCATCGCCTCGTTATCGACCCGATAAGCCGATCGTTCTAACCCGCTAGCGCCCGGTAAACTCCGGCGGGCGTTTTTCGACAAAGGCTTGGACCGCAGCCTTGTGATCGTCCGTCATAAAACAGCGCATCATGTGCATCGCCTCATGATCAAAGACGTCGGACAGGGTTCCATGTTGAGCTGCATTCAGGTTCTTCTTCATATAGCCGAGAGCAACCGTCGGCAGGCTTGCAAGGTGCTTGGCGTAGGCCTGAGAATCAGCTTCGAATGTTTCACTGGAAGCAATCTTATTCACTAGACCCAGGGCGTGTGCTTCCGTGCCTGAGATGACATCTGCCGTAAAATACAGCTCTCGAGCTTTGGCCGCACCCACTAAATAAGGCAAAAAGTAAGATCCACCATAATCTCCCGATGCCCCAATCTTGGAGAATGCTGTTGTGATTTTCGCGGTATCGAGTGCAAACCGAAGATCGCAAGCAAGCGCCAGGGATAAACCGGCACCTGCCGCTGGCCCAGGAATAATCGCAAGGGTTGGTTTTGGCATCTCATGCAACATGCGCGAGAGCTCCATGCCTTGACGCAGGCTGTGCACTTTCGATTCGAGGGAAGGCGCTTCACCCCCTTGGCCTCCTTCCGCATTATCACTGGCAAAACCCTTCACGTCGCCGCCAGAGCAAAAAGCCCCACCAGCCCCGGTGAGCACAACGCAGCGTACTGCGGGGTCTGCAGCCACTCTTGGGACAGCCTCACTGAGCGCCGCCATCATGCTGCTGCTCATAGCATTACGGGCCTCTGGCCGGTTCATAGTCAACGTGCAAACTCCGTCTACCAGAGTTTCAAGAAGATGATCTGACATAATCGCTCCAATCACTGCTTAAAGGGTTAATAGGTTAGTGGCGCCCAGCATACCCTGCTTTGAGCGGGAAAAAAAACCCCTCAACCCCCTGGCAAGCGGCGCAAACTAGACCGACAACTAGGACCCGCTTTCTGTCCACCATGAGTTGTTCAAAGCCCGGCCCGCGAGCCTCACCGAGCGGAGTGCGGCGTCATCTGTGGTCCTGTCACGGCGCCTGAGGCTTGGTGAAGACCATGAAGTGCTGTTGCGGGAGCAAGTCGATCGATTTTAATAACTCAAATCCAAGGACCTGCATTTCTTTGTTGACTTGACGCGCCGTCATCTTATGGAGGCGCTTAATTGGAACGGCGTCATCTTCGGCGCGATATTCGATCAGAACGAGTTGCCCTCCTGGCTTGAGTGCTTCAAAGATCGAACGTCCCATCTCAAAAGGGTGTGAAAACTCATGATAAGCGTCCACGATGTACGCTAGATCGATGGAGTCCGGAGGTAAATTGATCCCATCGATCGACCCTTCCACCAAGGCGATATTATCGGCGCCCTCTCGGCGCTTGCGCTGATCGATGAGCTCAAGCATTTCCTGCTGAATATCTACCGCCAGCACCTTGCCCCGGGGGACTCGCTGGGCCACCGGAAAAGCGAAGTAGCCCGTGCCTGCGCCGATATCTGCAACAACTGAATCCTCAGATAACGGCAGGCTTTCAATCAGAAGGTCCGTCCTTTCTTCATCTTGCCTGGATGGGCGCTCAAGCCAACCAGCGCCCCGATGGCCCATCACGTGAGCAATTGAGCGCCCAAGATACCATTTGCCGATGCCATCAAAATCTGGCGGGCTAAATTGATATCTAGGCGCTTGGGTCGCAGCCTGAGCCAAGCTCACGGGCCCCAGAGACATCAGGAGGAGCAGCCGGAATACCCATGCCGTCATAAGGGGTCGATGCTCGCTTGCTGGACCAGTTTGGTATCAAATTCGAATCGATCCAGCGCAATTTCAAAAGGCCCATCTAAACCGTCGGCTAAAATCAATCCCACACCCACAATATCCCGCGCTTCTACTGGGGGCCGATCGAATCGCCTGCCCCGCCAAGAAGCGTAAAAGTCCCGAATATTGAGCTCCAAGACGCGCCATTCATCCGCGGTCGTCGCAAACGCATGCTGATAGGACACACGTTCTCCCTCCGCATAAAGCCGAATGCTGTATCGCCTACCATCACCTTTGACCCTCAGCCGAATCAAGGTCGCAGGCGCAAGATCAACGTTGAGGCGCTCGCTTCGCAGCGAGGCAAATCCACCGCCGTTGGTATTCAGAAACCCCGAAAAGCGCAACACGCTACCTTTGCGCTCATAGCGACTCGATGACTGGCCGCCCATCACGGTATCGTTGACCACCTGCCAGCGTAGGCTTGACGGCTCGCTCTCCGGTCCAATGATTTGCAAGCCCTGCGCGTTCGTCATCGCACTCACCATCATAATTCCTGTAATTATCAAACATTTCATGGTCTAACCCTTCATTTAGGCGCCTCCCTTTTCCAGTCTTTGCTGGCCCGTGATGGGCAAGGCAGCCTTCTGCTACCGGAATTGGCGACGTCTTTGGAGCATTTTTTTATTCTTCCTACGCTTGATCGCGAGATTGTTCAATTCTACGCAGGCCATGGCGGATTGGTTGAGCGGCTGATTGGTTGAACGGCTGCCAGGGCGGCGCTCAAGATCTTGCTCCCCTCCGCTTTTTTAAACGGTCGACATGGCGCCGTGGACGGCAAAGGGGCCTGGTTTGCTCTAAACCATTTGTCACAGGATTTAGTGGGTTGCGGTCCCACTCTTAAGTTTTGAAAGCACCGAACACGGCACCTGTGTTTGGCACCCAGAAAGACACAGTTTCCGGTTCTACTCGAGATCAGCCAGCCTGGGTCCCAATGGCAAGCAAGCCAGCGCCTGCGCTAAGGAATCGCTATACCCGACAATGAATCCAGAGCGCTCAGCGCTGCCATCAACGCGAAGGCGTCATTGATCGGAATCGTCTTGAGGATTAAGAGAAAAAGACCACCTTAGCCACATCCCGGCACACAAATTCGAAACTACCGTTGCTCCCTTCCGGGCCTGGCGGGGTTTGCCTCTATTTATTGCGAGAGGACCAAGGTGGAACTCCCATTATACGGCTTTTGAGGTCTGCGGCCACCTTTAGGCGACAAACTCTCAGTCGACACGCCCCAAGTCGACAGGCCCTGAGCACCTTGCGCACTCGGCCTCATCTAATCGCACCCAGCCTATCCCGGCTCGGAGAGCACTCACGTCACTCAGAAAAAGCTGAGATCATTAATTGAGTCCGGTCTTGCTAATCTTGCTAAACAACCGGTTAACCGATCACTAAAACACCAGCGCGTCAGTATCGAGCCTCTATTAGTCTCGAGCCTCTATGAGAATGAGACAGCGAGCGAGGAGTGTCAGGCAATAAAGTTCGATGGATAAAAATCGAGCAAAAAAAAGGCGGGCAATGCCCGCCTTCTTTGAATGCAACTTTCATTACAACACTGAGTTCTAGTTCATTGGGTTCATGGCAACCGTGAACTCAATACCCATCAAACGGGGCAACGTTGTACCCGCGCTCTGGCGAAACATCTCTTCCTCGCCGTGCCGAAGAACTTGCAGTACCCCGGTGTCATCAAGGACGTTATTCACAAAGCCTGAGAGCATCATCCGACCATCACGCGATGTCCAGGTTGCTCTCAAATCCAATCGGCCGTAGCCCTCGGACATTTCGTCCTCGTTTTGGAAGGGCGAGTAATACACTTTATCAATCCAGCTATACGAACCAGAGAACATCAAGGTCGCACCGGAATCTAGAGGCGTCACATGGGTTGCCCAAGCGTTGAACTTAGATTCTGGTACCTGCAGCAATTGATTGCCATTAATGTTCTTCACAGAGGTCGCTGCGCCAAACAGTGATGCTGGTCGATCAAATCCAGCTGGGTCGAGGATATCCAGGTCCTCTGAATATTCATTCGGGGTGTAGCTAAAGTTGCCACCCAAAGTCAGCGAGTCTGTCGCCAACCAGGTCAGTTCCGCTTCCATACCCTTAATCTCAGCACCTGGAGCAGGTAACACCGAGGTTGAAGTACCGAAGAAGGAATTCACTTCTGTTGCTACGGTATGAATGTTTTCGTAATCGTAGTAATAAAATGAACCGTTCAACTGTAGCGAATTATCCAGCCACTGAGTTTTGTACCCCAACTCGTAGGCGACGAGCTCTTCTGGGTCATAGGTTGGCGTCTTGCTGAAGAACACCAAATTGTAGCCACCCGCGCGATGACCAGTCGTCACCGACGCGTACATCATTGCATTGTCGGTAATGTCGTAATCCAAATTCACCCGGAACGTGGTTTTAGTGTCTTCTCGATCGAAAGGTCGGTACAAGCTGGTCGCAATTGGGATACCGCCGTTGACCGCTTTACGCGTTGGCGTTGGCTGCCCATATTGATCCAAAATGAGCCCAAAAGGACTACCCGCTGCGGCGGCTTCGGCACTTTGCTCGAACCCACCGTTTGCTAAGCTGATGCCAAAGGCGCCGCCCCAAAAACCAATGAGCCCGCCAAGATCACTTTCGGTATATCGCCATAGATTCTCTTCAGCGATGAGCTCATCTTTTGCGTACCGCAGTCCAACCGTCAGAGCGAACTTATCATTGATTTGCCACACACCTTGGGTGTAGGCAGCAAACGCTTTTCGGTCGGTTTGGGTTTCATAAAGCAAATCGCTACCCACAGTATTGGGACCCCACTGAACATCAAGATCAGGGTTGGTGCCGTTATCACCCGTCCACAGACCAATCATCAAGTTACGGCTGGGATTCTCAAGTGCGGTAGCGCCCGCATCAGCGTTGGCCACAGAGTCATTGCTGTTACAACCGAATCGATCGCTTCCAACACACGATTCCTTCGCTGAATGCAGCGAAATCTGTCCAGGAACAGCGATACCCACGGCCAGCATCATGTCGTACATCGAGATACCCGTTAGCAACGGCGTCAACGCCTCCCCCGCACCCAGCGTGTTAGAAAGAACCGAGTCTAAGCCAGCTCCAAGGGAGGTGCTGTCCGCGTAAGGGTCGATCATTCTGCGCTCACCGACAGCGCTGTAGAAATCCCCTCGCTGATTGATGGTTGCGTCATAGAAAAACACGCCCGAGGTCAGGGAGATGTCGTCATTTAGGTCAATAAATGCCACAACTTCGTGAGATTCATAAGACGCTTCATGATTGACATAGTACTGACGATCGTGGAAAGCACTTGCCGTGTTGTCATCATCCGTTGTACGACGATAAATCAGCTCGTTGAAACCGTAGATATACTTCAGTTCAATGTTATCGGTCAGCTGTAAGGTCAGGTTGAGCTGTGTTGTATCTCCGTCGAATTCCTCTCGGTTCAAGCCATTGGTACCAGCGCAAACATCACTGCCTTCAATGTCACCTGAAAAGACACACTCGTTGTAGAGATTGATTGAGTCTTGACTTGTGAAATTGAAGCCATCCAAAGAGGCCGCCGCATTTTGAAGCCCATCGAATCCAGCATAGTCCATGCCCGCTCGATTATTCTGAGCTTGTACCGCTGCCCCAGTGTTGGGATCGGTGAACGTATACACCGGCGCATCAGGTACTAAAAACCCACTCGCAAAGGGATTGGTTTCGCTTGGGTCGATCGCTCGAAAACCCGGCACAAGTGCATGGTAGTTTCGCGATGCAGCGCCCTCTTCATTGAGCACGACAAGTCCACCGCCGTTAGCGCCACCGAAAGGTCGATCCGTTCGCATCCCATTGTGCCGAATATTCAAAGAGAGTTGATCGGTTGGGTCCCATTGGATTTGACCGTTGAAATTTTTGACGCCGAGCCCATCAAGATCTCGGCCTTCACCGATTTCTCGGATATAGCCGTCTCGATTCCGCAACGCGAAGTTCACCCGAGCAGACAAGGTTTCTGTCAAACCACCGTTCAGCATTCCATAGGATTCTGTTTGACCGTCATTACCCATGATGGTCTTTATTGACCAATCCATGTCTTGCTCTGGTTTCTTGTAGAGAATATTGATCGCACCACCGACGGCATTTCGGCCGTAGAGCGTACCTTGGGGTCCTCTCAGAACTTCGACCCGGTCAACGTCCCAGAATGTTTGAGCAGTTGCAGTCAGCAAGTCCTCGGAGTATACGCCGTTCATATAAACAGCAACGCCGGGGTCACCGCCCAACGCACGGAAATTACGCCCAACTCCGCGTACCGTCGCGTCGTAGGGTTGGATGGTTGTGGCTGGAACGAAGTTTTGCAGATCTTCTTGGTTACGAATACCAAAGTCATCCATAAACTCGGTCGTAAATGCCGTAATTGACATAGAAGTGTCTTGGATCGAGGCCTCTCGGCGCTCCGCCGTGACGATCACTTCTTCGATTTTTCGTCCGGTTTCTTCGGCATAGGAGACCGAGGCAACTGAAACTGCCAGTGCCGAAAGTACTAGTCCGGAGATACCTGCCCGTTTAGCGAGATGGCCAAGAACTGGCCCTGCGCTTTGGTGCTTAAAACATCTCATTTTTCTACCCCCTTTATTGTCATCAATTGCGGGGCAAGTACAGGAAGGAAACACGACACATATCACAACGGCTTACAACCCGTTGCTTTTCACGCTCTGCGGCAACACAGATCCTTCCCTGAACCTACCGCTGCGCAGATTCTACGACAACCTGCGCGGTAACTACAAATCTAATTTTAATTCATTAAGATAGAAATAATCAGGAATTAAGATCAAACCTTTGGATCCCCTTGAGACTCATCAGCAAGGCGTATCGAAAACGACTTGCTCTCAAAGTGCTGCTCTAAAAAATGCCCACTCCGACGTCTTTCTTTAATCTCTACCCACCGCTACCGGACCCTGTCAGAAGATTTTGGCCAAGCGCTCATCAACGTCTCGGGCAGCACGGGCTGAACTGTTTTGAGCCTTCCCTCAATCTCCCCTACATAGAGGAAACCGACGATCTGTTCGTGCGTGTCTAACCCTAATCCACGGTGCACGGTCCGGTGATAAGCCATGTCCCCGGTGCGCCACATCGCGCCATAACCCCGAGCGGTTGCCAGGCTAGACATGTTTTGTAGCGCAATCCCTGCTGTCAGCAGTTGTTCTATTTCTGGCACCTTCGGATGAGACTGGAGCGAGGCAATGCCGACGATGATCAGCGGTGCACGAGAGGGCTTGCTTCGCAGTTTTTCGATAGCCTCAGGCGCCAGGCCGGGCTCAGACTCGAGACGCGCAGCAACCATCAATTCGCCGAGGGCATCGAGGCCTGCACCAGAAATGGCCAAAAAACGATAGGGCTTGAGTTGCGCGTGATCTGGCGCCCGAGCCGCAGCTAACACCATTTCGTGGAGCACGTCAGCTGGCACCGAACCGGCTAATCGGGGCGACGAGACTCGGTTTACTAAAGCATCAACCGCATCAACCATGGTCATCGATCCTTGTTATCATTGTGTTTGCTATACCCTTGTCTGTGTAATGAAACCTCATCTAGCTCTGAGGCACCAGCGCGCGCATCTGGCCTCCTAGGACTGGCCTCGCACCTGCTGAGGCGAATGACCGGACCATCGATCTACAATACCCAGACCCTTCCCTTAACAAAAGGGCAACGACCTAAGAACCGCACAACAGCAGACGATGAAAGCAGTCTCTGCCCATCTCGAATTCTAGACATCGGGTTTTAAATCGCAAGCTCGGCAATAGGTCACCGCCCACTCAAGGGGCGATGCTAAGGACTTAGCGGGCACGCCATCAAACTGGCGCACCGCCAACACAAGCCGCGGGTATTTCAGACCCTTTGTTAACAAGGTCAGTAATCGCTAATCGCTATCATCCCATGCGCACCAAGATTTATCTTAGCCAAGAACAGCAAGATGAAGGAACCATCCCGATCAGTTCTAGTCATCGACATGTGCTATCTGCTGTGACAGAGACCTGTCCCTGAGAAACCATAAAATGCGGCGGGAGTCGCGTTCGGATACCAGTGGCCGTTCCCGGCCAGTGGCGCTCAGCCGTTACTTTGCTGGTTGATGGTTGACGGTTGACGGTTGACGGTTGACGAATATGCTTGAAACCGGACCGGGCACCCTCCGAAAAAAGAAGCGGCTGATCATGAGCCCTCTTGACCACAAGGATTTCATCCATCCAACGATCATGCGTCATTGCTTGCTGGGTCTTAAAGCGTCCCAGTGCACCCGCCTTCGCGCTTTATTTTGCGCGCTTTGAATAGAAAAGTTGAGCCGCAATGACATACAATCTTCTATTTACTGGAATCTATTTTATGATTCGTGACCATCGCCCATTGTGGTTCAAGCGCCGCTATCAATGGTTCGAGCGTTGGTATGGGCGCCACTTCGTCGAGCCCCATTTTGCCGCTATCGGCACAGGCGCGCTCATGATGAAACCCTGGAACATTCGCGTTTTTGGACCCGGAATCTGCGCAGGCACCCATCTCCACGTGGTCACCGCACCGGATCGCCAGGTCTCACTATCGACCTGGCAATTTCACGGAGAACAGGGCCGGATCGAACTGGGAAACGCGGTTTTACTGTGCCCAGGGGTTAGGGTCGATGCTGCCAGCAAGGTCTCCATTGGCGATAATTGCATGCTGGCTGCGGGCAGCTATGTCACCGACGCCGACTGGCACGACCTTTATGACCGAACCCGGCCCATCGGCACCACTCGCGCCGTCAACCTCGCTAACAACGTCTGGTTGGGCGATGGTGCGACCGTCTGCAAAGGCGTCACGATTGGTGAAAACAGCGTCATCGGAGCTGGTTCTGTTGTGGCCAGCGACATCCCTGAAAATGTCATTGCCGCGGGCAACCCCGCCCAGGTGATACGTGCACTCGACCCCGACCAACCCATTACCCGGCGTGAGACATTGTTTGAGAATTTCGAAGCCCACGAGGCAAAAAATGCGCAAATTGATGATTACGTGTTGGGGCCCAACACCTGGCTCAACTGGCTGAGAACGCTCATTAAACCTCGCCGCGGGGACTAAATGACCAACAACCAATACTGCTTGACCTAACTCGCACTGCATTACCGAAAAGCTCAGCAACTCAACGCGCTACTACCTTAAGCTCGGCAAAAACAAGTGCTTCAAACGCTGCAACTACACCAAAGCGGCGGTTGCATCATAATCATCAATTGCAGCAAAAAGACGCTCAGTCAGCTTGGCGAACAACATCACGCTGCGTTCATTTTCAAAATCACAGTTGCCACCGCCCACCACAGAAAAACAGGTGATGGCGCACATCGCTTGACGCATATTTTTCATGAGTTTGTCCGTCTCATAGGCGATTCCTGCAGCGCAAAGACCCGCCTGATATTGCACCACTGACGCCTCGAAGATTTCCCGGCGCAGAGCGACATCGATATTGGTTGTCAGCAAGTACGCTAGATCCCATCCTGGCTTGTGAGCCAGACCCAACTGCCAGTCAATGACTGCGACTTCTGACTCATCCGCTGAATAAAAGATATTTTCGACGCGGTAATCCCAATGCGTCAGGGTTTGAGTGCCCTGGGTAAAAATATCAGCGAATTTAGGGTAGTAGGCAATGATCTGATCAAGCTTTTGCTGCTGACTGACCGTCAGCAAATGGCCAAACCGATCTAGAAACTTTTGGCGATTAGCGACCATATCATCTGCCAACTTCACCATAAAAGGCGCTTTTGAATTCGGCAGCCAGGGTAGCTCGTCGGTACGATTCCAATATTGCGTATTGATCGGTATCAGAGCGTCGATCGCCTTTTCGATTTGATGCCGGCTGGCGCCAATAATCTGATCTGGGGTATGCCAGCCAGCCATGAACTCTAGAACCAGCAACACCTGAGATTGCTCCCGGTTAAATTCTACGTAGTAAGGATGGGGCGTCCGGCAGGCAACATCCTTGGCCGAGCATTGATAAAAGTTAACCTCCCGCTCGTAATACTGGTAATCGAGACACAGTTGATGAAAGTCTTCTGAGGACGTTTGTATCTTTAAAAAGAAAGATCGTGCATCGCCATCCTGGGTTTTAACCTCCAGCAGCCCAAACTCTCCCAGCTGACCCACGCCCTCTCCGATCTGCTGAAGGGTAAAAGATTCAACACCCCCGCCCTCATCGCCCAGGCATCGTTTAAAACACTGATCAACCCAGCTTCGATCAACTGCGGCTAAATTTTTGAGTGTCAATGACATCGCTCATCCTCCAATAAAATCCTGTTCATTTCCTATGATATGGATGACCTGGTTCAAGCCAAGGATTGTTCGATTTTGGTTGAGTGCTTGTGCCCGTTCTTGTTTTGGCTGATCTTCATTGGCGGGAGAGGGCGTTGCAACCGGCGCGCAAACCACACTGCAAGGTCAGCAGGCCGCTCCGGCGATGCGCCAACAAGCCCAGTTGCTCCAACTCCCGGCGTTGTACCTTGTTCGCAAACCTGAGAGGATCACTGGCAGTCCATACCCATTAAGTCGCCTATGGAAGCCTCACCAGAATATCCGCCCAGAAGCTATGCCTGGTTTGTCGTCTTTGTATTGATTCTGGCGTCGTTGATCGCCTTCATCGATCGGCAAGTCGTCGCCATTGTTGTCGGCCCCATGCAAGAAGACCTTGGCGTCGGCGATACTGAAATCGGCTGGCTCTATGGCGTCTTTGCACTTTTTTATGCGGCGGCAGCCCTCCCGATCGCCACCCTGGCCGATCGACGCAGCCGCAAGCATTTGATCGCTGCCGGAATTTTTCTCTGGTCGTTGCTCACGATTGCCTGCGGGTTAACCCGCAGCTACTGGCAGATCTTTTTAGCGCGGATTGGTGTTGGAATTGGTGAGGCGACCCTCACGCCGGCCACAACCTCTTTAATCGGCGATTATTTCCCACGAAAGCTGGTACCTCTGGCCCTCAGCATCTTCCAAACCGGCCCGATCATCGGAACAGGGCTGGCCTTCATCATTGGCGGGTTTGTGCTGAATCTCGTCGAAAGCAGCGCGCCCATGACCTTGCCCTACATCGGCCCCCTGAAACCCTGGCAACAGACGTTTGTCTATGTCGGCGCCCCTGGGCTGATCCTAGCGGGGTTGTTTTTACTGCTTCGAGAACCCGCTCGCCAGACGCTACCGGGGTCGCCCAGCGAGCTCTCTGACACCGCCCAATTAATGGCTTTTTATCGCGCCAATGCAAAAACAATTACCTATCACCATCTCGGGTTTGTCTCTCTCGTGCTGATGGGTTATGCCTTTGTGTTCTGGTCTGTCACTTTCTTTGTACGGGTCCACAATCTGCCCGCTGCCGAAGCCTCTCAAACCTTTGGTTGGATTTTCTTATTTTTTGGTCCCCTCGGCCCGCTGAGCGTCGCTTGGCTCGCGAGCCGATTGCGCGACCGCGGCCATTATGACGCTAATATTACTGCGGGGATGATCGGCGGGCTGGTGACTATCCCTTGTATTTTTTTGATCCAGGTCGCACCCACCGCATTTTGGGCTTTTGTGTTTTATGCGCCGGCCCTGCTTGCGGTCAATTCTCCCTTTGGCATTGCCGCAGGCGCGCTACCCGTCATTACGCCCCCTAACCTCCGCGCTCGGGTGGCAGCGGTCTACATGCTAACCGGCGCCTTTGGCATGATGTTTGGACCACCTTTGGCGGGTGCATTTAATGAGTACATCTTCCCCGGGCCTGAGGGGGTTAGATACTCCATGATTACGATGACCGCATTTTTTGGCATCGTTGGGGTCATTTTTCTTGGGCTTGGAAGACGCCCGTA
>MDTB01149489.1_pt1 | contig 34429 bp, 39 predicted proteins | sample 811161 | NCBI WGS metagenome assembly MDTB01 (sample SAMN05326650, study PRJNA326480) | marine metagenome | isolation source: seawater | place: Mediterranean Sea | collected 2009 | reverse complement strand
CAATTTAATTAAATTGAATTTAAATATAATTATTTATTGTATATTAATTTGAATCATGGCTGGCACAGGAAGATCTTCTTCATCATATTCAAGATCTAGACGTTCATATAGGTCATATAGACATAATAATGATAGAGATGATTATCTATTATTAATTCTTATATTTATACTATTATGTATAATATTTAGTAATTCAATTTCTAATAAGGATTATGATATTTGGTTTAACAATACTCAAAAAATTCCTGCTGATTTGTATACAATCAACAATAATTTTAATGATTTAACATGTAACTTATTATACAATGATACATGTAATTTTTTTGGAAAATCTGATGTAAAGGGTTATTATACTTGTCAGTATAATCATAAACTGTATATAAATTCAAAAAAAAATTATTCTGTTGATGCTGATGGATACCATAATCATAAATATATTAGTTTATATAAAAATAAATATGAACCCGACCGTCAACTATTGATTATAGTGATGTCAAGATGTCATAAATTAGTATGTAATTCATTTATAAATTTGACTATAATGAAAGACATTGTATATGGTAATTTTGCAGGATATCTTGGTTCTAATGGAACAATGATTGGATCATGTAAATCAAATAATATTTGGAATTAAATTGAATTTAAATATAATTATTTATTATATTATAACAAATGAAAATTTATACAAAAAGTGGAGATAAGGGTATTACTAGTTTATATGATGGTAATAGAATATCTAAAACAGAATTAATATTTGATATTTTAGGAGAGTTCGATGAGTTATCAAGTAGAATTGGAGTTTTTTTTTGTTTTGTAAAGAAGGCTACTTTAAAAGTTGATAATACTGAAAATTATATGTCAATATTACTTGAAAATATTAATTATCTTAGAAAAATTCAAATTAATATACAAGATATTAACAGTATTATTGCAACAGTAGAAAAGAATAAATTTGTACCTACATTTACTCAAGAAAAAGTTAATGAAATAGAACAGTTGATAGATAATATTGAAAAAATTAATGATAAATTAACTGTTTTTATTTTACCAGGAGAAAATATGTGTGACGCACATGGACATTTGTGTAGAACTCAAGTTCGTAAAGTGGAAAGATTTCTATGGGAATTACATAATGCAGATTTTTTAATTAAAGGTCAAAAAAATGATATTGATTTATCATTGATTTCAGTTTCTGATATAATTTTATCATATATGAATAGACTTAGTGATTATTTTTTTGTATTTTGTCGTTTTTTAGTAAAAACTTGTGATGATAATATTTAATACAAACTATTTAAAAAGAAACGATATTTCATCATAAATGTCACAAAACAACGGTGGTCTTCGTTATAGAATTAACAGTACTAAACAACTTATTGATTTAAATGGTTCTACTACTAATTTTGAAATAAATTTTTCTATAATTTCAGTGGATGGAAAAGAATTTGAAGCTTTAGTAGTAGATCAATCAATGTTAGATAGTAATAAAACATTACAATATCAACCTTCAGAAAACGGACAAATAAAAGGTAATTTAATATGGGATAAAGATATTTATCAAAATTTCTTCTTAATATTAAGAGCTCCGATAGAATGTGAAGTAGAAGTACAAATTGAAAAAAATGAAATACAACCTAATGTACCAATGCAACCTAATCTACCAATGCAACCTAATCTACCAACGCAACCTAATCTACCAACGCAACCTAATCTACCAACGCAATCTAATGTACCAACGCAACCTAATCTACCAATGCAAGTTCCTGTAAATGATCTTACAGAATCGTTTAATAAAGAAAATGAAAATACTTTTTCTAATAAAAAATTTACTTCAAAATGGAAATGGATAATGATAGGAATAGGATTAATTTTTCTTTTTATAGCAATATGGTATTTTTATAATTCATATAAGAAACGTAAATCAAACAATTTAACTGATTTAAATGGACCTGTTACTCCTCCTGTATCAGAATTAAAAATTCCTTCTAATTCTGTTTCTCCACCTGATTTAGATGGTGATAATTTGTTAGAAAGATTAAATAAATTAGTCGTAGCTTAATATGATTTAAACAATTTATTCTAAAATTAAAAAATGCAAAATAATACATCAGATGTACCACCTCTTATCCAAAGTACATTAAATTTATTAGAAACTAATTTAAATAATAGTTTTGCAGCAGGTGTAAGTGATATTTTACAACAATCAGGAGTGAACATGAATAATTTATGGAAACCTTCTGTAGATATATTAGATTCTGATCAATATTTAATTATTTATATGAATGTACCTGGTGTAGATTCAAATAATTTAGATGTTGATTTTTTTAATAATAATGTTATAATAAGAGGAAACAGAAATTTTCCAAATACTGAAAATATAGTTATAATAAATAGAAGACAAGAAATAGTATATGGTAATTTCGAAAGAAAGTTAACAATACCTTTTAGTGTAACTAGAAGAGAATCAGTAAGTATAGATTTAAAAAATGGTGTTTTAAGTATCAAAATTGATAAAAGAATAGAAACACAAAATAGCTTTACAATAAATATCAATGATAGTTCTTCTCAATTATAAAAAGTAATTATTTTTAATAAAAATAATTACTTGTATATGTAAAAATGACTAGTTGTTATCCAACATATATGAAAACAAATTTAATTCAAACATATGATATGGGAGATAATAGAGGATTATTTCCAGTTGAAGATATTAATCCTAATTCTATATCTGGTATTTTAAATACGAATACTGAATTCAGCAACTTTAATTATATTATGAAATTATCTGGATTAACAGAAAAATATAACAAAAGTGGTATAGATAATGAGTATACTTTATTTGTAGTTGATAATAACTGTTTACGTGAAGATGTTTTAATAAATATGGATAAAGGTACTGCTATATCCATAATAGATTCTAGTACATTGAAAAACAGAATAACAGGAAATTTATTAACAGATACTAAGTCACAATATTTACCTTGTGTAAAAGATTCTTATAAATTATTAATTACTAATCCAAATCCATATCAAACTGTGATAAATAATAGTATAATTATTCAAGAAACTGACATACAAGCAATAAATGGTTTAATTCATGTTGTATCTAATATAATTTTTCCTTATAATTTATTTTAAGGATAATATTTTATAATAGGATTATCAGTTTTAACTTCATCCAAAGTTTTTATTTTTTTAAATGAAAAACAAGCTGATATTTGAATTCTAGGATTAGGTGCTAAAGGTGAAAAACTCTCAGGTAATAAAACTTCGAATAATTCTTTTTGTTCAGGATTTCGACCTGTTCCTAAATAAACTCTTAATTTCATGGATTCACATGGATTAATTCTAAGAACTTGCTTCATTCCATCTCCATCAATTTTAATGAAAGAAGAATTTACTGGATTGGGAACATCGTCTATAGTACATCTAAATGTTGTATTTATTGCTCTAGGATTATTACTCATTATATTATTAGGAGCGCTTGTTCCATTTCCAGTATTATTTTCAATTTCTACATATACATATTGATAAAAAGAAATAAGAGAACCAAAACCTGAATTTAACACTTGATTTGGTAGAATTATATTAATTAATTCTATTAGATAACTAGAATCAGCATTAATTCCTTGTGCGTTAATAAAAGGATATAGGTTATCATAACTATATGGTAAAATACAAAATGGTTGTTTTGATAATGTATATGTAAAACCATTTTTTTTACCATAAGATGCAACCATTCCCGACGTTATAGAAATTGAATCTCCTGCAGCTGGAGCATTTGTAAAATTTGCACAAAGATTGTTTATTTTTATTAATACTTGAATTACTTTTCCATCTCCATTTCTAATTACTTGATGTTCACCTATTAATCTAACCTCATCTGCTGGCGTAGTTGCTGACGCTACCCTAATATATAAACCTTTTAGATATCCGTTTCTATAAATTGTATTTTCATAATTTATTACATTATTTATAATTGGAAGATTTAATGATCTAACTGTATTAGGTTGAGGATTTGTTAAAGTTTGTCTATAATCTTCATATTTTACGATCCTTTGAGATTCTTGTGGGAATTGTATTTCAATTCTATCAAGAACAATGACAGGTGCACTAAATCCAGGATTTACAACAATTTCATGAAATTGTGTAGCAGGATTATATGTAGAACTTATTACAGTAGAAATTTGTCCATGAATTACATTAGGACCTGTATTACTAATAATTCTAACTTTTGCTCCAATATAATATCCCGTATAATCTTTGAACCAATTCGTATTTATAGTCTCATTAATTGTAAATGTTGTTTTTGGGTTAGCCCCTAATGCTTGTATTACACTAACAGTACCATAACTATTCAAATCATATGGCATATTAGCTGTAAGAAAGTTTCCAACCAAGCTAGAATAATTATTACGATAATAATTAGCAGCAGGAAAGTCAAAATTAAAAGATGTATGAGTAGGAGGATTATCAGTTGATTGATAACTACCACCACCAAGATATAATCCTTCTGAACTAGAATCAATATCAATTGGAGTTGAATTTACAAAACATTTTTTTTGATTTTCAGGAATAATCATATATACATCTGTGGTTTCCCATTTTTTTGGACCTATAGGTCCAGAATTTTCCAATATTTCTGTAGAACCTGAAGTATCTATTGTTAATAATCTTGTTATTGTATCAAAACCTTTAATAGGTCTATTTTGATTTTTTGTATAATTATATAAATAATGTTTAACATAATTATTAGATAGAGGTAAAGAATCAGGAACGAAGAAAAGAGGATCTCTAAAAGAAGTACCAAAATCAGTAGGATCTTTAATTGTTAATATTATTCCAACACCTATTGTTCCAGGTAAAGAATTTTCTATAATTATTTGGGCTCTATCATACTGACTATTAAGACCATTAATCCTACCAGGACCTAAAAATTTATAACTTATTATTCTACGTTGTTCTGTAGGATTGTCTACGGAATTTGAAGTTCCTATAGTTGCACCTACATAATAATTTTCTATAGTTTGTAATTCACCAATTCTTTTTGTACCAATTTCTAAAACAACAGAAGTGGTTGTTGCGGCTAATTTTTCTTGACCATTAAGAGTAGCAGCATTCCAACTAAGCAATTCTACCTCTACATAAGAAGTTGTACCGGTTGCTGGTGAAGTAATCATATTGAATCTATTACCTACCCATGTTTTTATAGGCGCAGATAAACTAACAGGATCTATAGCATTTTTTTTACTTTTTTGCCCGCTTAATGAAATAGGACATTCAACCATAGCAGGTAGTGGATTAATATTGCGATCTCTACGTGATGAAGTTATTTCTAAATATTGTATTTCGTCCATTGTTTTGTTTATAAGAAAATATTTTTTAGATTATGTATAATAAATGATAGGTTGTACAAATAGAAATGCAAATTGTTATAGTAAATTAGGAAATTCATGTTTATCTCAGACAAAAGCTTACACAAGTAATACTAAATTTTATTCACCAACAAATCCTATTTATTGGTGGAATTATGTACCGATTCACTATCCAGATGGAAATAAATATATTATAAATAATGGTTATCCTTTTAGCGATAATAAATTATTATTAGGAACATCTTGTATAAATAAAACATGTATTGAATAATTCTATTTAAAAGTAAAAAAATTAAATTAAAATTGGGGAAAGATATGCCCGCGTGGCCTAATTGGATAAGGCGCAGGTCTTCTAAACCTGAGATTGCGAGTTCGAGTCTCGCCGTGGGCTTTTGATATATAATCAAATATCAAAATCTTTTTGTAAAATAATTTTAATGTTGTAGATAAATGAATGAATTTTATGCAATAAATTTAACAATATATTTTGTAATATCATTATTATTTAATTTAATTATATGGAATATATCAAATCCTATTTTAAATGTGAAACAATATAGATGTCTCAGAAAAATACAATTAGAAAAATATAGACCCAAAAAATGTTATTTATATAAAAAATGTTTTTCTACTAGATTATGTCTAAAAATAATACAAGAAGCTGAAAATAAAGCTAAAATTTTAAATGGTTGGAAAAAAATAAATTATCATTCTTATTTGAATAGAAAATTTTTAGATATTTCTTTAGGATGGAAATGTTCAGATGATATTATTGATAATGTTTATGATTTAATAGTACCTCAATATAATAAAATTTTTCATACTACTTTTAATAGTAGACTTATAAGTATAGGAAAAATTATGGTAATTAAATTAGATAGTAATAATATAAATTTAGAATGGTTTAAATCAAATTATCCATTTAATTTTATTGTAGCATTAAATGATAATTATGTTGGAGGAGGAACAGAATTTAAAAATATAAATATTTATAATCCAGATAAAAAAAAATTAAGAATGGGAGATTGTTTAATATTTTCTGGTTATGAAAACCACAGAGATTTAAAAAATACATCTGGTATTAGATATATATTATATGGAATATTAAAAATAGATTTAAATTGTAACAAAGAAAATTGTATGTGTTTTGAAAATTTTTGTGAAAAAAGTTCATTTTTAGAAGAAGAATTAGCTACATTTTGTTTACACGAAAAAAATAATTTTCGCTCATATATAAAAAATTAATTATTATATTAAATTAATATAATACTAAATAATTAAGTTCAATTTATAATTTTCTTTTAAATATTGATATCTTAGTTTCATTAATAATTTTCCTAATAAATTTTTACCATTATTAAAATTATTTGTAGCAGATATTAAATCTGTTTTATTGACATAAATTAAAGGGCTTAAATAAGTATTTAATAGATTCAATTTAAGATTTTTATGTTGATCAAATTTTAGTTTTAAAATTTTAAACAAAATATTTGGATATTTTTTTTCCCAATCAAGTTTATCATATTCAATATTTGAAGTAATCATTTTTAAAGTACAGTAATTTGTACATTTTTTTAAACTTTCTATGTACTTTTCATCATTAGATTTATATGATTGAATAGCTGCTTCAGCTGAAGGAAATATTCCTCTATTTGGTATATATACTTCATATAAAGAAAAATTAGAAAAACCTTGTATTAGAAAATTTCTATTTGTTTTATAGAATTTAATAAATTTACATAAGAAAATTACAAAACTTTTTTGATGAGATGTTTGTGGAGCACCAATATGTCTCCATTTATCTTTCATTATTTTTCTTTTACTATGTGCTATAGAAGTATAATTTAAAGCAGTTAAAGGAGGAAGAGAAAAAATATGAGATAAAATACAAGCTACTACGATTCCAGATCGACCATGCCCACCTTTACAATGTATATAAATTTTAGAATAATTTTTTAATTCTTTAATAATTGTACTAATTTGTATGATAAAACAGCAAAATTCCCAATTATTTTCAGGAATATGTCTATCTTTTATAGGATAAGAAAAATAATTAAAGTTTGTCTTATATGGAACTATTTTTTTTTCAGTTGGTAATGTTAAATCTATAAAATAAATAACACCTTCATTTTCTAATTCGTAAATACCTTCTTGAGTAGGATAGCTACCAAACAGTGCTCTATCTTTAATAAAATACGAACATTTGTCCATTCTGCTCTTTCTCATAAATTTTTTTTTTATAAATAAAAATTATCAATTTTATTATTATAATACAAAATATTTATATTTATAAATGGGTAAAAACTGTAGAAAACCAAAAAAATCAAAAAGAGTATCATATAAAATGAGAAAACTTAGTCGTAGACAAAGTAAATGTATAGGTCGCAGGAATGGAAAATCAGGTTGCAAAAGTGACAAAAAATGTTTAAGAAGATGTATGAAATCAAGAAGAAAATCAAGAAGAAAATCAAGAAGAAAATCAAGAAGAAAATCTATAAAAAAATCAAGAAGAAAATCTATAAAAAAATCAAGAAGAAAATCTAAATATCCAATTAAAAAATCAAGAAGAAAATCTAGAAAAATTTCTAACATGCCTGATGATGATATACTTCTTACACCAGAAAAAAATAAACAACTTTTATGGGAAAAATTTTTACAAAGTAGACATGTATTATTATCACCTGTATATATAAATAAAAATAGAACAGTAGAAAGAGAAAGAGAAAAAAGAAAATATAGACAGGAAGTATTAGAACAAGAAAATATATTACTAAGGAGAACTAGAGAACAAGGATTAAAAACAGAAAATGAATTATTAACAAAAATAAATAAAGCTCTAGATGTTGGTAAAATTGAATCTGAATTTACCTTATGGGAATATTTAGATAAAACTAAAATGTGTCCTTATTCACAACATGATCCTGTGTTACAAAGTGTTTGTTATGACGCAAACGGTAATCCAATTAAATATTCACTTAGAGAATGGAATTGGATTTTTTCAAATTAATATATTAAAGTAGTTTTAATTTAAAACTTTGTATACTACGTGATTTATGTATTAAATCATATAATTCTTTTACATCTGGATTTTTTAACAAAGAAGCTGCTTTTATTACGGCATTTAATTTAGGTTTACCTAATTTTTTGAAATTCCAATTTTTTACAAATCTGTTGTAATTTGATTTATATGATATAGCATCTAATGTTCCACAAGAAGTTTTTACTGATGATAAATATTTATTAGGCATTAGTTTTGCTAATTCTTTAGCAAAATCTATTTTCCATTCTGCTATTTGATAAAATATATTTTTACTAGAACAACAAGATAAACAATCAGTAATACTTTGATCTCCAGTTAATAATATATCTCTAACACTATATTTCATTAAAGATAACATTTCCACATTAGATACAGGTAAAATATCACAACGGAAAATTAGATGAGGATCAGAATTATTATGATCTTTAGTAATATGTCTTTCCTTCTTACTGTCTTGAATACTAATATGTGGATAAAATTTAGCAACATGCTTTATAATTCTCTTGTCTATACGTAACTTTGAAAACCATGGTGGAACAATAATAATAAATTTTTTAAACTTATTTTTTTTGGCAACCATTGACGTAAATGAAATTATACATCTTTCTACATTTGGTATACTTTCAGCTACATAAACTAAAGCAAAAGGCTTATTTATTTTTGGTTTTTTTAAAACCGGTGGTTTTATTAAAAACAATCCATCTCTATTTTTACCAATTCCAGTATTAAAATAAAAACCTTTATTGATAGCATCATTATATTCTGAAAAAAAATATGTATTCCACCAATTAGCGTAAGGTATAATTTTTTTTACATCATTTATATCAGGTGTAAAATCAAATGATAATGGAGCTACTAAAATCAAATCAAAATGTTCCGAAGTTTTTAGTTTTAAATTTTTAAATTTCCTACATTGTTTTCTTTTACCTGAATCAAGTTTAATAATATTTTTATTAGAAAATCCTAATTTTTGCAAACCTTCGCTAAAAGTGGTAGCTATTTTCAAGTTACAATTTTTATAGTATTCTTTCAAATATGAGAATAGTTTAACTGCAAATATTAAATCTCCAAATCCATTACAAGGAGTATTGAGAAGAAGAATGTTTAATTTTTTTTGTTTGATATTTTTATTAAATACATAATCAACTAAAAAATCGTGCTTTTTTAAATAAGTTAGTTTTTTTGAAAAACAAAATTTAATTAGTTGTTCCATTTATTAAAAATTATATTATTTAAATAATATAATTAAATGATAAAATGAAAAAGGATAAAATAATCATTATTACTGTAATTACTACTATACTTTCTTTAGTAATTATTTTAATGGGTTATTTTGGTATAACGAGGTATATTTCAATACTATTGAATAATGATACAGAATCTTATATAAAAAAATATAATAAAAACCAACCTTTAAAAGATCTTAAAGAAAATATAGTTATTTGTATTTATTCAAATGGGAAAAAATTAAATAAAATGATGCCCACTATTCATTCTCTTTTAGATCAAACTATACAAATTAATAATTTTTTCTTAATATCAGATATAGATAATTTTAATAGTAATGATAAGTATTTATCACGATTTACTTTTCTTATACCAAGTAAAACAAATTATGGTAGTCCTGGGAATACCATAATACCTACATTAATGAAAATTAAGGAATGTAATACTATAATAATAGCAGTAAAAAATAATATTATTTACGGTAAGGATTTTATTGAAGAATTTATTAAATTTGGACAAAAAAATAAAGATAGTATAATTATTGATACTAAAAAAACAGCTTGGTTAATTAGACCAAACCTATATGGTTGTAATTTTTTAGAAAGTACTGATATAAATTATAATGAAGATTGGTTCAAAAAAAATACTAAAGACATTAAAAAATTTACATATTTAGAAAATTATAAAAATATTAAATATTAAATGAGTGAATATCTTCTATATATAATTGCTGTCACTAATACTAGTTACTATTTTTTACCTTGGCAAAAAGGTAAATTATTGAAACCTAATTTTAAAATATTATGTCAATATTGGTTTTTTAGTTTTATAATGATAGGATTAGGATATAAATTAAATAATTATATTTTTAAAAATTAATAATAGTAGTATTTGTTTTACAATCACTTATATCTCCATAAAATGATTTGAAATTATAAGATACCTTTGTATCAAATTTATAAATAAATGATTTTCCAGTAACATTTCTTTTTAAATCTATTATATTTACACAATTAATAATTTTAAAATATATTTCTCTAACTAATTCAAAATTTATTATTGGTAAAATTACAATACCTTCCCATTCCTTACGTTTTCCCGACAAATCAATATCAAAACTAGTAGGGTAATAAGATTTTATTGGTGATTCTTCTTTTGTAAGTAAATCACATAATGGATGTGGAATTAAATTAGAACTTTTGGGAGGTAAAACACATAATAATTGTTGAAAAGGAGTTGTCGGAAACGTAGATTTATAAGGTTTATAAACATAAAAATCGACATAATTTGCTATAATAGAAGCAGGAGGCGCATAAGAATAATTATAACTCCATTTCCAATCTGGAACACCTTTTATATAATAACTTAAAACCCATTGTAAACCTTCTATATAGTCTAATGAAATATCTTTTTCTGATAAATTTGCACCAAATTTAGAACACATATAATTATTTTTATATGCATCTATATTTACATTCCAACTATCATTAATAAAAGTGGAAGATCTTTCTAACACATTATCTTTAAAAAAACTTTGTTTCTTTTTCATTTTAGCTTCTAAATTTTGTTTTTCATAAAAACTAATTGTTTTAAGAAATATTTTTAAATTTCTAGGATTAAATCTTATATTTGTGCCTATTTTATTTGTTATATGACCACAAGAATACCCAATTTCTTTGTAAATCGAAATAATTAGTTCAATACCATCCTCTAATATTTCTATTGAAGGAATTTGCGGTAGAAAATCATTTCCAACTAAAAAACATAAAAAAATAAAATCGTTTATAGCATATTCGGGATTATAATCATTTTCTTTATTCTCCCAATATAATAAAGTTTCTAAATCTTTATGTACTTTTCCTATATCAATTAGAAAATACTCATTATTAACATCATACATATCTTCTCTTAATATATAAAAATTAGGATAATGAGTTCCCAAACTTAACATAATTAAATCTGCATCTAAACCATATAAACAATAAGTTTCTTTTTTATCTCCATAACTACGCATATAATTAATAATTTTATGTTCACCTTCACCTGGAACTTTTTCATTAGATAAAATAATTTCTAAATTTTGCCATTTAGGATCTTCATTAATTTTTTTTTTAAGAAACCAATCAATATATTTAGATAAATAATCCATAAATTTAGTTCCAGGTGTAATACAATTACTATCAAAACCATTTTCATTTGAATTTTCTTGAGAACTTCTAAATCTTCTCTGTCTTTGTTGACTTTGTTTACTAAGAGGTGCGGGACCATCTATACATAAAATAATTTTTTTAGAAGGATTTGTTATATTTACTAAATCTTCTATATTTTTACAAACATCTATAAATAGATTAATTTGTAACTGTAAATTATTAATATTTTTCTTTTTTTGTATTAATCTAGGTTGTAATTTATAATTTCCATATTCATATATTTTTTGAGCTGAATTATGAAGTATACCATTCATATCTATCATTAGAACATCTAGAGATACATCTAAATCATTTACCTTGACATTTTGGGATAATTTATGTATGTTGTGATTAAAGGTTTTTTTAAACCAAATAAAAAAATGTTTAATTCCCATGATTAGTTATAAATTAGAAATCAAATCCTTAATTTCAAATTTATTAAAAATGAATTTCTTTATAAAGACTATCATACAATAATAAAATGAAACGTAAATTAATTACAGAAACATCTGTTAGTAATAACACTAGGTCGAAAAAACCTAGAATTATTATTCCTGAACATATGGAATATGTTTCGGCTACAGATTTACATAATTATATGATAGATGATACTTTAGTTGATTGGTTAAAATTACAACAATTTAATTCTTATTCTGAATATTCTTGTCGTGAAGTAAAAAATAATAATTTTACTAATTTTATTATGCGAAAAGGACATGAGTTCGAAGAAAATATTGTTAAATATATTAATGATAATATACATCCTATTATAACTATATCTCCTTATATAACACAAAAATCTATTGAAAAGTCTATCTCTTTAATGAAAGAAGGATATCCTATAATACATTCTATTCCAGTTTTAAATTCTATTAATAAAACTAAAGGTGTTTTAGATTTATTAGTACGCAGTGATTATATAAATAAACTTTTTAATCAAAAAATTATTGATGAAGATTTGGAAACAAAGAAAGCACCTGGATTAAATGGTAATTATCATTATATTGTAATTGATGTTAAATTTTCTACATTACCTCTTAGATCAGATGGAATTCATTTACAAAATATAGATCACTATCCTGCTTATAAAGCTCAATTATTGATATATACACAAGCTATTGCTCAAATACAAAAATACAATCCAAATTATGCTTTTATTTTAGGTCGTAGATGGAAATATACCAAAAATAACGTAGTTTATACAAATAATTCATGTTTAGATCGTTTAGGAAAAATAGATTATAATGATATTGATATAGCTTATATAGAAAATACTGAAAAAGGAATTGAATGGGTTCAAAGAGTTAGAAGAAACGCTTATAAATGGAAAGTAAATCCTCCTTCATGTATAGAATTATATCCTAATATGTGTAAAGATTCAGGTACTTGGAATAAAGAAAAACAAGATATTTCTGATTCTATAGGTGAAATTACTAGTATTTGGTGTGTAAGTCAAAAACATAGAAACAAAGCTATAGAAAAAGGTATTTATAGTTGGAGAGATAAAAATTGTACTGCGGAAAATATAGAATTTAATGGTAAAAAAGCTTCCACTGTTGATAAAATTTTACAAATAAATAGACAAGATAAATATAAAATATTACCTGAAAAGATAGAGAATAATTTGTTCGAATGGAAAAATAGTACAAATAATCTATATATTGATTTCGAAACTTTATCGGATTGTTCAACTAATTTTAATGAATTACCATTACAAGAGAATAAACAGATAATTTTTATGATAGGAATTGGATGGATAGAGAATGATATATGGAATTATAAAAATTTTACATGTAAAAGAAATTCTTATGAAGAAGAATTCAGAATTATGAATGAATTTGCTAATTTTATTTCTTTAAGAAATAATCCTAAATTATTTTTTTGGTGTGCAGAAGATAAATTCTGGAAAAAATCATATAGAAGACATTTTGAAATAAGTAATAGTTTAAACAAATTACAAATATCAAATAAATGGAATTTAAATAACTGGTGTGATTTATGTTTAATTTTTAGACAAGAACCTATAGTAATAAAAGATTGTTTCAATTTTGGGTTAAAAAACATAGCTAAAGCATTGTATAAACATAATATGATTTCGATCAAATTAGAAAGTGATTGTAAAGATGGTATGACAGCTATGGTAGAAGCATTAAAATTATATAATAGTAATAGTGCAGTAGAAAATTCTTATATTATGAATGACATTATTAAATATAATGAATTTGATTGTAAAATATTAAAAGAAATTTTATTTTTTATGCAAAAAAACTTATCCTAATATAAATGAGTACATTTAATGGTGGTTTCACAGTATTTATGAAATTAATTGGCTTTATATCTCTTATAATATCTCTTATCCTTTTTTCTATAGCATCAGCTAGTTATGACATGGGTAATCTAAATACAGAACAATATAATAGTTTGGCCTATATTTTTGGCTTATTAGGTGTAGCTGCATTTTGTAGCGCTCTAAATAAACCAACTTCTAATTTATGGAGTAAAATATCTTTAGCTTTCGCTTACGCATCTTGGGTACTCGCATTAATATTTGGTATTATGAGTAGTGCTGCTTATAATGATGATGATCAACTAGAAAATATAGTTAAATATTATAATTTAGGTGTTAATTTTGCAATACTAAGTATTGGATTCTTCTTAGGAGGAGTAGTTATTCAATAAATAATTTTGAATTTTTTATATTGATTACATTTTTAGACAAATACAAATGTCTAAAAATGATTTTCCATTTGGTAATGAGAACGGTGGTAATTTTATTTTCTTAGGAAATAGAACAAAAGATAGCTTACTTGATAATGTTAGTGCTGAGTCTAAGTATATTATTACTATGAATGATTATTTGCAAAATGAAGATAGAATGTTAAGAGAAACTAATAATAACTTAAAAAAAGAACTGGAATCTTTAGAAGATGAACAGGATAATTTAGAAAGAAGATGTACTTATATAAAAAGTCTGGTTAAGAATTTTCATGAAATGTATAAATTAAAACAGCAGATTGCTAGTAATTATGATTCAATGTTTAAAGAATTATCTAAGATTTTAAATAATTACAAAAACAATTCAGTTAAATACTATAGATATTCTTATGTTTCTTTTATGTTTTATGTAATTATCTTCTATTGTATATCACGTAATATTATAGAAACAATAATTATGTTTTCTATTAATACTATTTACTTTCTATATTTTTATGAAAATATAAACAAATTAAAAATACCTGATTTTAAACATTATTCTTCAAAAATAAAAGAATATGAAACAGAAATCAAAAAAACAGAAGCTTCTCAAGATTACATACATGAATTTATAGATAGTATTTAACTTATAAAGTTTAAACAGGATCTAATTATACATAAAATTAAGGTTAATATATTAAGATACTACTATCTTAATATAATATATTTCAAAGATAAATTATAATTTTTACATAACTTAATCTAATTTTAAATCGTTAAATTTATCACATAAATAAAATATAGAAGAAATAATAAAACAAAATAATTTCCTATGAAAAGAAATATTTGTGTTATAAATCAAATCTAAAAAATTAGCACTGTTTTTTTCTTTTTCTAATATACATGGTAAACTTTGTACAGGAACTTGTACACGATTTTTTATTTTTACAGTATTATTTTTTTCAAGAGTATTATTATATGTTGTATTTTCTATATCTGTAAATTGACCCCACCATTCATCCATAATTATATTTATTTATATTTAAAATTTAAATAATTCAATTTTAAATAAATAATGAATGATGATAGAATAAAGTTAAAAGAAAAATTACAACTTAAACTTTATGACTCTTCTATGAAAAGAAAAAGTAAGAATATTAAACAAACCATTGTTAATAAAAATTTATCTACAATTGGTATAGATGCTGGAAAATTAAAAGAAGATTTGAAAAATGTAAGTGAACAAGGAGGTTTAAATATATCATACACTAAGTAAATTTAATATTGTTTTATAGAATAAAACAATATTACAATAGGTTAATTTAACCTAAAAGACGAGGTCTAATTTTTCCTACATCATCATCATCATCATCATCTGATCCTACGTAGTTATTATACCATCTACCAACATCTGTAGAATCCAATACATCAGATTTAATCAAATTATTATCTTTGATCATAGTAATTAATTCAACTAACATTATTTCCATTTTATCAGCTTTTTCTAAGACTGTTTCTCTTTCATTGTGTTGATTGTGATTTGTAGTAATATTAGTATTAAGCCATTTTTCTATTTCAGCTTTTTTGGGCATATAAAAAATCCACCCTGCAAATTTTTCTCCACTTGATTTATCAGTTAAATTAGATGTCCATTTCCCTCCTAAATCTTTAATTTTTTCTTTATGAGGTTTTGTATCTCCTCTTAATACAAAAGATTTTTCACTATAATCTTGAATATAAATAGACATTTCTAATATTACTAAATCTTGTATTTGAAAAAATCAATTTTAGTTTTCTATAAAATCTTTAACATAATTCCATGGTATATCCAAATGTTTTTCATTCTTTTTACAAGCTACATTTTGTGTACTTAATTCTATTAATTCTTTATAGTTTTTCGTTTTATCATAAAATATTAAACTCTTTCCAATAAAACCATTAAAATAAACAGAAGTTTTAAATTCAGAAAAAAATGGTTTTAATATTTTTGGAATAGTTATTAGAAGATCTTTAATATCTTCAATAGGATCATCTAAAATTAATTTATTTATGTTATATTGTCTAGCTACATATGTAGCAATACAACTTCCCAATTGTTCTCCATATAAAACAATATTATTTTTATCATAATTTTTATATATCATAGCCATAATAGTTCCAGCATCATTTAATAAATTTTGCTCGTTAGGTATACCATTACTTTTACCAAAACCAGAATAATCAAATATTAAAATAGTGTACCCTAATTCTGATAATTTCTTAATTCTTGGTTGTTTATAAGACATATTATTATCATTACCTTGACAATATACTATTATTTTATTACTTTCTATATTTTTTTTTAACCATCCGTGTATATTTTTAATGTAAAAAGAAGTATAATTTTCTTCACTATCTAAGAATTTTCTTTGAGGTTTAAAATAAATGAATCTTTTTATAAATACAAAAATAACAAATAATAATACCATTGTGATTATAGATATTTTAACTATACTTTCTCCTAATTTATTCATTATTTTTGTTAAAAATATCACTTTAAGTATTTAAATTAGAAAAAAAATTTATTCTATTTTGTTTTACTAATTTTGATATATCTGTATTTCCTATAATAAAATTAACAGCTGCAAATAACTTATTTTTTATAGAAATAAAATTGTCTTCATCAATATTTAATTGTTCTTCTAAAATAGATCTTAATGTAGGTGTTCCAAATTTAATATCAGAATTAAAATTTCTGTTATCTAAAATTTCTACATAATCTTCTATTATATCATCTTCTTCATCCTCAAAAGTATCTTTTGTGTCATCTTGAGGATGGAGTAAAAGAATAGGTCCTTCATCTGATTTTTCTGTTTCAATATATTCATCTTCTTCATCATCTTCGACTAATTTTTCAAGTTCTCTTTTTATTTCTGAGTTAGAAAAATAATCATGACCTATAATTATTGATATAGCAGCTTCTATTTCTAAATCATTTATTTCTTTTTTATATAAATACAAATTATTAAAATTTTTTATACCTTTAAGAACATTTATCAAAGCAATTAAAGTACAATTTTCTAGATTATTATTTAATTCACCAGATAAAGATGGGCAAGTTTTGCTTGTAGATGTTAAATATTGTATTTTAGATAAAACTTTAACTAAATTTTGTTTTGAAGAATCTTCTATTGTTTGTATTAAAATAACTAACATTATAGCCATATGTTTCCATATGGCATTACAAATTTCTAAATCAGCATTTTTGAATCCTGGTAGGGAATGTATCATTTCAATAAAAATCTCAGGTACATCTATTTTTACTTTATCTGATGTAGAAAAAATTAAATTACATGGTTGATAAATATAAAAAATAACATTTTTTACAAATTCTGCATTTAATTCAGGTTGTTGTTCACTTTTTGATGTATTTTTTAAATATAAATATGTTCTAATTATTTTGATTACCCTACAAGTATCTGCTAATCTCATATTTATCCACGAATTAAAAAACTTGTCTTTGAATAAAAATTCTATATGATCTTCAGTAAATATATCATAAGTTTCTCCTCTACGTTTTTCCTTAATTGATTTTCTAATTTGTGTTAACATAAAACCAGTTAAATTTTGTGATTTTGTTTTATCATTACCAAGTCCTAAAATTTCATCTTTATAATCTGTATATATAATATTTTTATTTCCTGTAGCTAAAAGAATATCTTCTAGTATTCTATTTTCAAATTTTTTATGCAAGGCCTTACTTAGTAAAAATTGTTTTCTCTTTATAAGTTGATCATTTTTCAAATCTTTATAAGCTAATATGATACGTTGACATAATGTATATACATTTCCAGTTTTACTCTTACTTATAACATAATCGTTGTAAATTTTATTTATATTATAGTTTGGAATTTTTAATAATAAAATTAACATAGTATACAAAAAATGACAAATAGTAGGATACGATAAATTACCAACTACAAATATAAAAGGATATAATAAACTTAAACATTTTAATGATGGGTCTGTATTTGATTCTAATTCATTATATATCATAATTTCTTCTCCAGAACTAGGTTGATATCCATAATCTTCTGTAATATTTTCTAAAATTAAAGGTTTAACAAATTTGTAACTTCTAACATGTTCTATTTCTTCATCTGTGGGTATTTTTAATTTATTTATGTTAAGAATCATTTTATCTAAAACAGAATCAGATACAATAGTATTTATGTTAGTTTTTCCTTCTTCTCTCATTTTTATCATTTGATTAAGTTTGTCTAATTCTTGAAACTGTTGAACTTTAGGTTTCTTTTTAAATCCTTCAATTGTAGAAGAAACTAAATTAGCTATTTGTCCTTTTATACCCAATTTTTCAGCTTGAATTTCTAATATATGTTCAAAATATAACGTTAAAATAATATTATCTCTATCTTCTTCTAATTCTATACGTAAATTAGCTAAATTTTCCCTTCTACATACTTGAGCTAATTGTCTATCATGTTCGATAGAATCAAAAATAGCATTGTTAATTTGTGGATTGGAAACAGGAAGAATTTTTTCTTTAATATTAGGTAAAATATCCGAAAAGCTTCCAAAAGTTTGAATTAAAGGTGATGAACTAATTGTTTTTAATTCTTTCACAATTTCATCATTTGTCTTATTTACGTATGAACTTAAATTATTTTTTTGTGTTTTAATTAAATATTCTAAATATTTATATGCTAAATATGCTTCAAATATCTTAATTTGACTAGTTTGTTCTTTAATATCTTTTTTGTGTATATTAGTAGATCTAATCATTTGTGCTCTTTTTTGTTGATAAATTTTACCAACTAAATTTAATCCTTTATCTTCCTGACCCATACCTAAAATAGCATTGTTATCTATATATTTAATTGTTGCATTTCCTGTATTTAATAATATTTTTCTAGATTCTTCATCTTGATCTAATTTATTATCAATAGCAGTTTCAATAATTTTATATATTTTGTCAGGTAATTCGTTATTATATACTATATCTTCATATAATTTATAAACAGATTTGACAGGTGTGTTTGCTAATAAAACTTGATTAGTAGGGTTTTGAACTAAATTAGCATATATATAATTAGTTACACTTTTATATCTCTTAGAATCATCAGTAAATACAAGTGTTTGTTCGAAATTATTACTTAAAACCCCAAAAGGCTTGTCTTTAGGATTAAATATTTTTATAGAAGTCATTTTTTTTATAACAAGTTATTTAAGATTTAAATAAATTTTATATATTTGATAAATGAGCGGTCTTTTATTTTTAAGTTCTGAAGATTTTCATATATCAGAAGGATCAAAAGGAGCTATTATGTGTACCGCAATACCTGGTTTCTGTTTGATTCTTTTTTATTCTACACAATGTAAATATTGTCAAGATTTAATTCCAATATATAAAACACTTCCTGGCAACATAGGAGGATGTCAATTTGGAATGATTAATGTAAGCCAAAATAAAAAATGTATATTAATGTCTAAAAATACTATTGCACCTATTACTGTAGTACCTTATTTAATTTTATATATTAATGGAAAACCATATATGAGGTATCAAGGTCCTCACGAAGCTAGTGAAATAAGTAGATTTGTTATGGAAATTTCTAAGAAAATTCAACAAAAACCAAATTTCAAAACTACTATAGAAAATAAACCAAATACTATTAAAAAAAATAAAAAATCTAAAATACCTGAATTTACAATAGGATATCCAATATGCGGTGATGAAAAATGTTATTTAGAATTTGAAGGAGCATATGGAAATTTAAATAATATAAATCCCAATAATAGTAATAGAAGAGTAAATGGTATTTTACCAGCAGCTTCTGGTATGTAATAATTTAAAAATGATTTTTGTAATAAAGAAAGATTACAAAAAAAATGTCTTTTCCTTTATACTATAATTTAAATAATAATATACCAAAAAAGGATTTAACAGCAAAACAAAAATCTGAATTAACAGAAAATATAAAAAAATTAGATAATAATACAGTGGAAATAGTATATGCATTGATACAATATCATGATAATTCTTTTAAAATGAATGATCCTTTACCTTTCAAAGGTATAAAAAGTAATGATAAAAATAATTTATGTGATATTCAATGGAATATTTCTGATTTACCTATTTCTTTAAGACAAATATTGTACAAATTTATTGATATACATTTAAAATCTGAAAAAGAAGATGTAAAAAGATAATTATGATAATTGTAAACTCACAAGTACAATTATGATAATACTTATCAATAAAAAAAGTATTATAATTACAATATTTAACCCATCCATTGTTTGATTATTTTGATTATTTTGATTATTTTGATTATATAACTTATTTTTACATAAACCATAACAATTATGTTTTAAATATACTCTTGAAATTTTATTTTTAGATAATCCATAATACAAATTATTACCTTTTACTATTGTTTTATCCCATTCAATTTCATCACAATTATTATTATTACAATAATAAACTTTTATTTGACTTATATGAGTAAATATAGTTCCTTTATTATTTAAATATACTTCGTTGTCATTAATCGTAATATTTTCTCCATCAAGAGTCTTAATATAATAAAAATCATCCTTTAATACATCCCCTGTATAATTTGGTTGTTCATATTTTACCAATTTATATTTAATATTTTTATTTTCCGAATTATTTAAGTTAATAGGATTTGTAGTTTCAAAGACAAAATAAAGTTTTTTTTCCTTATTTTTATATGTTAATGTTAAATTAGTACCAGGAATACGTATTATTACAGGTAAATTATATTGTATAGGTACATAAGGTAATAATAAATTATTAGCTGAATTTAGAGGTATTATTTCAAAATTAGATTTTTCATTTATATTTTTTGTAGCATATAATAATGCATTATTTTCAAAATTTTTTAAATATAACCATTTTCTATCCAAAGATTTTAAACTAATAATATTTTTAGCATATAAAGCAGCACTATTATTAGGTGGAAATACTGTTTCTTTTGATTTATTTATATTTTCTTTTACAAAAAAATTTGTACTTACTTCTTTCAACCAAGAATAAATATTTTTAGAATTTAATCTTTCTATTGGGTTTATTAATATTCTTTCATTATATCTCTGATTTGATAAAGGAGCACATATATTTTTATTATTTATTTTATAATGCATTCCACTACTACATTTATTTGAAGAAGAACATTTTTCCATACAATCATTTAAATTTAAATCATAACATACACTATTTAAACTATCATTACAATCATTTACAGATATTGGTTCTAGTACAGTATCAGGAAAAACTAAAAAATTATTTTTTTTGTATGGATTATTTAAATCTTTAGAGTTTGACATACTTTTATTTATGTATTATTAAGACATTTAAAAAAACACAATTTATAGGTTAATAAAATCATGGAACATCAATATGAAAACAAAGATTTAAAAAAATTAGCTGTAAATAAAACTGTTGTTTTTTCTTCTCCAATTGAAGGAAATGATGTTTTAGTTAGAACGGGAACAATTTCGGAAAATGCATTTTTTCTACACGCATTTTTAAATGGATATTCAAAAGATTATATAAGTATGAATAAAAATGATAGAATACAATTTGCTAGAAGATTAAAGGCCAGTTTATTGGGAAGAGTAGATATTGAAAGTTGGGAAGAACTTGGGGAAGGAAATGTGTCTAAATTAGCTTTTATAGATAATGTTAGATTAACATTGGAAAGATTTAATGATTTCTTACATAATCCAACAAGAATAAAAGGAAAATCTACTAGAAGATTAATTAAAAAAGTTATTGAAAAAGAACAAGATATAGAAACTTATTCAATAATTTTTCTATTTTTACCATTACAATCAATTATAAATAAAATATTACCAGAATATCAAAATTGTAAAGAAAAACTAAAAAATGCAGCTAACATTATTATAAAAAATTGTATCAATTATTTAATTTCAAATAAATCCTTTGTAAAAGTAGAAAAAAATAAACAAGAATTTATAGTTAATAATATAAATTTCTTATTACGTGTAATTTGTAAAGATGCTCATAAAAGTGCCTATAGAAACTATGTTAAAAATTTAAAAGATATGGAAGATGAAATTGATAGTGTTCTAATTAAAACATTAAGTGATAATTTTAATCGAGATATTTATATTATTGATGGTAATACACATTTACCATTTAACATGTTTCCAGAAGAGGAATTATATAAGCATAGAAAATCTATAATTCTTCTTAAAATAGATGATAGAAAATATGAAATTGTAGGTAGATTATTACCTGGTAATCGTATACAGAGAGAATTTGACTATAAAGATAATTTAATTTCTAAATTTAATTTATTTATAACTAATCATGATGAATTTAAGCTTCAATATCCTGAATTATGTAACAATAATATAGAAAATGATAATGTTACTCATGATAAAGAAGATGATAGAAATTCTTGTAGTTCAGATTCAGATGAATATTATGATCAAAGTAGTATAAGTAGTAAATATAGTTCTGAGGAAGATAAAAGTAGTGATGAAGATTAATTTTTAAAATCTAAAGTATTGTAAATTTTTATAAAAATTTACAATAAGAAATGATTACAGATATAACCGAATTTTTACCAAAATATCCAAACATAAAAAAAAATAGTAATCCTTTATTTAATCCTTATTCTGATAATTTTTATGAAGATATTTATTTAAAAAAAGAATTTTACGAAGAAAAATTAGAAAAAGAAGAATTTTTTCCTGAAGAAGCAGGTGGGTTATTAAAACATCAAAAAATTATAAGTAGATTTTTTTCAACACATACTCTTTATGATGAATTACTTTTAGCTCATGATATGGGTACTGGAAAAACTTGTTCTGCAATAGGTGCAACAGAACAAATAAAATCAGAAGGAAGTTTTAGAGGTGCTTTATATCTAGCAAAAGGAGAAGGTTTGATAAATAATTTTATAAATGATTTAATTTTTAAATGTACAGATGGAAGATATATTCCAGATGATTATAATAATTTAACAAGATTAGAAAAGACTCATAGAAAAAAAAAAGCTATAAAAGATTTTTATCATTTTTCAACATTTGAGACATTTGCTAAATATATAAAAAAATCATCTAATGCTCAATTACAAAAAGATTATAATAACTTTGTAATTATTATTGATGAAGTGCATAATTTAAGACCTCAAGAAGTAGTAACTGGTATTAATTCATACGAACAATTTTTTAGATTTTTACATACAATATTAGGTTGTAAAATATTATTATTATCAGGAACACCAATGAAAGATAATGTAAAAGAAATAGCTAGTGTTATGAATTTAATTTTACCAAATAATTTAACTTTAGAAACAGGAGAGAATTTTATTAATGATTATTTTACAAAGACAAATAATATTAATATAATTAATTCTAAAGGTAAAAATTTATTGAAGAGTATTTTTAAGGGTAGAATATCATATTTAAAAGTAACCGAATCAAATGTGAAAGTACAATTTATAGGTCAAAAATTAGGTAATTTAAAACATTTAATTGTAGATAAAGATTATATGAGTGATTTTCAAAGTGAAGCATATATTAAATTTTTTAATGGAGATAATAAAGATATTTATTCAAATTCAAGACAATCATCATTATTTGTTTTTCCTGATGGCAGTGTAGGACCAGAAGGATTTTCTAAATATATTATAGAAAAAAAATCGAGTAAAAAATTTGTAGATGATACAGGAAAAAAAAGATCTATTTCAACTTTTATATTGAATTCTAATTTACGAAGATTAATTGAAGACCATAACCAGGAAGTAATGTTGGAAAAAATAAGTAAATATAGTAGTAAATATTCTAAAGCCATCAGAACTATTTTACAGTCTTATAAAGAAGGTAAATCAGGTTTTGTATATTGTGAATTTGTAAACGGTTGTGGATTAATATTATTTGGATTATTATTAGAACTATTTGGGTTCAAAAAAGCCTCTGGTTATGAGACAGAAAATAATTTTGCACCCAGATATGCTTCTCTTACTAATCAAACATCAACTACTTCTCAAATAAGGGATATTGTAGAAAGATTTAATCAAGCAGATAATGTAAATGGTCAAATAATTAATGTTATTATGGGATCCAAAAAAATAAATGAAGGATTTTCTTTTTTTAATATACAAGTTGAACAAATTCTAACACCTTGGTTTAATTATTCTGAAACTTCACAAGCTATAGCTAGGGGTATTAGATTCGCATCTCATAATGATTTGATTGCATCAGGAAAACAAAATCCAGTAGTAGAAATTTATCAGAGAGTTTCTTTACCTAAAAATTGGTCTGAAGAACATAGTATTGATTTAATTATGTACGAAATTTCTGAAAATAAAGATATTAGTATTAAAAGCGTAGAAAGAGTGATGATGGAATCAGCTTTTGATTGTGGTTTAAATTATAATAGAAATAAAGTTGTAGGTAAAGATGGCTCTAGAGAATGTCAATATATGGAATGTGATTATAAATGTGATGGTTTAAATTCAGAAAAATTAAAAGGAAAAAAATTAGATCTATCTACTTATCAATTATATTATAATAAAGAAAAAATTGATCTTATTCTAACTAAAATTATTCATTTATTTAAATTACATTTTGAAATGTCCTTGATATTTATATTAGAAAATTTATCTGAATTAAAGATATCTTTTTTTGAAATGCTGACTAGTTTATTTTTTTTATTACAAAATAATATTCCAATAAAAAATAAGTATGGAATTAATTCTTATATTAAAGAAGAAAATAATATTTTCTTTTTGATAGAAAATTTAAATTTACCTTCACATTTATCTTCGGTTTATTATAATAAATATCCTAATATTCAAATAGATTATACATTTGACGATATCATTCGTTCTTTTTATGATCAATTGTTACCTTTAAGGATAGAAAAATTTTTTAATAGTAAAAATATAGAAGAAGTAAGAACATTATCTAAAATTATACCTATAGATATAATAGAGTATACTATTGAAAAATCAATACAAGCCAAAATTTTAAATTTAAAGAAGAATGAATATTCTAGAGAATTAATTTTACAAAATTTTAAGAACAATATTTATAGAATAGATGATATTGTAATATCTTCCTTTTTAAAATTTCAATTACGTTGTTTACAAAATGGAACTTGGAAAGATTGTGAACAAGATATAATAGACAAATTTGAAGAACGTATGTTACAAGAAATAGGTGATTATGTAAAGAAAACAAAAGATAAAGGATATAATTATTATGGACAATATAATCCGGATAACAAATCTTTTTGTATTCGTGATTTAACAAAAATAAACAAAAAACAAAGTGATGCTAGAAAAACAACTAGTGGTCAAGTATGTAGTACAATAACACCTTTGGAAACAATATTGAGAATTGTTTTTAAAGATTTAAAAATGACATTTACAGATTACGAAAATGCTGCAAAATATATAAACAAGATTGCTTCGGATAAAAAAATGAAATCTTTTGATATTACAAAAGATTCTCAATTAATTGAATTAATAAGTAAACATATAAAATTAAAGAAATATATGTTAGAAAATCCAACTACCAACGTGAGGGAATTACAAAATATTTTATATTTCGGAACTAGAACAAAAGATAAATTATGTTTATTGATTAAAGATTGGTTTGAAAATAATGATTTGTTACAAGAAACTTTAGATTGTGGAGACACAAGTAAAAAGAAACCAAAAGAATAATTTTATAATTAAATTAATAACAAATATTATTAATTATAAAATGGATATCGACGAAGTTTGTACTAAATTAAAAGAAACTTATGATGCTAATATTCTCACTGATGCTGATGTTTATATTAAAAGTTTATTTATACATTATGCTTTAGAAAATAAAGATAATAAAAAAGGAAATCGAACTTTAATTAAATTAATTAACAATTATTATGATTCACAAAATAAAAATATAAAATATATATCAGGTCCAGATTCGTTAACTTTACAAGTACATCCAGTAACAAATACAACAGTATATACTTTTGGAGAGTTTCATGGAACAAAAAGTACATGCACATTAAAAAAATATGACGGAGAAGAATCAATAAACAAATTTTTACTAGATTTAACAAAAAATACAGCTGCCTTTTTAGATATTTTTATTGAAACAGATCCATTAAATGATATAGGAGAGTATTTACCTTATTATGAAGGAGGACGTTTTGAAAAACAGAAATTATTTCAATTAACTGGAGATTTTATAGAATGTATAGAAACAAAAAAAAGAAAAGATAATCCCGAATGCGAGTTATTTAGATTTCATTGGACCGATGTAAGATTTGTTCCTGGAGGAAGAGGAAGTACAAGACAAAGTAATGAAGTAGAGTATTCTTTAATTGAAAACGCTGCAATAGATGATTTTTCTAAATTTATGCTTTACTTAGAAATGTTATCTAGATCATACCTAGATCTAGCAATTATAAGAAAAATAGGGAAAAATAGAATATATAAAAAATTGCTAAATATTTTAAAAAATCCATCTTCATATAAACAATTACTCCATACTTTTGAAGAAGGAATGCTTTCTAATAAAGAAATAAATAGATCTAATGAATTCCATAAAATATGTGATACATTATTACCTTTGATGAAAGAAGATTTAAAAAGATTAGAAAAATCACCTGCATCTCATATAGCAAGAGATTTACAAAATCTCAAAATAGAGAAAGTAAAACACGCTTATCAATTAATGAGTGATTATGCGGAGCAACTTTTTAGACAATTAATACATATTAATTCATATACTATGGACTTTTATTTACTTTCAAGAATGTTTAAAACTTTTAAAGTAGGGGATAAAGATGCACCTCGTAAACCACATAATATTATTTGTTATGCAGGAGAAACTCATTCTAACAGAATTAGATATGTTTTAAAAGAAATGGGATACATAAACTTATTTGATCAAACATACGGCGATGAACAAATTAAAACCAAACAATATTTATATAAAATACCTGAAGGATGTGTAGATATAGAAGAAATGCCGCAACCTATTTTCTAGTTTTAAATTTATAGATAATAAAATATAATAATAAATGGAACCAGAAAAAGAGGAAGGTAATATAGAATATAAATTGAAACTATTAGATTTATCTCCTGGAAAAATATCAAAAATAGCTACACAAATGAGATATAGATGTACAGAAGGTGGTTCCGAATGTATATATGTATTAGGAGTAGAAGATGACGGTACACTAATAGGAATGACAAATGAAGAATACAATACAACAATAAAATGTATACAGTCTGCTGCTAACACAAATAGTTATACTATAGAAGAATTGAGTAAAACATTAATTGAAAATACTAACCGTTATGTGTATGAATTATTAATCAGAGAATTTAATAATAAATCTTATATAGATATTAAAATTACTATTGCTGGAAGTGTAGATTCAGGAAAAAGTTCATTATTAGGAGTCCTGACATCGGGAAAACCAGATAATGGAAGAGGTAGTGCACGTCTCAGTGTATTTAATTTTTCTCATGAAATGGAATCTGGTAGAACATCTTCTATAGGTCATCATATAGTAGGTTATGATAAAATAGGAAAAAATATTTCTTATAAGAATAATCGAATGTTATCATGGCCAGAAATCATAAATCAAAGTAGTAAAGTTATTTCTTTTTATGATTTAGCTGGACATGAGAAATATTTAAAAACCACAATTTTTGGTTTAAGTTCTACTTCCCCAGATGTTTGTTTTATCATAGTAGGAGCAAATAGAGGTGTATTAAGAATGACTAGAGAACATATTTTTTTATGTGTAACTCTAAAAATACCCTTTTGTATAATAATAACTAAAATTGATATGATTGAAAATAATTCTAAAGTAATGGAAGAAACTATTTCTTCAATTAATAAAATTATAAAATGTGCTATTGTGAGAAAATTTCCTCTTAAAATTAAAAATGAAGAAGATGTTATACGTAGCGCTATTCATTTAAATACAGAATCTATTGTACCAATTTTTAAAATTTCAAATACTACTTTAGAAGGTTATAATTTATTAAACAAATTTCTACATCTTGTTCCTAAAAGAGAAAAAATTAATATGGATTCTAATATTGAGATGCATATAGATTTATCCTGGTCTGTTCCAAGTGTAGGAACAGTAATTGGAGGTCATTTAGTTAGTGGTACTATAAGAGTAGGTGATAAAGTTTGGTTTGGTCCAAATAATAATTCATATCAGTTAGTTACTATAAGATCAATCCATATAAAGAAAGTATCTATACAAGAAGCAAAAGCAGGTTCTTATATATGTTTAGGAGTAAGAGGAATATCAAAATACGATTTTAAAAAGGGAAATGTAATATTAGGTAAAAAATCACAACAAATTTTATGTTACAAAATTAAAGCTGAAATTGAAGTATTAAAATCACACAGTACAACAATTAAAGAAGGATATCAACCAATTTTACATGTTTTAAATATACGAACTAGTTGTATTATAGAAAAAATAATTGAAAAAAATAAGAACAAAACAAAAGATAATGAAGATAATATTCTTCGTACTCATGATAAAGCTATTATAATACTTAATTTATATCAAGGTCCTAAATTTATAAAAATAGGAACTAATATTTTATTATGTGAAGGAAGAACAAAAGTTATTGGAACTATATTAGAAATATATTCTTAAAATTATAATATAATTTATGTATTTTCATTTATAGTATAAATGAAAAATATAACAAATATATGTTGGAAAAAATTACCTTTAGAAATAATATCATTAATAATTAATTATTCTCGTAAAAAATTACCTTTAAAATTAAAAATGGAAATTATAACATATGCAATGTTAAGAAAAATAAATAGCAATTCTATAGAATTGAGTAGGGAAGCATTATTAAGATTAAAAATTCAAACAATATTATTACAATTAGAAATATAACTTTTTGTCAATAAAAAATAAAATTTTGAAAGCTTGTAATTGAACAATAACATCGCTTAAATCATCTTTTTTTTTACTACCTTTTATGAGTTTAACATTTTCGTCATCTGATCTTAATTCTAAAATTTTTGTTGCTTCAGTTATAGCCCATTTTTTTCTTTTCGGTTTATCAATAGCTTTATAATTTATTTTACCGCTTTTTAATATTTTTTCTTCTTTTTGAGCACCTAATATTTGAGTTTTATAATAAGCTGGAAATTCTATAATCCTTTTACTTTTACCAAAATGTATTGTAAAATAAGAAAAAACATGTTGCCCTAATTTTAAAGCCATAGTATTATATTTTTTACCAAAAGACATTTGTTTTTCTATAATAAATATATCTACTAATTCCCATTCGTTTTCATATTTATCTAATAATTCATTCAAATTGTAAAAACATTGTGTATCCAAATATAAATTATTATCACAATTTTGACTAATATCATTATTAGTCAATGTTATAATTTTACCACATTTACAAATATCATTCAATATTGGAATAAATTTATCAGATATTGTACCATCCTTATTATATCGTTCAAAAAATAATGGAATATTTTTAATATTTTTTAAAATATCTATATCTATTTCTTCAATACAAAAAGAAAAATTTTTTAAACCAATATCAAAACTAGCAACACGCATAATTATATATTATATATATATGTTTTTAGACAATTTTTTTTTATTATAATAAATGGAGTACTCACCTAAAATAATTTGTACTATAACTTTAGTTTCTATTTGGTTAATCATAGCTTTTATCTCAATATTTATTAGTAAAAATAGAAATAAAAGTTGTGAGAATTATGTTAAATCAAAGGAAATATATGTATTAGATACTACAGAAAATGAATTAGAAAACAATTATGAAAATAATTATCAAGCAATAAGTCAAAAAGTTGGAAATCATACGTATTATAATGATTTTACTGATATAGATTTATCTATAAAATCATGGAATTTATTAACCAGTCATATTATGAAAATATATGACTATTATGACGCCTTTATTATTGTTATAAATAAAGATAAACTTTTGTACACTTCTTGTGCTATGTCATTTATCATAGAAAATTTAACAAAACCAATAGTTTTTATTAGCGATAATTTATCAAATGCTTTGCATTTAGTTTCAGGTACAAAAATATGCGAAGTAATGATTTTATACAGTAATAGATTTTATAGAGCAACAAGAATGACTACAAATAATAAAAAACAATTAATAAATACATTTCAACCTTTGAATGAAAAAAATAGTTTTTCTATACCGAAAGATTTTATATCAATTAAATATATTAATAATAATTTAGTTGTTCCTATTTTGAAAGATAATGTTAATCATCTTTATTTCCTAAAAAATATTCTTGATCAACAAAACGAAACAGTTCAAGGTATTTTAATTAATTCTCAAACATTTTCTGTTCATTTAGAAATAATAGAAATTATAAAACAACTTGTTCAGAAAGGTATCATAATTGTGTTAACTACAGATAATGTAAACATTGTTGATATAGATATCAGATTAATTGAAGCAGGAGTTTTAAATGCTTGTAATATGACTATATATAGTGCTTATACTAAATTATTATTTTGTATTACTCAAATTCAAGAAAAAAAATTAATAGGTAAAATTATGGATATGGATTTAAGAGGTGAAATAAAACCTAAGCAACTATTACATTCATGAAGCAGTAGTTAGTTGTATATAAAAAGGTCATATTTTATATTACAAGAATTTTTTTTTGTATAATAAATGACAAAAAGTAAATATTTTACAGGATGGAGAGGATTATTAATAATATCAGCTATAATAATAGCATGTTGTTTATTTCTTGCATTAATAGGTTCAATAATCACACCCAAGTTTTTATCCCAAAGTGGTAGTGGTACTGCTACTTTTACTCCTGGCGATTCGCCTAACAATTCTTCTAATGAATTGTTTAATTTGAAAGAAGATCTATCTAAAAATGAATGTACAAAAAATGATAAATATAAAAATTCATAAAATTCATAAAATTCATAATAAAATAGTAAAATGTATCACATTTATGAATTACATTTAAATATATCTTTAAAACATAAAGTTAAAGAAATTTTAAATCAAAAAGATATAAGTAAATGGTTAAAATTATATGCAAATATTTATTCAATTTATGAAGTATACAAAAATAATACTTTAAAATCAAGATGGATATGGAATATAAAAAAAAATAAATGGGTAAGAATGTCAACACCAAAAAAATTTTAAAATATATAATAAATGAGTCGACAATATAATGTTAAAACTTCAGATTCATTAAGTATTTTGTTAACGTATATATCTTTAATTGGTATATGGTTTGCAATACCTAGTGTTACACTATTAATAAATAAAGACAGTAGATGGCCTTGGGCTGTAGGTATATTAGGAGGAATAATATTATTGTTAATAATAGCATATATTTTTCAATGGAGATTTTTGTTTCCTATTTCTTCAAGTGAATTAGTTTATGAAAGAAATATGGAATATAATTTTATAAAGAAAAAAGAAAAAGAAGAAAAAAATATAAAATAAATGAGAAGTTTAAATGAAACAATTAAATTAGGTTCTAATTATTGGAAAAATCCGTTGATAAACAATGCATATTTTGATGAATTTAGAACTACTCGTCATTTTGAAGATAGATTTCATGAATGTAGAAAAATAAGAAATAAATATCCAGATAGAATTCCAGTAATATGTCAAAAAAGTCGTACAAGTACTCTAACACAATTACAAAAAACAAAATATTTAGTACCACAAGATTTAACTTCAACACAATTTCTTTTTATAATTAGGAAGAGATTGACTTTACCAAGTGAAAAAGGAGTTTTTTTATTTGTAAATAATATTTTAGCTTCATCAAATCAAACAATTCTTGAATTATACGAAAATTATAAAGATCCAGATGGATTTTTATATATGTTTTATTCTGATGAAAATGTTTTTGGATAATTTTTTTCTTTTCTTTAAATAAAAATGACAACTTCAATAGGAGGAAACGAATTATTCTTGGGGATAACAAACAAACCTAAGCAATTAGATAATTTATCTCTTAATAGATTAAGTTTGGTTGGTTGTGAAACAGGAACCGAATTTATTGTAAACGGATGTTTTAAATATTTTTATGGTCCAAATACTAATAATAATACACCTTCCACCGGTACTACTGGACCTATAAACTCAGCTAGATGGGTTTCAACTGGTACTTTTGGTTGTGGTATAACTCCTACCTGGGCTCCCTCGAATGCTTATAGTAGTGGCACTGTTACCGATCCCGATTATGTACCTATATATAACCCAAATGTAGATATATCTGTCACTAACGTTAGTCTTCTACCTGTTACTTTTGATAATAAAACCCAAGTCACATCTGTTATTAAATTTCCATTTGCTTGTTTATTAGAACAAATAGATTTAAAATGGGAGAGTGTTGACGACGGGACGGGAGAAGTATTCGCCAACTCCACTCCAATTATCGGAACACCAAGTTTTGCTAAAACTTTCATAGATATTGGTACTATCGAACCTGGAGCCCCGTCATCACCATACTACTGGAAATCTCTTACTAGACCTATTCCACAACAATATGATGCAGAAATAAAAACTGGGCAAGGTTTAGTAAGTTGGGGTCTTCAAACTGATGATTCACAACAGGTATCGATAGGTCATCCTGAACTTAGTGCTGCTTCTATAGGAGTGGTAGGTCCTGGTGGAACAGATAGTAATGGAAAGACAATTTTTATCGACCCAAATTATGACGCAAGGAATGTATTTGTATGTCAGAATCCTCCACCGTCAACATTTGCTGAAAAACCACTTGCAGGAACTGGGGGAGATCAAACTGAATTTTCTAAACCTCTTGGAACTAAATGGCCTATATATATTGCAGCTAATACAGCAATTTCAATTGTAGCTGTTCAAGAAAATTTACTTGTAGACTCCCCAAACACGTATACAAATCCTTGGACGATTAGGGGCGGGCGCGACGTTCCAGAAGGAAATATGCACTTTAATCTTACATTAAAAAGATTAGGGCCTTCTATGGCTGATAATAGCGGAAATAGTTTTCGTGGTACTCCTTACGTGGAGCCTACAATGCCTCCTGTTTAAAATTTAAGTAAATTAATATAATTTTATAATATATAATTATAAAATGATAAATATAGAGACAAGATGGATAGAAATCATAGGAATTATTGCTGGATTTTTAACTACTATATCATTTTTACCAGAAGTTATAAAGATATATAAAAATTCTAATATTAATGGAATATCTGAATCTTTTTTGTATATTTATTTACTAGGTGTGTTTTTTTGGATTTTTTATGGTATAATGATAAGGTCTATAAGTGTCATAGTATTTAGTTTATTTAATTTTATTTTAGTTATATTAATATTAGGTAGATATTATTATTTAAGAAATAAAACCAAATCTTCTTAAGAAAGGAATATTTATTTTCATTGTATCTCTTTTCTGATTTGAATTAAAATTATGTTTACTATCTATGATATTATTTATTTCACCTACTTCTGTAATGGAAAAATGATGTAAAACCTTTTCGTATGTAACAGCAAACCATTTATAAGTTCCTATAATTTGTAATTCATTTTCACTGAGATAGATGATATTTGTACAATAATCTGTACTAACATTATATTGATTTTGTCTACAAAGTTCCCACATAAAATTTCGAGTTTTATCTTTATCAGATGAATAAAATAAAATATTATCATCCCTTTCGAGAATATATATATTACTATTATCTTTTAAGACAAAACTTTCTGTTTCATCATAAATACTATCATTTTCTATATTACCTTCAATGTTTGATGTTGTCATTTTTATTTTATAAAACAATTTATTTAAACTAAAATATAATTATTATTATT
>MDTB01113793.1_pt1 | contig 34429 bp, 32 predicted proteins | sample 811161 | NCBI WGS metagenome assembly MDTB01 (sample SAMN05326650, study PRJNA326480) | marine metagenome | isolation source: seawater | place: Mediterranean Sea | collected 2009 | reverse complement strand
CTCATAATATTAATTATCATTAAGTTCTTCATATTTAATAAAAAAATTAAAGCTAATTCATACCGAAACTTTATCCTTATCTATTTTTTAATGAATTTTCTTTACTTACTAACGTTTGGTCCAATACCTAGATACTCAATAGGTATATTGATGACAGTAATTGCTTCCATCGGTCTATTTTCCGGAAACATGAAATTTAAACTTAATAAAGTTATTTCTTTTAGTTTAATAATATTTTCATGCCTACTAATTGTGCGGTTTGATTCATATAGAAGTTTTTTATCAAATGAAGATCTTATATTATTTGACCCACGACCTATTGCAAAATATGTTGAATTTAATGACAGCTGGGTAATTCCGGATGAGGGTGATCAATGTTGGATTAACTTAGAATGCACAATGAACAAAGATGATATTGTGATATACAACGAGGGTTTATTTAAATTTGCTTATAAATATTAAAAAATATCTAATTTATAAATTAAAACGATGATAATTAATAATGATTAAACAATGATAAAATTTAGAAAAATTGTTGATGATGTAGTTTACGTTTCAAGAATAACAAGAACAAATAATAAAAAACTTATAATTTTTTCTGCTGTTATTCTTGCTCAATTAACAGCACTTGCGGACATACTTTTGATTTTATTTTTCTCTGCAATAATTACTGGTTCATTTGATCAAGACAATATTTTTCGTTTAATTATTGATTTCGTAATAGACAATAAAATAATTCTTCCACTTGTGGTAATTATTAGGTTTTCAACAATTTACCTACAATCAATAATCCTTAAAAAATTAGAGCTTGATGTTCAGGAAAATTTAAAGGTTTTTTTACTCACTGAAGTTTTTGAAAAAAGAAATTATTCTGTTGCAGATGCCTATTTTTATATAAATGTATTGGCTGGACATGTTTCGTTTTTTTACTCAAATCTTGCAAGTTTTTTAAATAGTTTATTACAGATTATTGCTTATCTAACTTATCTGATTATTGCAGATACGAATACAATTTTTACATTCTTTTTAGGAGCTCTAATTATATTTTTTCCTACCAAATTTTTAATCACAAGGGCAAGAGAATATATGGATAGAACTTACAAGTTTTCTCAAAAAACCAATTTTGAGATTCAAAGAATAGTTGAAAACATGTTTTTAATTAAAATCTTAAAGAAAGATAAAGAAGAAATATCTAATTTTCATGAAACAATAAAAAATGCAAATTTTAATGAGTATAGTAATCACAAGTATGGTGCTATAAATTCTTTCTTACCAAGCTTTATTACGATGTTTATATTCTCAATTTTGATGACATTTTCTAATATTGCAAAATCAATTACTTTAGATTTTATTGGTGTAACTTTAAGATTATTTCAGTCAATTGGCACATTCAATGGATCAATGAATAAAATAATTAATTCACATGTTCATATTGAAAAATTTTATGATATTGATCGAAACAAAATGTCAATTGATAAAAATAATTTTAAAATTTCAGAATCTAAATCAAAAAATGCTGTTGAAATTAAAAACTTAACATTTAAATATTTCAATCAAGATGAAGCTATTTTTGAAGGAATAAGCGTAGAAATTCCAAAAAACACTCATACTCTTTTGACAGGACCCAACGGTTCAGGAAAAAGTACTTTGCTCGGCTTAGTTTCCGGTGTTCTTTATTCACAAGAAGGAAACGTAACAACCTATAAAGAAAAGTTTGGATACATAGGAGCAACGCCTCTTATTTTTTCAGGAAGCATAAAAGAAAATATAATGTATGGAAATGAAAATGAAATTGAAGATTTACAAATATTGAATTTTCTTAAAAAATTTGAGCTATTTAAGGAATCCAATCGCTATGATATTAATGCAAAAATTGATAATAAAAGTTTATCTTCAGGCCAAATGCAGAAACTTTCATTTATAAGAGCATTACTTGGGAATGTTGACATTTTATTGCTTGATGAATCTACAGCAAATTTAGATGAAAAGTCTAGGAATTTAATTTTTGATATATTATCAAAACAAGATATTACAATCATTAACTCAACACATGATCCAGATAGCTTTCGAAATGTAAATCATAGATTGAAGATTGAAGTTAAAAACGAAAAAAGAATATTAGTTTTTGATTAGTTTTCTGTAAAAATCTATCTCTTTACTTGCTTCTTTTTCAATTGAGTATTTAGTATTTGCAAAATTTACAGCATTTTTAGAAATTTTATTGATACTGTCATTTTCTTTTTGCAATTTTTCAATTAAATTTAAAGGATTTTCAATATTCGCATCATATAAAATTCCATTTTCAAAGTTAGAGATTATTTCTTCAGTGTTTATATTTTTATTCACTATACATATACAACCTCTTGACATAGCTTCAATCAATGCTTTTGGATGACCTTCAAATTTTGAAGAAAGAATGAAGAAAGTGTACTCTTTGTATTTTTCAAGTAGGATGTTGTAGTCTATCAAACCAAGAAAATTAACTTTAGCACTTTGTTTTTCAGCATAATTTACCAATTCATTTTTTAATGAGCCATCTCCAATAATGTCTAATTCAAAATCTGAACCTCCAAAATATTCAATCAGTTTGAAGTAGTTTTTCTGCTTTTCCAATCTACCAACTGTTAGAACTTTTATTCCATTTTTATTTTGCTTAGCAGGTTGGATATCTGGGATGATCCAATTAGGTCTTACAATTACTTTTGATTTATTAAGTAAAATAAATTTTTCAAATAAATATCTACTATCACTTTTTGAAGAAACAAAATATAAATTAGCTAGAAGAAGCCCAATTTGTGTTAATAAGTAATATATCGAAATTTTAACAAAGCTCTTCTTTTCTTTATAACTGAACTGTAAAAGATCAAAACCGGTTCTTATAATAAGTGGTTTCCTTGTTAAAAGTTTAATTATTAAGGGAACCCAAGCTCCATACAGCTGGTTTGTTTTAAAAATGTCTATGTTCTTAAAGTGCGACCTTATTATAAATGGGATAAACAAAGACTGAATAATTTTTAAATATTTACTTTTGGGTTTTTTTACTATTGAATAAATAGGTAGGATATCTATCGAAGAGAAGTTTTCTTTATAATTTAAATCTTTTTCATCTCCATAAGTAACAAACAAGAATTTAATGTCTTTATCCAACTGAGAAACTTTTTTGTAAAACTCAACTTCTCTGTCAATTAGTCCTAATGTTTTCCAATCATGAAGTGACATATCAAATGTAAAAAAAAGTGCAACATTCATCGAGTTAATATTAACCTAGTTAATGTAATTACAACTATTGTTTTTTTATGAAAAAAATTTTAATTATTCACAACAAATACAGATCAGAGGGCGGCGAGGATATAGCCGTAGAAAATGAGGTTAAATTTTTAAAAAATAATTATGAAGTATCGGTTTTAACTTATTTCAACACCGTTGACAGTTATTTCTTTCAATTATTTTCATTTTTATTTAATAGCAACAGAAAAAGTAACAAAATGCTAATTGAGAGATTAGATAAATTTAAACCGGATGTAGTTTATATTCACAATACATGGTTTAAAGCATCATTAGGTTTATTTAAAATATTAAACAAATATGATATGAAAGTAATATTGAAACTTCATAATTTTAGATATGATTGCACAAGAACTTTTTCTAAATCTGGACACTTAAAAGGAGAAAATCTTTGCTTAAAATGTGGTTTTACAAAAGAATCTACCTTATTTTTTAATAAATATTTCAATGAATCTTATATCAAATCATTTTTTGTAATTATTTATGGTAAACAATATTTTAAAATCTTGAAATATGGTGACTTAAAAATTCTTGTTTTAACAGAGTTTCATAAAAACTACTTAAAAGAGCTTGGAGTTGATAATACAAAATTATTTGTTTTGCCAAACTTTCTTAATATAAGTATGGAGTTCGAAAAAAATAATAACGAAAGATATTTAATATACGCTGGAAGAATTTCCAAGGAAAAAGGTGTTGAGGAATTAATTAAAGTTTTTTTAAAATCTAAAATTAAAAATCTTAGCTTAAAAATAGTTGGTGAAGGACCTGCGCTTAGTAATTTAAAAAAAAATTATTCAACAAAAAATATAGAATTTTACGGCCACAAAACAAATTCCGAGGTACTTAATTTAATTTCAAATTCTGTTGCTGTTGTTACAGCAACTAAACTTTACGAGGGACAACCAACCTTACTTTGTGAAGCAACTTTGCTTGGAGTCCCATCGATTTATCCATTGTCAGGAGGTATAGGAGAGTTTTTTTCCAGTAATTCAACTTTATTCTTTAAACAGTTTAATTATGATGACCTCCTCAAAAAAATTCTTTGTTTAGAAGACACAAAATTAGTCTCTAATGAAATTAAATCTAACAAAGAACATTTAGATAGGCTTATAAACAAAAAAAACATTTTAAATAAACTTGAGGTGATAATTAATGAATAAACAACCATTGATCTCAGTAATAATGAGCGCCTACAACTCAGAAAAAACCATTGAATCTTCTGTTTCAAGTATTATTAATCAAAGCTACAAGAATTTTGAAATCATGATACTTGATGATTTTTCTCAAGATGGTACTTACAATATTATTGATAATATAAAAAAAGATTTTAATAATATCAAATTATTTAAAAATAATAAAAATTTAGGTTTAACGAAATCTTTAAATATTTTATTAAAAGAATCGAAAGGCGAATTTATTGCAAGACAAGACAGTGATGACATTAGCTATTCTTACAGGTTCGAAAAACAAATTGAATACATATTATCAAAAAAATTAGACGGTTGCTCCTCAAGGGCAAAAATAATGAAAACTGATAAGGTAATCCCTAATTTCTCTTATTACATTCCAAAAAAATTTCTATTAAACTTTAAAAATCCTTTTGTACACGGAAGCCTTATGATAAAAAAAAATGTGATAATGGATGTAGGAATGTACAATGAAAACTTTTATTATTCACAAGACTATAAATTAATGAGAGATTTGAGTGTTAATAATTACACAGTTAAAATTATGAAAGATGTCTTGTATGAACTTAATATGCAAGATAACATTTCATCGATATTCACAGAAGAACAAAAATATTTCGCTGATTGTGTGCGAAAGAATAAAAATCCAAAGGCTTCAGTAAGTGAATAAAGTTTATCTAAATAAAGCTGGAGAAAATTGGGTGGTGGATAGATTTAGGAGGGAGTGGTATTCCGAAAAATCTGAAATTAGTTCAAGATACGCATTTAACGCTTCGTCAATTTGGTTGATAGCTCCATGGACTTGGAAAAAGATGAAAAAAAAACATTTGGAAAAAAAGAGGGTAATTTGCACCATTCACCATATTGACGAAGATAAGTTTGACGAGAACGCAAAAAAAGATTTTTATAGCAGGGATAAATTTGTCGATATTTATCACGCAATTTCATTAAATACTAAAAATCAACTTTCAAAATATACCAAAAAACCAATAGTTACTATACCTTTTTGGATAAATAACAATATATGGTTTCAAATTCATAAAAAAGAATATTTATTTGAAAAATACAAATTACCAAACGATTCATTTTTAATTGGTTCATTCCAAAGAGACACAGAAGGACACGATCTTCAAAAACCAAAATTGTCAAAAGGCCCCGACCAATTTGTTGAAATTATAAAGTATTTCAAAATTAGTAAAAAAAATATCCATATTATTTTGACTGGAAAAAGAAGAGATTATTTATTACGTAAATTAGAAGAGATTGGTGTTGATTATTCTTACTTTAAGATGACTAATTTCAAAGAATTAAATGAACTGTATAATTGCTTAGATCTTTACGTAGTTGCATCAAGAGTTGAGGGTGGCCCACAATCAATAATGGAATGTGGTCTAAACAAAACACCGATTATATCAACTAATGTTGGGATAGCCCCTGAGATTTTATCCCCAGAATCAATATTCAATATGACAAATTTTAGAAAAGCAAAACCAAATATAAAAATTGCTTTCGACAATGTACAAAAGTATCTTATACCAAAAGGGTTTGATAATTTTATTAAAATGTTGGAATTAGATAATGAAAGTTAGCATTGGAACAAATATTGTTGAAGGACCTTGGGGAGGAGGAAACCTTTTTGCAATAAATTTGAAAAAATATCTAACACAATCTGGGCACAAAGTTGTGTTTGATTTAGATGATGATGATATAGATATAATTTTAATGACAGAGCCAAGAAAAACATCTGAGTCATCAGCATTTACTCATGTTGATATCTTGAAGTACATAAGCTTTGTAAATGAAAACGTAATTGTTGTTCACAGAATAAATGAATGCGACGAAAGAAAAAATACCAATTTTGTAAATCAATATTTAATTGAAGCCAATATTATTGCTGACGGAACTGTTTTTGTTAGTACATGGCTAAAGAATTTGTTTTTAAACCAAGGGTTAAGTGATAAGCAAACGCACATCATATTAAGTGGCGCTGACAAAAATATTTTTAATAAAGATTTAAATTCTAAATGGGATAAGGATTCAAAAATAAAATTAGTTACGCATCATTGGGGAGCAAACTGGAATAAAGGTTTTGAAATTTATAAATTTTTAGATGAGATTTTAAGTAAAAAAGAATATAAAGAAAAAATTGAATTTATTTATATTGGTAATCTACCGAAAAAATTTAAATTTAAAAATTCTATTCACATTGAGCCAACATCAGGAAATACCCTCTCAAATGAAATTAAAAAAAATCATATTTATCTAACTGCATCTATAAATGAACCATCAGGAAACCACCATATTGAAGGTGCACAATGCGGATTACCCTTGCTATATCTTGAGAGTGGAGGAACTCCTGAATATGCAAAAGGATACGGAGTATCTTTTGAGCCAAATAACTTTGAAGAAAAATTAAATTATCTAATCGATAATTATGACACATACTACGAAAAAGTTAAGTTATATCCAAATAATTCTGATTTAATGTGTCAGGAATATGAAATTTTATTTAATAATTTGATAAGTAATAAGTCAACTTTGTTAAGGGATAGAGATTACTCAAAAAAGAAAAATATTATTGAAAAATTCTTTTATCTTGCAATTAGAAAAATCACAAATAATTATAAAAATTGAATATTAAAAAACCTATCTAAGCTTGTTATCATAAAAGTTTATATGGAAAAAAAAGACATTTTACAAAAAGCCTTAAGCAAAGTAGATATATTAAAAATTCCAATTCTATTTGTAGTTCTTTGTTCAATGTTGTTTGCTAGACCATTTGTTGGAATTCTAATTTTTGATTATCCTTTTGGATATTTTTTAACATTTTTTGGTTTGGCATTATCTTTAATTTTTTTCTTTCTACCAAAAAAATATTTAGAAACATTCTATTTCAATGATTTCCAATTTTATTCATTAAAAGCGATTTACGGATCTTTTTTTGTTATCACAATCTTAAATGATGGTAATTTCATTAATACCTATACTTATAAAAGTAGTTCCTACATTTGGTCAATTGGATTTATATTTCTAGGAGTTTTAATTAAATCTGAAAAAGAAGTAAAAAATGAATATTTTTTTATAATTCTCATGTTTGTACCATTTTTTACATATCTTTTTTCTTCAGGTAATTACCCAAATGTGATTATTGATTTTTTCAAAGAGAATTCTGATAAATTTCAGTTTCTAAAACCATCTGATTTATTTATTGTGTACATGTCTGTAAATTTTCTTCTAAAATATTTTTTAAAGTCACAAAATTTAAGATTTTTATATTTCTTGTGCTCTTCTGCATTATTTTTACCAGTTACACTTTTTTCAAGTAGAGGTTCTTTCATTGGAGTAATAATTTATTTTCTATTCGAATTATTCTATTCCAGGAAATTTATATTGAATAATAAACTTAGGGTCTCTATATACTTTTTGATTAGTATGATATTTTTTTCAGCTTCTGTATTGCGAGTTGATAAAACAGAATTAGCGCGAGCTACAGTCGACGAATATATTGAAAATGCTGGTGATCTAAGTACAAGCCTCTCCAATATTTCTAACGAAAGAAACAATGTAAGTGTATGGTTTTCTTTTTACATTCACTACGGTCGTATAGAGTCAACAGACCCAAACACAAATTGGAGATTGGATATTTGGCAGGATATCACATTTGACATGATCGAAGAAAGAAGACTCTTTACCGGTTATGGTTACAACGAAGTTTTTCCACAAATGATGGATCCTGAAGCGCCTGGGAGGCTTGGGAAAGATGGTATGAACGAAAATATTCATAATTATTTTGTAAATGTCCTTGCAAGAGGAGGTATTATCCAGCTTCTATTTTTCTTGATATTTCATTTTGGATTAATAAAATATTGGAAAGATAAAGTTGGAAACTATCAAATTCTTATGTATGTTGTACCAAGTTTTTTTGTTTCATCTTTAGACATTTCGATGGAAGGCGTCCAGTATCCATTAATATATTATTTTTTTCTTTATTACTTTTTAAAGAATTCGACTAAAGTCAAAGTAGTCGAGTTGTATGGATAAAAATCATATGAAAAAAGCATTCATCACAGGTATTACGGGACAGGATGGATATTATCTATCTAAATTATTGATCGATAAGGGTTATGAAGTACATGGCACAATAAGAAGATCATCAAGCATAAATACAGCGAGAATTGACGAATTGATCTCTAAATATCAAGATAAAGGTCTTTTGCAACTTTATTATTCTGATTTGCTAGATTCATCGTCAATGTATTCTCTTATTGACAAAATAAAACCGGATGAAGTTTACAACTTAGCTGCACAGTCACATGTATCTGTATCTTTCAAAAATCCACTCTATAGCACACAGACTTGAACAATTGGTTCGGTCTCTCTTCTTGAGGCTGTAAAAAATGTTGATCATAATATTAAATTTTATCAGGCTTCATCTTCAGAAATGTATGGAGGTGGAATTAAAGAATCACTCAACGAAGAATCATTATTTGATCCCAAAAGCCCTTACGCTGCTTCAAAAGTTTTTGCACACAATCTCACAAAATTATATAGAGAATCTTATGATTTATTTTGTGTAAACGGAATTTTATTTAATCATGAGTCACCACTCAGAGGCGAGACATTTGTTACGCGTAAAATAACTAGAGCTGTTGGCAGGATTAAACATAATCTACAGTCAAAAATGACGCTCGGAAACCTTGATGCCTCAAGAGACTGGGGATATGCCGGTGACTATGTTGAAGGGATGTGGAAAATGATGCAATATCAAAGTCCAGAAGAATGGGTTTTAGCAACTGGAAAATCAATTACTGTTAAAGAATTTGCTCAGAAAGCATTTGATTATGTCGATTTAAATTCTGAAGATTATATAGATATTTCTGAAAAATATTTTAGACCAAATGAAGTTGATTTTTTATTAGGCGATGCAACCAAGGCAAAATCTAAATTAGAATGGTCTGCAAAAACTAGCATTGATCAATTAGTGGAGAAAATGGTTGAAAGCGATATGAAGCTAGCAAAGAGAGAAAGTGTTTTAATTGAAGAAGGATTAATTGACCCAACCTGGGAAAATCCAACAGTAAATTAAATATTATTTTCTAATTTTGTCTATATTTTCTACGAACCATTCATAAGTATTTTTTAAGCCATTATCTAAATTAATCTTGCTTTTCCATCCCATTTCATTAATTAATTTACTATCTAAAAGTTTTCTTGGATTACCATCTGGTTTGGAAGTATCAAAATTAATCGAACCCTCAAATCCAACAACATTTTTTATTTTTTCGGCTAGCTCATAAATTGATATTTCTTCACCAGTACCTACATTAAGTAAATCATTATCAATTTCTTTATCAAGCAAAAACTCTACAGCATCTGAGAGATCATTCACATGCATAAATTCTCTGAGAGGCTTTCCTGTTCCCCAGATTTTAAATTCTTTATCATTTCTAAGTTTACTACTGTGCATCCTAAAAAATAATCCTGGTATAACGTGACTATTTTCTTCAGAGAAAAAATCATTTGGTCCATATAAATTTGTTGGCATTAAGTTTATAATTTTATGACCAAATTGGATATTTAATGCTCTACCTAACTCAATAGCTGAAAGTTTAGCCATTGAGTAGGGTGAGTTTGTAGGTTCAAGTACGCCGGTCATTATTGATTTTTCATTTATAGGCGTTTCAGCATTTAAGGGATAAATGCAGCTACTCCCTAAATTAATAACTTTTATTTTTGGGTAAGGAACAACACTTTCCAATATATTCATATTGATTTTAAGATTTTCTAAAATAAATTCAGATCTTTGAGTATTATTGGCAACAATTCCACCAACTTTTGCTGCTGCATTAATAATTATGTCAGGGTTAATTTTTTGTATAAGTTTTGACGTTTCCTTGAGATTAAATAAATCTGCATCTTCCCTAGTTGATGCGTAGACTTGACTTACTTTAGATGATTTTGAGAGGTTTTTTTTTAAACTCGAACCCACAAGGCCATTACTTCCAAATAGAAGAACATTAAATTCACTCACAAGATAATGATACAAAGAAAAGTTTTTAAGATAGAACTAATAAAAATAATTATCCTATATTTTTATAACAACAAGGCAATAAAATAAATTTATAAGATTATATGAAAAATAATTTACCATATCTCGTAAACATCCCACCATTTCTAATTAGAGATTTAGATGAATCGAAACTAAATTTTTTAGACAAAATAAGTTTAGTTATAAAAGGTAAATTTTTTGGGCTGGTAATAAAATATTTTCATAAAAATTTATTTTGCAAAATTATAAATATGTTTTTTTATAAAGATGGAAGAATTCAATATAAAAATAACATGTATTTTAAAATAGCCAAAAACAATAGAAAAATCTTTTTTCCAAACAAAAGGATATTAAGAATAGTAAAAAACTTAGATAGCCAACTTGAATGGATTTTAAATTCTTACTGCGTAAAAGAAATAAATTTTACTAAAGATGATTTAGTTATTGACTGTGGTGCAAATATTGGTGAATTTAAAATTTCACTAGAAGAAAAAAATATAGATGTAAAATATTTAGGTTTTGAACCTGAGCTTACAACATATAATTGTCTAAAAAAAAATATATTAGATAAAGACTCACAAGTAATAAATATGGCTTTGTCGAATGAGAACAAAGAAAGAGAATTGTATCTTGATTCAGAGGGAGGAAACTCATCGCTTGAAAAATTTCATACTGGAAATTTAATAAAAATTAAATCTATTAAGTTGGACGATGTTGAAATCAGTGACAATGTAAAATTATTTAAATTAGAAGCCGAAGGCCATGAACCAGAGGTTTTGGAAGGAGCTATTGAGACTTTAAAGAAAACAGAATATGTGGCTGTTGATTTTGGTGCTGAAAGAGGTCTATCTGAAGACTATACAATTGTTGAAGTAAATAAAATTCTCTACGAAAACAACTTTGAACTAATCAAGTTCAGTGATTTTAGATTTATTGGCTTGTATAAGAATTCAATTTTATAAAATGAATCAAATGTCTTTCTTTGAAGAAGTTGAAGATGGTGTACAAAAATTTTTAAATAATTTACAAAAAATTGACAGACCTTTTTCTTATTTTCCTGTTTTGGATGGGATTACAAATGAAGGAAAAGAACTTGAATTAGGTTTTAGTTGTTATGTTGTAAAAATAAAATATATGCTTGGCTTATGGGATAAAATTGAAGAAGATAAAAAAAAAGATTGGACAAAGTTTCTTAATAGCTTTCAGAAGGAAGAAAGCAATTTTCCAAAATACTCTTATATTGATAATGCATATTTAAGTAATGCAAGAAAAACAAAACTTGATGAATCTATAAAAGATATTGGTAAACAAATCTTTTCAAATTTGAATATCAAAAAGTACGACTCAAAAAAAGTCAGGATATTCAATTCTGTAAAGGCAGAGACAAAACAAGCTATATCTACTCTTTTTCAAGTTGGTAGAGCCAATGATTTACCATATGTTGATTTTCCAAATAATGAATTAGAAATCAATAATTATTTAACAAGTCTTGATTGGTCTTTTCCTTGGAATGCAGGAGCTCAATATTCAGCATTATGCGTTTTTAATTCAACTCAGAAAAATGAAAATAATAATTTTGAAATACTAAGAAAGTTTTCTGAAAAGATAGTTAATAAAGCTAATGGCTTTTACTATTTAGGCGAAAAACCACAAGATTACGAATTAGTTAATGGTGCAATGAAAGTAATATCAGGATTTAATTGGATAAACCAAGAAATACATTACAAAGAAAAACTAATAGACAACTGTCTTAAAATTAAACCAACTAATTACGGGTGTGATTTAGTTGATATTGTATATGTCCTCCATCAATGTGCTTTAACAACAAACTATAAAAGGAAAGAAATTAATTTATACATGGAAAATTTAATACCGCTTATTAGAAAACATTATTTCGAGGATATGGGTGGATTTTCATATTATGTTAATAAAAGTCAGACTTCTTATTACGGTGTAAATTTTTCAAATGGAACAAAAACTCCCGATATACATGGGACTATTCTTTTGGTCTGGGCATTGAGTATGATAAGATCTCTTGTTGAAGAAAACAGTCATTGGAAAGTCTTAAAACCATAATTTTTAATTTTATTTTTAGTTGATTTTAAATATTCATAAGTTGAAAATTTTGTTGTGTCTTTTAAACCAAAGGCAGAATAACCAAACATAGTCTCATCAATCGTTAGTAATTTATCGATAATATATTTTGGATGGTTATTCATTTTTAATCTGTGTACGTGTTTTTTGTATCTTTCTCTGACCATTTCAAACCAGGCAGAAAATGCTTCTTCAGGTGTTCCCCCACCTCGATCACTCCATTCATTAAAATAACTAAACCAAGCTCTTGCAAAACGGGCTCTATCATTGGCAATCGTGTCTTTGTTTCTAAAAACTGAATCATATTGATAAATTGGAATATTTACTAAAGGAACGTCACTATTTAATATTTGTAAGCCATTTAAAGTTGGTGCACATAAGTCGCCACCTCCATTCAAAATAATATTTGGATATTCTTTTTTATTGTAAGCAATACAAAGATTAGTTTTCACTTGATAACGTTCGGGGGTAAAAATCTGATATTGAGGAAAAGCCACCGACGGATAATCTTTATAATTTTCAAGTATTTTATGTATAGACTTAAGTGATTTTTCATGAAAAAAATAATCTAAATCCATTCTTATAACCCAGTCCCCAGTTGACTTCAAGAAACCTTCATAAAATGTTTTTCCTATATGATCCCATTTGAATTCATCTGGCCAATCTTGTCCTGTAATAATGACTTCATCTGCAAAATCTTCATAACAGTTCAAGGCTTCTTTCCATGGATCCATTCTTTCTTCAGGGTCTGTCATTGTTGTAAAAATTGAAATTTTAGTCATGATTTACTGTGAATTAAAAATCTAAATACCATTCATTATATTTTTTCATCAATTCTTTTTTTTCATGCCCTAAAACATAATTAAAATGGATAATCCACGGATCTAGTTTTTTGTAATTGTTATAAAAGTATGGACCATTGGGAAATTTTTCTAGCGGCAATACTCTGTATTTAAATTTACTCAGATTTCTATTTATATGTGTTTGATCGTGTGTTCTATAGTTAATGATTTTTTTTATGTTTAATCTGTTAGGATCAAAAAATTTTATTGTTTTTTCATTTGATTTTATAAGCATAAACCCGGCACACACATTAATTTGATTTGGTTTTTTTGGATTTTTATCATTTTGAAATAAAATATCAAGTCTATTTTTTTTAGATTCATTTAAAATTAAGTCCTTAAAGTCAAACTTGATAGTTATATCTCCATCCACATAAAGAACATAATCATTATTAATCAAGGACCTATGAATTGATTCAAATTTTTTTATCATCAATCTTCCAAATTCCTGAGATTTGTGATCTAAAAACTTGGCTAATTCAAAATCAGAATCAAGCTCAGTAACTTTATCATGTCTTTTTTGAAAATAATCTGTAGATTCTTCATCTAAGGTATAAACATTTAGATTTAAATCAACATTATTTTTCGAACATGAATTCAATAGATTCTGTGTATAGTCAATGTATCCAAAATTTGTAAATGTAATTGATTCAAATTTCATAATACAAGTTTATTGATCGCAACATAATTTGTTGTTTTAAAATACTCTTCATCTTCAGTATATGTATCTATTAACAATGTTCCAAAAGGCGTAATTCTCTTAATATCAAAATTCTTATCTTTAAAAAAGTACCAAAAGTCTTGAAAATATGTTTTTGAATCTATATTTGCACCACCAAATTCAAACTGAATACATTTAATTTTTGAAATAGATTCTCCTAGACCACTTAGGGCATTCAGTTCATTACCTTCTATATCGAGTTTAATAAGATCAATTTTTTCTTTATTTAATTTATCTTTCCAATAATCCTCAAATTTAATTACTTTTATATTTTCTTCCGAATCAAATTGTTTTCCGAAATGACTAATCTCGCGTTTATAAATACTTGCTAAACTTGATCCATCATTGTCTGAATATAAAATAGTTTCTTGTGTTTCATCAGATATGCCAAGATTGTTAATTTTTATATTGTTATTATTGGTGAATTTATTTGTTAAAAAATGGTAATTAGTTAAAGATGGTTCAAAACAATGAATTCTTGCGTTTGGAAACTTTTCAATTATTTTATCTGAATAATTTCCTTTATGAGCTCCAACGTCAATTATTAGAGGACTGTCGTGATTTTCAATAAATTTAGTTGATTCTTTTATTTCAAAATTAATTGAGTTTGTTCCACCAAACCCTTTACCAATCGAGTAGTTCGCGTCATTTATTATTAGATTGATTAAAAAACCTTTTTTTTGAGTTCTTTTTGAAATATTTTTAAAAATATTTCTCAAGCTAAATAACAGTACTTTTTTAATCATCAAATATATACTTTTATAGTTGAATCATAATAGATTAAATTTATAATTTTGTTGCTAATCTCTTTAATAGTAAAAATATGAAGAATTTTTAATTATGAACTTGTTAAACAGGAACAAAAATATTTTAATTTCTATATTTTCTCTTGTATGCCTATTTTTTTTAATATTTAAGAACAATTTTCAATCAGTATTTTTAATCTTTATTCTCGGATCTTTATTTGTCTTTTACTATTTAGTTTTCAATATAGAAATTGAAAATCTAGAAACAAAAATTAAAAAACTTGAGAGTTATTTTTTTGAGAATAAAATAAATTCTTACTTATTAATTCTTTTTTTATTAATTGTTACACAGAGCAGCAACCTTAATTATGAAACTATCGATTCTGATATAAATTCATACTTAGTAGCATCTCAAGATGTATTAAGAGGAAATCTTCCATATGAAAATCAATGGGAGTCAAAAACTCCGATGCTATACATCTTCTACTCTTTTATTATTTTATTATCAGGTAAAAATTTATTCGTATTTAAAATTTTGAACGACTTAATTCTTTTTTGTATTTGTATTTTAATTTTAAAGATTATAAAGCATCATAATCCAAATGAAAAAATCTTAGGCCTCAGCTCTGTTCTTTTATATATATGTCTAGTGAGTTTTGATTGGGCACAGACAGAATATTCAGAGATATATGTTACTTTGTTTCTTTCTATTGCGTATCTTGTTTTTTTAAAAAGTGATAACAATATAATTAAAGTTTTTTTATCTGGCTTAGTTTTTTCTATTGCAACTTTAATTAATCAAGGATCGTTATTATTTATAGTTCCTTTCATGATGCTAATTTTTATTAAAAAGATAAACATTTTAAAATCTTTGGCTGTTTTTTCTTTTGGTGTTTTAATACCACACCTCATTGTTTCAATATTGTACATTACAAATGGGTTGATGGATATTTATGTGATGACATTGTTCACAATTCCACTTGATTATACACAGACCGACTTCTCACTAATAAATGAAGCAGTTGTATTTCTAAAATCTGTGTACGAATATAATTTTTTACTTTTCTTTATTTTAGTTAATATCTCCGTCTTCTTAATCTGTTCAGCTGCAGGGTTACTTGTTAATCGTCATAAGACTGACGAATTCCTTAAGATAAATATTGGATATCTTTTCTTTTTTATGTCTTCTATCGTATTTTATTTAGTGGCAGCAAAAGGATATTTTCATCACACTCTATTTGGCATCTTCTTTTTTGTGTTTTTGGCAAATCAATTTATCGATATAAAAATTAAAGCATATTTAGCATTTACAATATTAATTTGTTCTTTATCAATATTCTTTTCCAGTTTTAAAAGCTCCTATGATAACTTGACCAACTATGAGTCAACATATAATAATTATCCACTTAAGCAGCTTTCTAAAGAAATAGATACTTATTTTGACTATGACTATTCTGTTCTATCTCTAGATTATAATCTCATACTTTTTTATCTCGACAAGCCTAACTTTTCTTATATTGTTCACTCAAGAAATCATTTCGAAGAATTCATACTTAACAATTTAAAAGAATTAAATAAAGTAGAAGATGATTATATAAGATGGCTAATAGATCAAGAACCAGATGTAATTCTATGTTCAGGAACTCAAATTATTAACGGTGAAGTAACACAATTAAACGAATTTAATTGTGAAGTATCAGATTACAATCTTAAATATAAAAAGCTGAACACTGATATTTATAGATATAATCCAGCATTAAACTTTTATCCTGATCCATATAGAGAAGTTGGAGTTTATCTAAAGATAAACAAATAACTAAATAATTTTTTGAAATATGATTAATCTATGAATGAATTTTGGAACAATGAACTTCAGCCTGGTTATTACGATCATGTACTTGAGAGAAGTTTAAAAAATAAAAAAGACATACAGGGAAATTGGCATGAAATTACCTTTGAGAAAATTAGTTTCTATCTGATAAAAAATAAAAAACATCTAGATTATGCTTGTGGTCCAGGAACTTTAATTGGGAGATATTCTAATTCAGATTCTATTGGAGTAGACATCTCTGAAAATCAAATCAAATATGCAAGAGAAAAGTATGAAGATAAAAAATTTTTAGAAATTAAAGATTTTAACTTCAATGAACATAAAGAATATTTTGATATCATCACAATTATCGGGCTTTTTGAATTTTTAAATGATGATGAAATTATAGAACTTTTAAACAAGCTACTTATGAATCTCAAAAGTGGAGGAAAGATTTTAATCACAACACCTAACTTTTCATTTTTTTTTAAATTTATAATTTTTTTACAAAATATTTTCTCAGATGTAAATTACAAAAAACTTCATGTCAATAAAGTGACTTCAAAAAAGTTAAAGAAACTTCTAACGAGAAATAATTTTACAAGCTTTAATATCTCAAAGATTTTGAACTTTGGTGTATTTTTTTCAATTATTAGCAATAAATTCGGAAAAAAGCTTAATCAAACTATTAGAAAAATATCCAGATCTAATTTAGGATACCTGATATTTATTGAGCTAGAAAAGAAATAATAATCAAGTAACATTTAAATGTGAACGAAACAAAGTCAAAATTTTCAATCCTACTTCCGACATTAAATGAAGCAAATAATTTAAAAAAATTAATACCCGAAATAATATCTGAATTAAGTCACATAGATAAAAAATCTTATGAGATTTTAGTAGTTGACGATAGCTCCACAGACAATACACAAGAAATTATGAACTCGTTATCTGCAAAATATGAAAATATTAAGCTCCTAAAGAGAACAAAAAAAAGATCTTTACCTTTATCAATCTTTGATGGCATCAATAGTTCTCGTTTTGAAAATGTTATGTGGCTTGACGCAGATGGCTCAATGAGCGCCTCAGCAGTTAAGATACTTATCGATAAGTTTTTAGATGATCCACAATCAGTAGTTATAGGGTCAAGATTTGTTGACGGTGGTGGCTATAAGGGGATTCAAGATGCTGAGAATAAGTCAATTGTTAAGTCAATTTTAAATGTTAAAGATTCGAAAGACTCTGTATTGGGAATGATATTTTCAATAATTCTTAATAAATTTTTAAATTTTTATTTAAAAAGTAAAGTCCAAGATATTACAAGTGGATTCATTGTTGGGAAAAAAGATTATTTAAATGATAAATCTGTCTTTCAAAGATCTGAATATGGTGAATATTTTATATATTTGGTAAACAATTTGAATTTAATGAATATAAATATGATCGAGGTTGGCTATGTATGTGAAACACGAATATATGGTGAGTCAAAAACTGCAAATTCTTTTCTCCAATTAGTAAGAAGAGGTATACCATATATAAAAGCAGTTATTAAGTGTAAAAGAGTAAAAAATGAAAATTTATGATTCTGATGGAGATATTCTAGCTTTTAAAATTGATGTTAAAAAAATAAAAAAGGGTAAAAATTTTGTTACAAACAATAATGATGAGTTCCAAGTTGCATCTTTTTTACTAAATAAAAGTGAAAAGATTGAAAGACATTATCATCCAGATCAAAATAGAAGCTTGTCAAAAACATCTGAAGTATTAGTACTAATTGAAGGAAAATTAAAAGTTTCTATATATGATAAAAAGAATAAATTTGTAGATTCATTGACTATAGAGTCTGGGGACACCATCGCTCTTGTAAGCGGTGGTCATGAGTTAGAAATTTTAGAAGAAAGTAAGTTTATAGAAGTTAAACAAGGCCCTTATAATGAAAAAACTGACAAAGTAAGATTTTAATTTTGATTAGAGTATTTGAACCAAAGTTATCATTAAAAGATAAATTTTTTGTATATAAATCATTGGCTAAGAATGAAATTTCAGGAACCAGTAAATATGTAAAAAAATTTGAAGATAATTTTGCATCTTATTGTGACAGAGAATTTGGAATTGGACTTTCAAATGGCAGTGTAGCCTTAGATGTTGCTGTAAATTTATTAAACCTTGAGGATGGAGATGAGGTTATTGTTCCTTCTCACACAATAATTTCTTGTTTATCTGCAATTATACGAAACAACGGTAAGCCAGTTTTCTGTGATGTGGATAAAAAAACATGGAATATGAGCCTTGAAGATATTGAAAAAGTGTATACAGATAAGACAAGAGCGATAATTGTTGTTCATACTTTTGGACTTCCTGCACAGATATCTTTAATTGAAGAATTCTGCAAAAAAAATAATATTTACTTAATAGAGGATTCTGCAGAAGCTCACGGGCAGTTGGAAAATGGAAGAAAATGTGGTTCATTTGGAGATCTTTCAACATTCAGTTTCTATGCGAACAAACACATAACTACAGGAGAAGGGGGAATGATTCTCACAAATAATAAAAAATTTTATAACAATGCTTTACAGCTAAGAAATTTAGATTTTACAAGCCAAAGATTCAAGCATGAAAATCTTTATTGGAATTATAGACTTAGCGGCATACAAGCATCATTAGGTATTTCACAATTAGAGGATATTGACAAAACAATAAATTTTAAGATCAAACAAGGAAATAAATATATTGAATTGTTTAAAGACTATTTGGACTTATTTCAACTTCCTTTAAGAGAATCAAACGGATCCATTAATCATTTTTGGGTTTTTGGAGTTGTATTAAAAAAGGAAAATATTCGAGATAAAATAATTAATAAATTATTCGATAAAGGGATAGAGACAAGGCCTTTTTTTTGGCCTCTTCATTTACAACCTGCTTTAGAAAAATATTCAATAAAATCTAATAATTTAAAACTTGAAGTATGTGAACAGCTTGGAAAAAATGGCTTATATATACCTTTGGGGAAACATATTAATTTTAAAGATCAAGAGTATATTGTAAAATCTTTAGTTGATTCAGTAAGAACTAATAATTAATTATTTTTTTCTTTAGAAAAATCTATTTTTAGAATTTTTGGTTAAGTAAAATTAAACCTAGTATGCCTGATCCGTTAATTTCTGTAGTTATTCCATCCTTCAATAGGTATGAATATCTTCTAAATGCTATCAAAAGTGTAAAGGAACAAACATATTCAAATATCGAGATATTAATTATAAACGATGGCTCAACTCAAAAAGATTATCAAGAGCTAAATAGTGATAAAGACTTAACAGTTATAAATCTTAAACAAAATCAAAAAACGATCCATGGATTTGGCCCTGGTGCAATTAGAAATTTCGGTATAGAGCAATCTAAAGGTAAATACATCGCATTTCTCGATGATGATGACTACTGGTTAGAAAATAAATTAGACTACCAATTATCAAGCCTTGTTAAAAAAGAATTAAAATTCTCTTGTTCTGAAGCTTTCATTGGGGAAGGTCCTTTTGAGAAAAATGAAAAATATCAACTGTTCTTGCAAGAGTATTACTACATGAAGTTAAAAAGTATATATTTAAATCCTTTAACTTATAGATTCAAAAAATTTGATTTTAATGGAACATGGGATGAAAAATTTCTTCGTAAATGGAATTGTGTCATTACTTCAAGTGTCATGGTAGAAAAGGAACTTCTTGAAAAAGTAGGTGGATTCAGGAATCTACCAAGTAACGCAGATTGGGATTGTTGGAGAAGCTTAGTTCAATTTTCGACAATTGATTTTTGTAAAGAACCACTTTTATATTATGACAATAGTCATGGGGGCGGAAGAAAATACAAAAAATGAAAATAACATACTTTTTTTTATACGGAAGAAAAGAAAGACTTAAAAATAATCCAGATTGCCCTAAAGAAATGTTCTATTCTTACGATTACTTTAAAAAAAATCATAAAGAAACTGAAATATTAGAGTTTATTGATGACAGAAAAACTTTCAGTGGAAAGCTTTTAAGATTTTTTGATAGGGCTCTTAATAAATTTACAAAACTTCCCTTTTTTACTTACAATGCGTTAACAACTAAGAACCTAAAAACTATACTTAAAACAGATTATTTGATAATGGCTCAAGATAGAATAGCTCTTTCAGTATTACCAATACTTATTATTTCTAAATTTATAAACAAGAACAAAAACTTTACCTTTTTCGTAATGGGGCTTTATAGTAACAAGCCAAACATTGGAATATTTTATAGATTAAGAAATGTAATATTAAAAATTTTGTATATGACTGTTACTAATATTATTTTTCTCGGCGAAGGTGAATACAAACACGCACTTAGAAATTACCCTTATTTGAAGAAAAAGTCACACCTCCTTCCTTTTATGGTTGATTATGATTTCTGGAATTCAAAAAATGAGTCTGAAAATAAAAATGGGATACTATTTGTAGGAAACGATGCAAACAGAGATTTTGAAATGTTGATAGATATAACAAATAAGTTTAAAAATATAGATTTCACATATGTGACAAAAAAATATAAATTCAATAAACCTAAGGTAGAAAATGCAAAAATTATTGATGGCAGTTGGGGCAATCAACTTATTTCAGACTATGAACTTAAACAACTTTACAATCAGTCAAAGCTTACAATTATTCCTTTACTTAACTCATACCAACCTTCAGGACAAAGTGTTGCATTGCAATCTATGTGCGTTGGCACCCCAGTTCTAATTTCTTTAACAGATGGATTTTGGGATAGAAAAAATTTTGTAGATAGAGATAATATAATTTTTGTGAAAGAGAATGATATTGATGACTGGGTTTCTTTGATAGAGGAATACTATTACGATGATATCAAATCAAAAGCAGTATCTTCGAGTGCATCAAAATTAATTAAAACAAAATATAAGTCCGACTTCTTTAATAAAAAAATGAAAGAAATTATTGGTATATAATTTTAATGGTTATGTTTTATGGTTGAGTTGTTAAATTATTATCTTGAAAAACACAGTAAAGAGATAAAATCACTCACTCATGTGGGTGCACATTATGGTCAAGAAATAAATTATTATCAAACTTTTGATTTTGACGACATTTATCTTTTTGAACCATTAAAGTCTGCATATTCATTACTTTTTGAAAATAATAAACAATTTAAAAATATAAAATTTTTTAATTTTGCTCTAGGCTCAGATAATTTTGAAGCAAATTTCAACATTTCAGAAGAAAATGATGGACAAAGCTCCTCAATTTTAGAACCAAGATTACATTTAAGAGATAAAAAAGATATCACTTTTAAAACTAGTAAAAATAAAATTACTGTTAAACGATTTGACTCTCTCAACTTAGATTCGACTGATTTTATCAATATTGATGTGCAAGGCTATGAGCTAGAAGTTTTAAAAGGATTTGGTAAGTTATTAACCAAAACTAAGGCTATATGCTGTGAAATAAACCGAGATTACACGTATGATAACAATGCTTTAGTTAAAGAAATTGATTACTATCTCAAAAATTACAATTTTATAAGAGTCGCAACAAAATGGGGAAAATATAACGAAACATATGGTGTTGGTATGTATCTAAAAACAAACCTTATAGGCAAAAATTATTTTATTTTTTATAATTTAAAGAATAAGCTTCATTATTTTAAAATATATTTTTTTCTAAGAAATTTTACAAATTTTAAAAGATTCAAATATTATATCAAGAAAATTATTTACTCTTAAAATGAAAGAAATCCATTGTTTTGTTGAGCTCCAAGGAGGTTTTGGAAATCAATTGTTCCAATTAAATTTTGCAAACTACCTGAAAAAAAATAATTTTGAAGTCTATATAAGAACAAAATTAATAAATAAAGAATTTCAAAATGTAACAAAAAGAAAAGTTTTATTGCCATTAGATTATTTTGATTTAAAAAATACGAGGCTCAATCACGACTTGATTATTGAAATGGATAAAAAGAACAAAAAAAAAGCTTTATTCAATAAATATTTTGGGTTAAGCGTATCTGAATTTAAAGGCCACAATTTCGATTTAAAGAAAGTAAATAAATACAATTATTTTTTGGGGTATTGGAAGAATATGGATTATCTCGATAAAGATTATATTAAATCATCACTTTCAAATAATAAATTCATTAAAGAGGGATTTGAAAGAGATGTTGAACTTGGATCCAGTATGTTGCATATTAGACGCGGGGATTATATCCCTATTGGTTGGGATTTAAATATAAAATTTTATGAAAAAAGCTTGGCTCTTCTTAAGGAAAAATCAGGACAGGAAAATTACGATATATTTACTGATGATTACGAATTTGTTAAATCAAATAAATTATTTAAAAAAGCAAGAAATATTTTTTATAAAGATAAGGATGCTCATCACGATGATACAATCGAAACTTTTTCGAAAATGCTAAATTACGATAATTATATAGTTGGAAATAGTTCTTTTTCGTTTTGGGCGGCTTATTTAAGAACAAGTAAAAACTCAATAGTTATAATTGCTGATCCTTGGTTTTCCAATCACAATCACCCAACCTTAAAAAAAGAAACTTGGTTTACCGTCCCTAATTTGTAAATTTATTCAAAGTTTTTTCCTTGGTCATAAATAATTTTATTATTATATTTATTATTATTAAGAATTATCGCCGAATTCAAACTCCCACATACAGTTCCAATTATAGAATCACATTTTGAAAGACCATAAACCTCTGTAAGATACTCCAATCCTGTAAGGTATTTATCATTTTTACGAGATCTAGTATATTGATTTATAAGTTTCTCATTTTGATCGTTATTATATCGATCACGAACCAAATACATAAGATTTTCTCCAAAATGATCTTTATAAATGTTAATATATTCTTCAACTTCAGTACTTAGATAAACATAATCTAAATTCCATTTTTGTAAATTATTTTCAACTAATTCGATTGAATCGATAACGTTTAATGGAGTATGGTGACCTCTAGAAAGTTTTTTGTTTAAATAGTCGGTACCTCTTAAAACAACACCTAGAGTTTTAGTTTTGTTTGTAAATACTTTATTTAATGTTTCTGAAACAAAATTGTTGGTATCTTGGTTAAGCTTTATAGATTCGGTAATTAAATAATATTCTGAAATTAATTTCTCATTTCCTATAAAGCCAATATCGTTTAAATCTTCTAATGAATGCTGACTTGCTAACTCATGGCTTACATTTGCTTTAGACAATATTACATTTTTACTTTTATAAACCTCTTCTAAAGGAGTCCTAGTTGGTTGCTTAAAATAATATTCCCATGAATTTAAGGTATTATTAATTTTTTCTTTTTCTTTATAAAAATTACTATAGTTTTTATAGTCAATTATTGCTTCGTAACCCATCTCATTGGCATAATAAAGGTGCATTAAAATTAATAAATAATTCGAAAATAGCCCTGCCCCAGGAGGAGTTCTTCTAATGATATAAAAAGTTTTGTCTTCATTCTTTTGTCCAAAACTTTTTGAAACTTCATTGAAGTGTTTTGAATTATAGAAAAGAATATTTTTTATTTGAGAGATACATTCATAAAATGTAATAGATTTTCTTAAACTTAAAACATTTTTAATTTTATAAAACTTGTTATAGAATTTTTTTTTCATTTTTTAAAAGTTCTAATCAAAATTTAATTTTCCAAGGAGCATTATCATCTTCCCACATTTGATTTAATTCAAGATATTCTCTGTATGTATCCATAGGTCTAAAAAATCCACTATGGGCAAATGCAAATATTTCTTTGTTTTTTGCTAATTTTTTTAATGGCTCATTCTCGAAAATTTCATCCCCATCAATAAATTTAAATATTTCTTTATTAAAAACCATATACCCCATATTTACGTAAGAATCTAATAAGGGTTTCTCTGTAAATGCAATTACTTCTCCACTATCCTTAAAATCTACTAACCCAAATCTTGATAGAGGTTTAGTAGTTGAAATTGTCCCAATTTTGTTATGAGAAAAATGAAAATCTATTAATTTATTTATATTTATATCAGACAGACCATCACCGTAAGTCATAATAAAATTATCACTTACATAATCTTTTACCATTGCAATTCTTCCTCCAGTGTTTGTATCTTCTCCTGTTGGTAAAATAAAAATGTTCTCTCTTTTCAGTTCATTAAAATAGTCTATGATTATATTTTCTTTGTAACCTGTGCAAATAACAAAATTGAATTTTTTGTAATGACTAAAGTAATTAATCAAATGCTCCAATATTGGGATTCCTCCAATTGTTACCATTGGTTTTGGGATGAATTCAGTCTCTTCTCTCATCCTTGTTCCTTTACCACCAGCAAGAATGACTACTGTCTTTACTTCATCGTTCATAGTTTGATTATAATACCAACATGAAAGGAAGAAATTTAATACTCCTTACAGGCATTACTAGCTTTGTAGGATCTAGTCTGTTAATTAATAAAAAATTTATCGAAAAATATGACATAATAGGAACTGATAGTAAAAATTATTATAAATTAGACAATCACAGTCTTAGAGAAATTGAAATCAGTGATTTTTACAAAGTTGCTAAAGCGTATAAAGAAATCACAATTATTCATTTAGCAACTTTTTTTAGTTTGTCTGACAAAGATAAATATAGAATTATTGATTCAAATGTAAATTATGGAAAAAGCTTAATTAATAAGTTATTTATCGAAAAAATAAAAATTAGAAAAATTATTTATACAAACTCTTTATTTTGTTTTAGTGATGATGATACTTTAAAAAATTCGCATTACACAAAATCTAAAATTAAATTTTCAAATTTTCTTGATGAATTCTGTTTAGAAAACGACATATTTTTTTCTGAATTTTTTATTGATAACACAATTGGTCCTAACGACAAAAGAAAAAAAATAATTCCTTTAATTATAAATTCAATAATTGATGAAAAAGAGAACCCTTTACAAAATCCAGATAAGTTTATAAATATGATTGATGTTTCAGAATTTATAAAAATAATTTATCAATCAATAGATAATAATACTTCAGAAAAACATGCCGTATATTCAAAGTTTAATTACAATCTAGAATCTGTTTATAACTATCTTTCATCCAAAATAAATAATAAAAAAACTTCAGTCATACAAACAGCAAAAAATGATTATCAGAAAACTCTACCTAAAGATGTAAATAAAATTGAGATTGACTACAACATTGAAAAAACATTAGATAGTATTATTAAATATTTAAATTAGATTGATGATTAAAAAAAATTTACTAATTACTGGTGGTTTAGGTTATATTGGATCTAAATTTTTTACAAAATTTAAAGAAGAGTATTCTTTTTACATTATTGATACATCATTTTTTAGCCCAAAAGATTTAGAACAGTCATCAAATGTTAATTATTTAGATATAAGAAAAGTTAACATAGAAGATTTGAAAAATATTGATTTGATTGTTCATATGGGAGAATTATCTAACGATCCTCTTGGAAATATTAGTAACGAATTAACTAACGAAATTAATCATGAAGCAACCATAAAACTACTGGATCTCGCTAATAATTCAGATGTAAAAAAATTTATCTATATGTCATCGGCAAGTATTTATGGAATTTCAGATGAAATATCTTCAGAATTATCCACAGTCAATCCTTTAACTGAGTATGCAAAGGCAAAATATAATAATGAGCAATATATTTTAAATACTAATTTTGATTTTGAAACTATTATTCTAAGAAACTCAACTGCTTTTGGTTATTCCGACAACTTAAGGCTAGATTTAGTTGTAAACGACTTAACTTTTAACGCATTTAAAAACAATCAAATTACTTTACTTTCTGATGGCTCACCAAAAAGACCTATCGTACATGTAGCGGATATATGTAATTTTATAAATCTAATTTTAAATGACGATAATTCTCATGATAAAGAAATCTATAATGTAGGAGATAAAACTCTGAACTATTCCATAAAGCAAATAGCGGAAACGATAGGAGAAGTATTAAATATTGACAAAATCAAGTATGGAGAGTTTGATTCTGATCAAAGATCTTACTACTTAGATTTTTCAAAAATCGAGAAAAAATTTCCAAAATTTCAAATTGAATATAATCTTAAAAAGGGAGTCCAGGATCTGATAAGAAATTTTAGAAGTTACAACCTTTCAGGGAATGAAGAAAGATTAAAAAAGCTAGAATTTTTAATAAAAAATAATAAATTAAATAATAAACTTTACTGGAATTAAATTACTTTACTTTATTGCCAATAAAATCATCAAAAGTTTGAAAAATATAATTGAGCATTTCATCATTAATTCCTGGATAAACACCTATCCAAAATGTTGAGTTCATCACAATATCAGCATTTTCTAGAGATCCATGTATTCTAAAATTTTTATTTGAATAAGCAGGTTGCTTAACTAGATTTCCACCAAACATTAATCTCGTAGCAATTCGTTTCTCGTTTAAATATTTAACAATGTCATCTCTAGAGAATTTATTATTATCCTTTACTGTAATTGCATACCCAAACCAACTTGGTTCAGAATTTTCTGATGGTTTGTGTGGAATAAAGTAATCTTTGTAATTACTAATAAATGAATTTATTTTTTTCCAATTATCTTTTCTTTTTTCTATAAAATTATTCAATTTTTCCATTTGGACTAAGCCTATTGAGGCTTGGAGGTCAGTAGCTTTCAAATTGTATCCGATATTTGAGTATGTGAATTTATGATCATAACCATAGGGCAATTCTCCCAATTGCCAATCAAATCTTTTATTACAAGTGTCATCATGTCCACTTTTACACCAACAGTCTCTTCCCCAGTCTCTGAATGAATCAATAGAAAGCTTAAGTGAATTACTATTTGTAATTACAGCACCACCCTCACCCATAGTTATATGATGTGCAGGATAAAAACTTAATGTAGAAATATGTCCAAACGTACCAGTTAATTGATTATTTAATTTTGACCCCAATGCATCACAATTATCCTCAATTAGCCAAATATTTTTTTCTTCTGCAAAGTCTCTTAGCTTTAAAGCATCAAAAGGATTTCCCAAAGTATGTGCAAGAAATATGCCCCTAGTTTTTTCGGTATACGCATCAATTATCACTTCAGCTGATGGGTTATACGTTCCTAATAAGCTATCAACAAACACTGGTATCATATTATTTTGAAATATTGGATTTACAGTTGTCGGGAAACCAACAGCGCTAGTGATAATTTCTGAACCTTCTTCAATGCTATTTTTTATTTTTTGATTTGTTAAAGAAGACAGAGCTACTAAATTAGCTGATGATCCACTATTAACAATCCGGACGTGTTTCATATTTAAAAACTCAGACATTTTTTTTGAAAATTTTTCAGAGTATTCCCCGTCAGTTAACCAGAAATCTAAACTTGATGATACAAGTTCTTTTATTTCATCACTATCGAACACCCTTCCGTTCACGGGAACACTTGATATTCCAGGAATAAAATCTAGATTTTTATGTTTAATTGAATAAAATTTTTCAACAAGATCAAATATTTCTTTCTTTATGGACTCAAATTCTTTATCAGTCATTATCTAAACGTAAAGTTCCTTTTTTTCTTTATTGAAAGGTGGGGAGTTTAAATCTTTCTCAGAGATAATGGGTTCTTCAATTCTCCAATCAACATCAATACTTAAAGGGTTAATTCCACTTTCTTTATAAGGATTATAGTCTCCTGACTGTACATACAGCACTTTTGCATTTTCTGAAATTACACTATATGCATGTCCAAATCCTTGAGGAATAAGTAGTCCTTTATTCTCATTTGAAGAAAGCTCTAATGTATCAAACTCTCCAAAAGTTTTACTTTCTGTTCTAAGGTCTATAAACATATCGACTATTTTTCCATCTAGACAACATACAAATTTAGCTAAGTCATTTGGAGGTTTTTGAAAGTGTATTCCCCTAATCACATTTTTAGAAGATGTTGTCAAAAATATTTCATCTGCTTTTGGAAGAATTGATGTCAATTCTTTTGAGTAAAATTTAATTAACTCTCCTCTTTTATCGATAAAATTATGAGGATTTACAATTTTTACATCTGTAAATTTATCAGAAAAATCATCAAAATTAATCATTTAAATTTTTCTCTATTTCTTTAAACGCTTCTTCTAAACTTTTAATATCAACAACATAATCTGCAGAATGAAAATTACCTTTTTCAACGCTGTCAGCAAGAGCATAGTAAAAATTTATTTCCAATGCAGATGATAATGAGTAATAACAGTTATTATGATTATCTTTTCTATCTCTTACTTCTAAAACATTTGTATTGTTATTCATATATAAAATATTGTTTAATCCTGCTCCCTGAAGTCCAGCAATAACAATCGATTCATTTATAATATTTATTTGCTCCTTTGTGGTGAGATTTTCCAAAAAAACGATCTCATAATCATACTTTTTTATTAATGATTTAACATCTCCTATATTTACAATATTTCTTATTTTTGCATTTTCTCTGCTAATCCATAATTTTCTAAAAGGTATTTTTTGTTTATTTTTAACATTGTTTTTTATTTTGCCTGATATAGAGTTTATGATTTCTTCATTGTAATTACCAGCTGGTGCAACATGGCTTGCAATAAGAAGCTTTTTTACACGATAAAGCTTTTTTCTTTCCAGAACAATATAAGGTATCTCAAGAATTTTTAAAATATCAATTGTGTAGTCAAAATTTAGATAATAATCGTCAATTAATATAGGGTATTCGTTTAGATCTTTTTTAATTAGCTCTATTCTTTGGAGGGCATCTGAAAACCAATGCATATATTTCCAGCTTTTTTGATCTGTAACCCACGCAGCCTTTTCAATTTCTATAATTTCTTTTTTAAATTTAAATAAATTATTAATAAATATTTTTAAATCTTCTAAAAAAAATTTGATTTTATATCTAACCCAGAAATTTGACATTCTCCAATGATTAGAGTGTATTCTGAAAAATTTAAATTTTTTTAGCTTTGCTTCATTTACGTAAATATTTTTTTTTAAATAGATTTTAGGTGATTTAAATGTTCTTTGATATTCAAATTCAAATAAAGCAGAATCATTAATATCTAAATTAATGGGTTTTTTTCTAACAACTGTAAAATTCCCAATTTTTTTGTCACTTAAGACCATATTTTAATTTTAATAAATTATCTATATAAATTTCATTTTTTGACAGCTACAATCATTTCTTGTATGAAGAAAGTTATCATCACTGGTGGTCTAGGTTACATCGGGATGGAATTATCAAAATTATATTCTGGCAAAACAAGAAAATATGACATTACAGTAATCGATAATAATTTTTTTGGTGAAAGAGTAGCGCAATTATCAAGATGGGGGATTAATTTTTACCAATGCGACATACTTGATAAAGAGAATATTGGAATTTTATTAAAAGACGCAGATATAATTTTTCATTTAGCTGGAATTACAGATGTTCCAACAACTGTTCATGACTCAAGAAGTAAAAAAAATAATATAATCGACCAGGTGGGGGTTGAAGGATCAAGAAATATTATCTCACTAGCTCCTAAAAATTCAAAAATTATTTTTCCTTCAACGCACGTAGTTTTTGAAGGATTAAAGAGTGTTAAAAAAAATATAAAAGAGGATTTAAAACCTAAACCAATACTTACTTATTCAAAAGGTAAAACTGTTACTGAAAATGATTTATTAGAATCTAAAAAAAATTTTGTAATTTTAAGACTCGGTTCTGTTTACGGCTATACGGGTGACTCTACAAGATTAAATATTATGACAAACCTTTTTGGAAAAATTACATCAATGAATGGAACAATAAAACTTTTTTCAAAAGGTCAACAATTGAAAAGTATAGTTTCAGTAACAGATGTAGCAAGATGTATGGAATTTGTGGCAGAAAACAATTCCATTCAAAAGGAAATTTTTAATTGTGTAAATGAGAATTTTTCCGTTAAAGAAATTGCAAATATATGTAAAAAAATTAATCCCAAACTGAATATAGTTGAGACTTCCGATCCAGTTCCTAACAATGGATATACACTTTCAAATAAAAAAATTAGAAGTGAAGGTTTTAAGTTTTTATATAATGTGGACGATTCTCTGAAAGAAATGATCAAAGTCTGGAGTGACAAATTACAAATAAATTCAAATGAAATTATTGAGTTTGGTGCTGATGAGTTTATTGATGATAGAGGTATTATATCTAATTACTACACTGATGATTCAATAAATATGATTGGTTATGTTGAGTCAAAAAAAGGCTCTATAAGAGGTAACCACTTTCATCCCATACAAACACAGAAATGTTTATTGATAAATGGAAAATATATAAGTGTAACTAAAGATTTATCTGATCCAAATTCTGTAGTTGAAACAAGATTAATTAAAGAAGGAGATCTCTCTACAATACCTCCAAATGTCGCACATACAATGGTATTTTTAGAAGATTCAGTTTTTTTGAATTTAGTCAACGGAGAAAGAGACCATAAAAATTATGGCATGACCCACACTTTGAAATATGAATTAGTAGGTAGAAAATTAGGTGACCTTTTAATCGAAAGCTACAAAACCGAGTGTAGGGTTTGTGGAGGAGGTCTCAATCATTATTTATCTCTTGGACTTTCTCCGTTGGCAAATAATTTGAATAAAGAAAAAACAACCGAAAATGAAATGTATCCACTTGATTTAAACTTTTGTAAGCAATGTTACAACTCTCAGTTAAGTGTTGTAGTTCCTCCAGAAAAGATGTTCAATAATTATCTTTATTTGTCATCAACCTCAGAGCAATTTAGAACACATTTTGTAAATTTTGCTACGCAATTGAAATCTGATTTAAAGCTTAAAAAGAATTCAGTGCTTGTAGATATAGGAAGTAATGATGGTATATTTCTTGATCCAGTAAACAAACTAGGAATAACTTCTATTGGTGTAGAGCCAGCAAAAAATGTTGCAAAAATTGCAAATTCTAATGGGTTAAAAACTTTTACGGAATACTTTAGCAATAAAACTGTAAATAAAATTATTAAAAAATATGGAAAAGCTGATGTAGTAACAGCATTTAATGTTTTTGCACACAGCGATGGTCTTAAGAATATTTTGGATAATGTAACAAGACTTTTAAAAAAAGATGGAGAGTTTATATTTGAAGTACAATATTTACTTCGCACGATTAAAGACTTGACATTTGACAATATATATCATGAACATGTAAATTACTGGTGTTTATTATCAATAATTCATTTTTTTGAAGAATCGGAGATGAAAGTTTATAAAGTTGAGGAAGTTGATACTCATGGAGGCTCTCTAAGGATTTATGCAACGATGGATAAAAATAAAAGATCCCATAAAAGTTTAAAACAATATATTCAATTGGAAAACAAAAACAAACTGAACAAAATAGAAACCTATTATAAATTTGCTGAAGATGTGGAAAAAATTAAATTTAATTCATTAAAAAAAATTGAGAACATACTTTCCGATAACAAAAAAATTATTGGTTATGGAGCTCCTGCAAAAGCAACAACAATATTAAATTTCTATGGAATAACCAGCGAATATTTTGAATATACGATTGATGACAGCACGCTAAAGCAGCAAAAATATATACCCGGTACTGGAATTAAAATTGTTAACGTTAATAATATCGATAAAGACAAATACGACTATATTTTGGTTTTAGCATGGAATTTTTATGATTCAATTGTAAAAGCAAATAAAGCAAAATTTCCTAAAGGCAAATTTTTAAAACTAAATTAATGAAAACTATCTTTAATACTGATTCTTCAAGGGCTGTCAGAAAGTTAGATAGAAGAAATGATATTCAGCTATTAAGAGGAGTAGCTGTTATATCTGTTTTACTTTTTCACCTAAATAAGAATTTATTTCCTTATGGATATTTAGGTGTTGATATATTTTTTGTCATATCTGGTTTTGTAATTTCAAATCTAATTTATTTTCAACTCAACAATAAATCATTTAGTTTTAAATACTTTTATTTCATGAGATTTAAAAGAATATTTCCAGCATTAATTAGCTATAGCATTTTTGTTCAAATTTTAAGCTATTTGACGCTTGATCATAGAAATATTATTGAAACTGGAAAAACACTTTTTTATTCTTTAATTTTTGTTTCAAATATTCATTTAGCTAGATATCTACCATATTTTGATCAAGGTTCTGAACTTAATTTAGTAATCAACTTATGGAGTTTATCAGTGGAAGAGCAGTTTTATATAGTTTTTCCAATCTTTGCTTATTTGATTAGAAAATACGCAATTAAATATCAAATCTTAATCTACATATCGCTTACATTTCTCTCTATTTTCTTTATGAATGAAGCAGTTTTTGACTTTTTTAAATTATTAAAATCAATTTTTCTTTCCTATGATAACTATTTATTTTATAGTCCTTTCACCCGTGTTTGGGAATTTACTTTAGGGATTGTAGGCATGTTTTTAAATCAAAAAATTAAGAAAGAAGAACAAATAAAAGTAAAAAATTATTTGAGCACTTTGTGCTTATTAGGTTTAACATTTGTAATTTATTTTCAATTTGATTCATCTTCTTTTCTGCGTATGGCTCTTGCGAACCTGTTAGTTTTAATAATATTAATTTTTAAATTAGAACTTAAAAATCTAAAGAACATTATTGTGACTTTCACGATTTTTACTGGAAATATATCTTATTCTTTGTATTTATTCCATCAAGGAATAATTGCTGGAGTAAGAAACCATAATTTTTATGCAACATCAGCCAGCCAAGAATATATAAATCTCAATAATTTCTATAACTTATCACTTTTAATTTTGTTTATCTATCTAGTATCTTGGCTCAATTATTTTTTTATAGAAGAAAGATATAGAAAAGTAAATGAGTTTAAATCTAAGAAGTTTATTTTGATATTCATACTTTTAATAATCGTTATTTCAACGATAATACTAAGTGAAAATACGTCTGGCTATTCTTTTCGAAGTAATGAACTTAAATCATTTTCTGATGTTGAAAATTTAACATTTTTATCAGGTACAAATTATTTAACTCAACGAAATAATAATTGTCTAAATAGGGATGTATTAAGTGAACTTTGCAAATTCGGAAGTGGAGATGAAAAATTATATGTAATTGGAGATTCAGTTATATCTACCTTGGTAAGTGGTTTAGTTTCAGAAAATTCAAATAACAGATATACAATATACGAATTAACAAAAGGTGGATGCCCTTTAATCCTTGAAAAATGTAATTTAAGCATTGATTCACGAAGGTTTACTGAGCTTTCAAAAATAGAAAACAGCAAAATCATAATTGGTGGAAGGTATCAAAAATATTTTCAAGACAATATTGAAACTGAAAATAACAAAAACTTATTTTTTTCAACCCTGAACAATCTAGAATCAAAAAATAATAAAATTTATGTACTTTCAGCAATTCCAGAACCATTAATTAACGAAAGAATGTATTTTTTCAAGAATAAAGTTTATCCAGAATATGAGTACAAAAAATGGAAAGACAGTATAAAAAATTACGAAATTGTTTTAGACGAAATTGTTAACAACAATATTACTAAAATTAACATAGAATCTATTTTTTGCGAAAAAGGAAATTGCAAGTTTAGAAACAATAAGAGTTATCTTTTTTTAGATCATGTACATCTAACTCACGATGGTGCAAATTTCCTATCAAAATCAATTTATGAAAT
>MDTB01002034.1_pt1 | contig 34439 bp, 31 predicted proteins | sample 811161 | NCBI WGS metagenome assembly MDTB01 (sample SAMN05326650, study PRJNA326480) | marine metagenome | isolation source: seawater | place: Mediterranean Sea | collected 2009 | reverse complement strand
TCACTTTCTTCAATATTAAGTATCCAGTTATTTTCATTTATTTTTTTTATAAAAATCTCTTTTAATTCAGAATGATTATATTTATCTAAATGAAATCTCCAAATAAATCGTGATTTCATCCCTTTATTCGCCTTGAAGAATGTTTGTTCTAACTCATCTTTATAACCAGCAATAATAACCATTAATTCGTCTTTATGCTTACTTAGTGATTCACATAAAGTGTCGATGCACTCTCTAGTAAAACTATCTCCTTCGTAGTTATTTGCTAATGAATATGCTTCATCTATAAACAAACAACCACCTAAAGTTTCTTGAATAACAGTATTTGTTTTTATTGCTGTTTGTCCCAAGTAACCAGCAACTAAATCGCTACGATTAACTTTTTTAAAAATATTTTTTTGTAAGATACCAATTTTTGAATACATTTTACCCAATATTGTAGCGATTTCTGTTTTTCCTGAACCCGGCGGACCAGACAAAACTGTATGCATAAAATCAGATTCTGTATTTACATGTAATCGTTGAATAAAATACAAGATTTGATTCAATATTTGGGTTTTAAAATCTTGTAATCCAATCATAGAATTTAATTGAACTAATTCTTCTTTGATATTAATTAATGCTTTTAAATCCACATTATATTCTGTATCTTCAAAATACTCATTATTTTCTATAATTTTTAATAAGTCTGATATAGAGTTAATGTCGGCTTCAATATGTGATGTTTTTGTCTTAGAAATATTTTTATCATTATCATCAGGACTATTAGACCTTTTTCTAACAATCATTTTATCCTCAAACGGATCTTTTGGTAATAGACCACTATATGCACCAAAAGGGTTTGATGTTTTTATAGGATCAAACGAATAATAATTTATTCTATTATTTAATACACCACCTGAAAAATTTTTATCAGAAAATCTGCTTTGAAAAAAATGATAATCTGCCAATTTTATAACATTCATGTAATCAACATACTGTAAATTTTTTCTTTTTTGTTCATTATCTAATATTTCAACCAATTTGCATGGTAACATTTTATAATTGTTAATAAATTATATTTATTACATTTTACGCAAAATAATAGTTTTTTATTATAAATCAAAACAACATAAAAAATTGATTTGAATTGTAAGGTAATACTTAAGTATCAATAAAGTAATGACTGAAGTATCCCTTGAACCTTCTTATAATAGAAATATATCGCAAAATTGTAGAATGTCTATTGATGGAAATAAAGGAAAAACCATTCGAATAAAAAAACCTAAAAAGAATGTATTAAAAGAAACATCTACATTAAACGATAATATACCAGAAACAATAGTTGATGATATTGAAAAAAATGTATTATCACATTTGGGTACATATACAGAAGAACCATTTTCGATTATTGAATCATATTTTAAAGGTCAGCATTTGGAACGACTAGTAAGACATCAAATTGAGTCTTACAATCATTTTATTAATTATCAGATTCAACGTACGATACAGATGTTCAACAATGTAAATATTCATTCAGAAAATGATTATGTTCAAGAAAAAGATCAATATTTACTAGAAATTGATATTTCATTTAATAATTTTAAACTATATCCTCCAACAATTCACGAGAATAATGGAGCAACTAAGATTATGTTACCAGATGAAGCAAAATTGCGCAACTTCACATATGCATCTACAATGGCAATTGATTTGAATATTAAATATACTATTCGAAATACAGAAACAATGGATAATCCTAGAATTATCTATAAAACATTACCAAAAATTAATATTGGTAAAATGCCTATTATGTTAAAATCATCTATTTGTATTTTATCACAAAATAATCATATTCATCCATCATTAACTGGTGAATGTGAGATGGATTGTGGTGGTTATTTCATAGTTAAGGGTTCGGAAAAAACTGTATTAGGTCAAGAGCGAGCTGCTGAAAATCGTGTATCTGTTTTCGATGGAAAAAATACAACAAAATGGACATGGTACGCAGAGATTAAATCTGTTCCTGATTTTAAATGTATTTCTCCGAAACAAATTGAAATGATGATTGCTTGCAAAAACAATGGATTTGGACATGGAATATTTATTCAAATACCACGCATTAAACAACCAATAGAACTATTTGTATTATTTCGTGCTCTTGGTATTATTAGTGATAAAGAAATATGTCAATATATTATTTTGGATATTGACGATGAAAAAAAAATGGAACTAACAAATTCTCTTCAGGCTTCGATTATTGATGCAAATAAATATATGACACAAGAAGATGCTCTTAAACAAATTGTAAGTCATGTTGCATATACACCAATTAATATGGATAAAGAAAAAGGTCAGCAGAAGAAACGTGAATTTACAAATGAAGTATTAACAAATGATTTGTTTCCTCACTGTACTACACGAACACAAAAACTATATATGTTAGGATATATGGCAAACAAATTACTACAAACAAGTTTAGGGTGGATTTCTCCATGTGACCGTGACTCATATTTAAACAAGCGTATTGAACTAACAGGAACACTTCTTAATAATTTATTCAGAAATTATTTTAATAAGTTAGTTAAGGAAATGCAAAAACAAGTTGTTCGTGAAATTAATAATGGTTCATGGCGTTCATCAGAAGATTATGAAAATATCATCAATATGACAAATATTTACAAAATCATGAAATCAATGACCATTGAAAATGGTATTGCACGAGCACTATCTACAGGTGATTTTAGTATTAAACAAGCAAATAGCAGTAAAGTAGGTGTTGCGCAAGTATTAAATAGATTAACTTACGTATCTAGTTTAAGTCATTTGCGTAGAATTAATACTCCTCTTGAGAAAAGTGGAGAATTAATTGCACCTAGAAAATTACATAATACAACATGGGGGTTCTTATGTCCTGCAGAAACTCCAGAGGGTCAGTCAATTGGTGTTGTTAAAAATATTAGTTACATGGCACATCTTACAATTCCCACTGATAGCACATCTCTTTATGAATATATTTTACCAAAAATTATTCGTGTAGATAATTCCAAACCAAAAGAGTTAAATAACAAAACAAAGATACTTATTAATGGTTGTTGGGTAGGGGTAGTAGATGATCCAATAGAGTTTTATAAGGATATTCATGAAAAAAAATGTAAAGGTATTATTAATATTTATACCTCTATCGTTCTTGATTTAAAAGCATTAGAAATTCGTATTTGCAATGATGGTGGTAGATTAACTAGACCCGTTTTGCGTGTTAAAAACAACAAAGCACTAATTACAAGTGATATTATAAGCAAATTAGATAAGGGTGAATTGTTGTGGAACGACTTATTGACAGAATGTCGTCTGGACGAATCAGCCATTGAATATATTGATCCAGAAGAACAAAATTATGCAACTATTGCAATGAAAACAAAAGATGAATTCTTACAAAAATGTGATGTTATAAATTATTCACATTGTGAAATTCATAGTAGTGCTATTTTCGGTGTTCTTGCGTCTTGTATTCCATTTCCTGATCATAATCAAGCACCTAGAAACACATATCAATGTGCTATGGGTAAACAAGCAATGGGTGTCTATGCTACAAATTATGATAAACGTATGGATAAAACAACATATGTTCTTACTTATCCATCTCGACCATTAGTAGATACTCGTTTAATGAACATGATAAAGTTAAATAAGATTCCTTCTGGAACACAAATACATGTTGCCATTATGTCGCATACTGGATATAATCAAGAAGATTCAGTACTAGTTAATAAGGGATCTATTGATCGAGGTTTATTTACAGCTACTATTTATCATACAGAAAAAGACGAAGACAAAAATATAATTCGAGATGAAATTATCCGTTGCAAACCAAATCCAGCAAAAACTAAAAGTGTGAAATTTGGAAATTATGATAAATTGAACTCGCAAGGTTTTATACCAGAAAATACATTGGTCGAAAACCGTGATGTGATTATTGCAAAAATTGTTCCAATTAAAGAAAATAGAAATGATCCAACTAAGATCATTAAATACGAAGATCAAAGTAAAACTTTTCGAACAACAGAAGAAACCTATATTGATAAAAATTACACAGGTAGAAACGGTGATGGATATAATTTTGCAAAGGTGCGTATTCGAACACTTAGAAAACCTGTATTGGGAGATAAAGTGTCGTCTAGACATGGTCAAAAGGGGACTGTTGGAAATATTATACCTGAATGTGATATGCCTTTTACCAAAGACGGTTTGCGACCTGATGTTATTATAAATCCACATGCCATTCCATCTCGAATGACTATTGGACAATTAAAAGAAACATTGTTAGGAAAAGTATTATTGGAATTAGGATTATTTGGTGACGGAACAAGTTTCGGAAATCTAGATATAAAAACAATTGCAAAAGAGTTACAAAATATGGGTTATGAGAGTTATGGAAATGAAGTATTATATGATGGATTATCTGGACAGCAAATGGAAACAAATATATTTATTGGACCAGTATTTTATCAAAGATTGAAACATATGGTAAATGACAAGCAACATAGTCGCTCCATTGGTCCTATGGTAAATTTGACTAGACAACCTGCTGAAGGTAGAAGTCGTGATGGTGGTTTCCGTATAGGTGAAATGGAAAGGGATGTTATGTTATCTCATGGTATATCCAGATTCTGTAAAGAACGTTTATATGACGTATCAGATAAATACAATGTTCATATTTGTAAAAAATGCGGTATGATTGCTGCATATAACGATGGAGATAAAAAATCGTTTCATCAAGATACATTTAAAATTCATCATTGTAAAACTTGTAACAATTCTACTGATTTTGCAAAAGTTGATATTCCATATGCCTATAAGCTTATGTCACAGGAATTACAAACTATTAATGTTTCACCTAGAATTATAGTGGAGTAAATCATTTTATTTATATTTTAATAAAAAGGTATATTTTTTTATTAAATTGTATTATACTAATCTATAATTTTTGAAAAATTATAAATATTATTACAATATATAATGAAAAGTATAGACGAATTAAATAAATTACTAGGTACAAATGAAGATAAAAATAAATACTGGAAAGAAAAACAGAAAGAAACTAAGAGAGACTTACGTATAGTAACACCACCCTTAAATTCATTAATACATGAAATTTGTTATAAATTATTAATCAAACAACATATTATATGGTTAGGAGGTCCTCCTGGAGTTGGAAAAACAACTTGTAGTAAACGTTTTCAAGATTATGGATTTATGGCAATGGATGGTGAAGATCCATGGAATAGAGGTAATTGCAGGTTATCAGGATTACAAAAAATGACAAAAAAAGTATATGAAGAATTAAATAGTTCATTTGTTTTTGGTGCATGTTTCGGACATTATTTGTTAGATGCACCAGAATACGTAATACCGGTTTTAATATTACCAGCATTTGATGTTTATGAAAGACGTTGGAAAAAAAGAAATCCAAATGATACGCAGAGTCATAATAGGAGATATAAAGAATGTAAGAAAATTGCTGAAAAAAATAAAAATATTTTGGTATTACACCAAACTCAAGATGAATGTATTGATGTAACAATTTATAGAATTTGTGAAATGATTTTTAATAAATTATAATTTATTTATTCAAATAAATTTAAGAAACACTATCGATATCATTATTTAATTCTTCATATTCTCTTTCATCTCTAATTTGATTAATATCATCCATGATTAATTCTGGATAAATCGCACTATCTAACATAGATGAATTATTAGAGGAAAATATAATATTTACATCACTTGATTCTGTACTATGAATAGATTCTGTATCATCACTCGATTCTGTATGATGACTTGATTCTGTTTGGGTCTCATTTTCTAATTGTAAATTTAATTGTTCTTCTGATTCTTCATTTATTATTGTATCATTATCGTCATCATCTTTGTCTTCATTTTCACTTACATATTCATGAATACAAACAAAAAATTCTTTTTCTTCTTCAGTTTCATTAGGTAATTTTATATTTTTATCAACAGCAATATAATCTGTAATAAAAGACTCTTTTTTATTTTTAGAAATAATTTTTTTTCTTCCAAACGCTGGATTATTATTAACAAATTTATATAGCATATATTTCATTAAACATAGATTTTCCCATCTTTTATGTGCTGGAAGTAATGAATATTCAGATACTAAATAATTAAATAAAATAGGTTTAAATGCAGTAACTAGAATTTTTTTTGGGAAATTATCATGAATAGACATTTTTAATTTTGGTTTGAATTTTTTTAAATATATTGATAATATGTCCCTTATGTATTCACATTTTTCATCAATATCTCCATATTTCATAAAATGATTAATACATTCATCACGAATTATAACTTCAAATTTGATCAAAAACTCATTTATATCGAAATTCACTTTATAAAACAATTCATATAAAATTGGCATTTTATAATTAGAATAACGTATAGCATTATATATTTTTAACAATATTCCATAGTTAAATGCCATATTCGTATATGGATTTTTTGGTACATGAGGATCTGAAAAAAATTCATGCGAAAATAACAATGCTGAATTGCAAATATTAATTAAATCGCGAATAGTAAAAGAATAATTAAAATTATTTTGATAAACCGATATTACATTTTTATTTTTTAAAGTAATATCATTCAATTCCAAATCAGTTGTCACAGTCCGAATCGATATTTTTTCCTTACATAAATTTACAAAGCGTGTTAAATGAAAATAAACAAATTGTGTTTTTTCAAATAAGTTTATTAATTCCATTTTATTTTCTTCTGAACGAAAAGGATTTTCATTTATTTTTAAAATATCATATTTACTAACAGTTTTGTATCTATAATTTGAATCATATTTATTTAACATATTAAATACGATCATATGTAAATCTATTGTTGGTTTAAATTGAGAAAAAATAAATGAATTCATAAAAACATCATTAAACAAATTATGTGAATTTGTTATAACATCTAATGTATTTGAATTAATATTTAATATGTTATATAATATATGACACCAAGCAAACATTTTTGTCTATATAATGATATAAACTACTATTTATATATATTATTAATAAGATAAAATGAATAATAATGAAAAAATGAATTATAACCCAGATATATTATATCCTCCTATCATAATAGAAAAATCAGAAAAGGAAACAAATCCAACGAATGATGCATTAGAGATTAATGATATTCGTGATCCATCTGATTTTAAAGGCATGTCTTTTTCAAATTTTAAAAAAAGCGAGGTTAAAAAAAAATTAATAGATTCAATGTTATCTCAAAAAATAGAACCTTCTTGTTATTGGTGTGCTGAATTGATATGTGCAGGACATTTTTCAGAAATTTGGGAAATTATATTATATTATACTTCCAAATATATTTATATAGGAAATCCAAAAATAGCAATCTATCTAGAGATGAGATATAATACATTTCGAAATAATATGAATCAAGGAATATTCTTAAATGAATTGGATGCAAGAAATAGTGATAAAATAAGAAAATTATTTGCAGAAATAATTTGTACATTAGTTTTGTCAGAAAAAAAACCAGCGTTTGAACAAATAAAAATTAAAACAAAAGAAGATTTCGATATGACACAGTTATCTAATAAATTAAAAGCACCAAATACAGATTATATCCAAGGTAAATTAAAACAAAAGGATCCTAAAGAATTAATTATAGCTATGAATGAATTATCTTACTCGTTGTCTCAAGATTGCAAAAATATGGCATCTGCTTGCTATTGGATAGAATGGACAATTGAATTTGAAGCAATTTGTAAAAAACGAAAACAATTAATTAAATGTGAAACACGTGATTATAAAGTAGAAAACAAATGTCGAAGCAACATAATATGGATAATATGGGACATTTTATTTCATTATGCATCATTGCAAAATAATAAATTAATTGAAAAAACAATGAAATCACTTATAAACTTATTTTGTATTAAATTTACAGATGCATCACCTAAAAAAAGACGTTATCTATTATATTACGCAGTAAGTTTAATCACAGAAACTGTAAATACAAATGTTGAAATATTACCCAATAAAGTAATATTGCAAAATGTAACTAGCAAAATCGATACTATTTATACACAAATAAAGAAAAATGAAATTGCACCAAAGACAGAATATTTATTTAATGGATTAGATAAAAAGAAAGCAATTGAAAAATCATTGAAACAAATGGAAATTGTAAATAAAATGATTGGTTAATTATTCAATAAATAATATCTTTTTTCCTAATCTATGAGATGCATAACAAAAAAATCGCTCATATGCATGTTCTATCATACCATCTCTTAAATGAAAGGTTCTTGTTCCATTTTTAATAGCATGAAAAATATTTCCCGATAAATTCATTTGTTCTGCCTTTTCAATATAATGTTTGTATAAAACATTTTCATTTAACGTTACATTCATTAAATATTTATTATTTGCATAATAATACCAATTCCAATCAAAAGTATGAATATTATTCATAGAATTAATAATATTTGTAATATTAATTTTCATAAATGTTTCTTGTAATATTGAAAAACGCATCCAAAACATAGTACCCGTTACATAAGGTTGTTTGGTAATTCTAGTTTGTTCATTAAAAAACCAAGTTACTAATTTTTGTAAATAACTTTGATTACGTATAAAATCAGTATGCGAATCAATACAACGCCCTTTTCTAGACGCGATAATACCTAAATTATCATTTTCACGAAATTGCTGTATAATTTTACGTATTGTTTGAATACTACCTAAAATTGGTTCCAGTAATTTATCACGTTTGTCGTTATTGGTTTTTGTATGGATTTTTAATACGAAATCATATTTTTCCTTTCGTTGCTTTATAATTTGAAGTATATGAAAAAAACTACCAATATCAAAACCATAATTCTCTGATATAATAAAATTATCATCTGGATATAATTCTTTTAATTCATTCATTTTTTCCTTATCTATTGTTTCTATAATATTAAAATAAATAGTTAAATTATAATCATCATAGTGTGCTGATATTAAATTATCAATATAATTTTTCATTTTCATAAAAACATGATAACTTCCAATATGACAAATACATAATATTTTCGGTAAAAATCCGTTATATTTTCGCGTTTGTTTTAAAACGCCTATACTGAATTTCATATTATAAATACTTCGTTGATTCCATAATGCACTATAGTGTAAATTATTTTGATATTCACTTTGCTCTTTACGATATTCACTATAAATATCTAAAATTTTCGTATTTTTATGAACAATTGCATTTGTTGTAGTATGATGAAATAATTCTATTTCCTTAATTTTATTTTCATTAAAGTTCCGATTAAAATATTTTTGTCCTAGCAAACCTGGTCCGGTTGGATATAATGCATTTTTTCCATAAAAAAATGTTTCAGTATGTTCTGTTATTGCATGAATACACTGTCGTAATATTTTATTTCTAGATTTAACTATAATTAATGCTGTATATAATCCAAATTCATTATTATTCCAAAAACTTTTATTATCACTATTATTTGCATGATCATATACAAAATGTTCTTTGTTACATAAATGTATCAATTTAAATTTATTGATTGTATTATACTTAATATCCAAATATATGCCCCCTAATTTGTGTAAAATGCAATAACGCCATAAATCTGATTTATAAGAAGAAGGTGATAATCTATCGTAAGCCTCTAATACATCATTATCATAATAGTTCTTAATAAAATCTCTACATTCCTTTTCATCATATAATTTAAATTCAATTTCTGGATTTTTATCTTTGATATTATTAAAATTCTGTTCCATTAGAGGAGGTAAATTCTTACTATGCCATGTTGTATAACATATTTTTGGTATTTCATCACTAGATATAAGATGTGTGTTAGTATATATATCATTTTTTATAACATTACCATTTTGCAAGTATTCTGTTAAATTTTTTCCAATAATATTATCACTTCCTAATTCAACTTGCTTCGGTAAAATCGTTTTTTCATAACTTATTAAATCATCAAAAGAGTTTTCTTTATTTAATGAAATATTTGCTTCATCATTTATATTTTTATTAATTGGTTTTTTGGATTGTTCATTATCTTTTTTTTGATTATTTAATAGTAAATCAAAATCAATGTCGTCTTCATCACTATCACTGTTATGTTTATTTTCATCATCATCATCACTAATGCAAAAATCTTGATCAATTATTTCATTTGATTCTTTATTTAAATTTAATTTTAATGAAAATTGTTCGTTAATATTATAATTGGGCATTCTATTTTGTAATACAAATTGTCTAGTTTTTCGTTTATTTTTAAAAGAGTTCTTTAAATAATTATTATTTTTATGATTAAAGTCAGAAACGTTTGTAGATATCATTTTTAATGACTTAAATTGAGATGATTGAACATTAGGTTTTATTGCATATTGCTTATCATAATATTTTCCAATAGTATTTTTCTTTCTCATATTTTGTAATGTATTTAAATCATTTTTAACTTGATTTAAATGTGATTTTAATTCATGTTCTATATTAATATTGTCATCTCTATTTTTCTTATAATTTTTGTTAAATAACATATAATTATTAAATAGTGTAATAATTAATAATTATATATTTAAATTAAAAAAATGACCCAAATGAACCACCTAATACACCATTTGCTGCTTGTGGTCCTCCCATATCAAACATTTCATCTTGTTTTGGAACATTCTGAACAGCAGGAGCAGGAGCATTTGAAGTAACAAGAGGTGCAGGAGGGAATCCTATACCTTCGCCTATGTTATCAAAGTAATCAGATTGACTTGTTGTATGCATAGAACCGCGTTTCTTAACTTCTTTAGATTCACTTGGACCATTCCACATCTCCATCGCACGATCTGTTAAGATATTTACCTTAATACCTAATTTGGTTTGAATACTTAATACTATAATTAAAAATGCCAAAATTACATTTGTTAAAGTTAAATTCTCATATTTAAAACCGCTATAAGTAGGGAAATATGTAATGAGTCTATGGATCAGTATAACACCGCAAAACATAATAATTGTTTGTAAGAATATTTCTACTAACAATTCCAAAGTTGATTTTTCACTATCTGCCTCTGGAATAAAACGTTGAATTGCCTTATTTAAAAGAACAACTGGAATTATCCCTAAAGTAGCATATTGTACGACATTTAATATTTCAGCTTTGCCTTCTTCCGTTGTTGAAAAAACATGAGAAAGAAAGGTCTTTTTACTTATATCACGAGCTTCTTGAAGAACATCCATAATTACCTGTATATAGTCTTTATATATTTTTATATTTTGGTAATTTGGAAGATTTTCTTAACAATATTAAAAATATGATTAATACTTAATTATGAAAATTATGTATATTTATTAAAGAAATATAAATATATAATTATTGATTATTCATAATATGAATTCAGAAGAGCAACAATATTTAGACCTAATTAACACTATTATTGAGAATGGAAGTGAAGAAATCTCACGAAACGGCAAAGTCTATTCTGTCTTTGGAAATATGATGCGTTTTTCCTTAAAAAATGGACAATTACCATTATTAACTACAAAAAAAGTTGCATGGAAGACATGCTTTAAAGAATTATTTTGGTTTATTAAAGGTTCTACAAGTAATCACGAACTTAAAGAACAAAATGTACATATATGGGATGCAAATGCTTCTCGTGAATTTTTGGATTCTCGTAATTTAAATCATGAAGAAAACGACCTGGGTCCTGTATATGGTCATCAATGGCGTCATTTCAATGCATCATATGAAAACTGTCATAATGATTATAAAGGAAAAGGAATTGATCAATTACAGAATGTGATAGAAATGTTAAAAGATCCAGAACAAAGAACATCGCGACGAATGATTGTTTCAGCATGGAACCCATGTCAAATAGATGAAATGGCTTTACCACCTTGCCACATTATGTTCCAATTTTATGTACGTAAAGGTAAATATTTATCATGTTCAATGTATCAACGTAGTGGAGATGTTGGACTAGGAGTACCATTTAATATTGCGTCTTATTCATGTTTAACTCATATTATTGCCAAACATTGCGGTTTAATACCTGATGAATTTGTATATTTTTTGGGAAATGCGCACATATATGAAGAACATATTGAACCGTTAAAAGAACAAATACAGCGCTTACCTTTTGAATTTCCTCAAATTAAAATTAATAAAGTTCATGATAATATTGAAGAATATACTTTAGACGATATTAAATGGATCACAGAATATAATTATCATAAACCAATTAAAATGAATATGGTTGCATAAAATTCGTTTGGAAATAATATTGCTTTTCGAAAACAATATTATATAATTTAAATGAGTGTATCTGCTACTACTGCTGCTAAAAAAAGACGTGCTGGTAATATCGTATCTTCTCCATTATTTAAACCAACAAATGCTCCTATTGAAAATTCCATTCAACGTAGAACAAATCAAAATTCTTATACACAACCAAATACACAAAATAATAACATACCTGTTCAACAAACAAATAATATTAGACAAACACCTACACAACAACGTCCTATGTCTTTACAGCAAGTAATAAGTGTTTTTGATAAAAGATTATTAACGATTGAAAGTCGTATAGCAAATGACAAAGATTTATTAAATGAAAATGCTGCTTCCGTCATTTCACAACCATCAATAACTAAAGAGGAAGTTCAAGAAATGATTCAAAACCAAATGAATACATATGCATCTGAATTTGATCATAGGTACCAAATGTTAGCAAGTGAAATAGCAAACTTAAAACAAATTGTATTAAAACTTCAATCTTACACACTAGATGTAAATAAATCATTAATAGAAGAACGTATTCAAATTTTATCAGATATGAAAGCAAATGTTGTTATTCAACCAGCAGATACATTAAATTTGAAAGATGACATTAAGGAATTACAAGAACTAAACGACGAAAATTCAAATGAAAATATTACTTTTTCACTAAACAATAATATTACACAAGAACTAATTGAAGAAACTTTAGAAGAAACAATTGATTATGAAGAACCTATTACAAATATCCAACCGCCTATTTCTTCATTATCTCCTACAACCGTTGCATCAGAAGCAATAAATACCGATTTAATTGAAGAAGGAAAAAACAAATGTTGTGAAGAACAAACTTGTTGTGAAGAAGAAAACGATTGCTGTGAAGAAGAAAAAGATTGCTGTAAAGAAAAAACATGTTGTGAAGAAAAAACATATTGTAATAAAGGGGACGAAATAATTGTAGCAGTTTCTAATGAAAATACTGAACAAGAAGTAATTATTGAAACCGTTGAAAGTGATGAAGAAGAAATAATTGCTGAACCTGTTGAAAATACCGAACAAGAACTAATTGTTGAACCTGTTGAAAATACTGAACAAGAACTAATTGCTGAACCTGTTGAAAATACTGAACAAGAATTAATTAGTGAAGTTGTTAAAGAAAATGAAACAAAACCTAAAAGAAAACGAAAAAATAAAAAGAGTGTTGCAGTTAATATTTAATTTGTTAATAAATAAATAATAATTTCAAATATATTCATATATGAATTCAAAACAATCTTTTGAAAACAGAATTAATGATTTTCAAGATAAATATTGGAATGAAAACAAAAAAAAATCTTTTTTTAAAGGATCTCAAAAATTTGCTTGTGCAGAAGAAACAATAAAAAATTTTCCATTGAGTGAATTATTAGAGAATTGTATTTATAGCGACGAATATAAACTAATTGTAAATTATCCATTGATTAAAACATTTATAAATCCAAATGTATATGATAATATATTAAATCATTTTGATACATTAGTTAAAAATATATTAATTAACCATAATAATTTTGAAATTCATGTTGATATGAAATCATTTACAATAACTGCTGCACAAAGATATAAAGAACTAATAAAACAGTTTTGCAGTAAATATTTAAATAAAAAATATGAAAAAATAATTAATGGAATATATATTTATAACTCACCTAGTATTATTTCAATTATGAAAACAATGTTTCATCCATTTATATCAGAAAAAAATAGAACAAAAATAATAATATGTTAATTACAAAATTGATTTAAATGCGAATATATATAAAGTATTTCAATAATAATTTATATAATGGAAATTTTAATTAAAAACACAACTCATGGTGAAATTTTCACTATTTTATTTCAGCATATGAAACTATTTACAGAAAATTTAAATATTAATTTTCACGATGACAAAGTATTTATACAAGGTATGGATAATAGTCATGTTTCAGTATTTGAAATAACGCTTCCATCTACATGGTTTGATGAATATAAATTAGAAAATAATTCTACAATTGGCGTAAATACAAGTATGTTATTTAAAATATTAAATAGTCGTGAAAAATCTCATAACATTCAACTACTAATGGATGATGAAAATAGCGATAAACTAGAAATTCATTTACTTTCAGATAATACAAGTGCAAGTGTAGTTGATTTACATTATGTTATACCATTAATTGATATTGATAGTGAAATAATGACTATTCCAGATTTAGAATACCAAGCTGAAATATCATTCCCATCTTATACATTTTCAACTTTAATCGATCAAATGAAATTATTTGGAGAAACATTTAATATATTATGTAACGAAGAGAAAATTCAAATGAGTTCAGAAAGTGTTGATTGTGGAAAAATGTATGTTGATATTCCAATTGATGATTTAAATTCATATTCTATAGACGAAGAAGAAAATCTAGATTTATCATTTAGTATAGCACATTTGAAAAATATTTGTTTATACAGCAAAATATCAAAAGATATAGAAATTTACTTAAAAACAGATTATCCAATTAAATTAGTCTATTCATTAAATAGTCCAGATGCTAAAGCAATATTCTATTTAGCACCAAAAATCAATGATTAAAAATAAATTGTTACCATAATGATAAAATTGAAAACAAATATACATATTGAAGTTGAAGATATAAGATATATATGCTACGTGTCATACTTCATTGCTTTCTACTAACATTACAACCTAGAATATTTAATATTGATCCAGTTGTTGAAGATTTTAGTAATATAATTAGTTTAGCTGGAATCACTGCTTTACTTGCTCCTTCTTTGAGATTTAAAATTAAAAATAAACCATGCGAAGAAGATAAAGATTGTTTTGGAAATAAAAAATGTTGTCAATTGTATTTTGAAAAATTTTGTTGTGATCCAGAAAAGTATGTTAAAGTCGAACCAAAATTAACTATGTAATTCGTAAAAAAGAATACATTAATCAATCAAAACATTGTATATTAAACCATGGATGCAATAATCACGCTTTGTATTTTTATTACAATATTATTTTTATACATTCATATTGCAAATCAGTTTAAAAAAAGTGAAGAATTGGAAATATATGAAACTGACTATAATAATAATAAACATATAGAAGATGTATGTGAATTAAAACAACCGTTTTTAATGAATATGGATCATGTTGTTCCAAGTTTATTTAGTAACATCATACCAGAGAATATTGCAAAATATAGTTCTCATGATATTAACATGAAAGATTGTCATGACTATTTTTTGGAACAACATTCTACACCTAATTCTGTAGATTCTATTATATTACCATTTGGTACAACAATTAAATTTTTAGAATCTGATAAATCTGGTCATTTATTTTCCGAAAATAATCAAGAATTTTTAGACGAAACGAGTCTTCAAAAAAAAATTAGTGTTGTAGATGAATATATTAAACCATCTTTTGTTATAAATAGTAAATATGATTTATTGTTCGGATCATGTAATACAATAACACCATTACGTTATCATACAGACAGTCGTCGATTTCTATTTGTTACGAATGGTAAAATTAAAATAAAAATGACACCATGGAAAAATAGTAAGTTTTTACATCCATATAAAGATTACGAAAATTATGAATTTCGTTCTTTAGTTCATCCAACAAAACCTCATAAAGATTTTGAAATTGATTTTGAAAAAACTAACTTTTTAGAATTCGAAGTAAATAAAGGATATATGTTATATATACCTCCATATTGGTGGTATTCTATCATATATATGGATAATCCATCTACATATGCATGTCAAATTACATATAATACTTTAATTAATTACGTTTCTAATATTAAAGATATATCGTTATATTTTTTACAACAACAAAATATTACAAAAAAAATAAATCATAAATTACCAGACTCAATAATTCAAAAAAAATTGGAAATACAAAAAGAGCAACCATTAGAAAACAATGAAAATGTTAATGAAAGTAGTACCGAAATAGATGATCTTCCAAAAGAAGAGTGCGTAAAAGACACATCACTAAATAATATTGTTGTAAAAGATCCACTATCAGAAAAAGAAAAAGAAAATGTTACTTATTCTATATCAAATATTTAAAATAATTATATAATATATAATGAACAAATTAAATAGATTAATTTTCTCAGCAATAATATTGCTTGTACTTGATTTTATATATTTAAATACAACAAAATCTATTTTTGAATCATTAGTTGTAAAGGTACAAAGGGTCGTAATGAAAATTAAAATTGTTCCGGCTATTTTATGTTACCTCCTTTTAATATTTGCATTAAATTATTTCATATTAAGAACAAAGAGATCAGTTTTAGATGCTTTCTTATTAGGTGTAGTAATATATGGTGTATTTGATACAACAAATTTAGCAATATTTAAAAAATGGGACAATAAAGTTGCACTAATGGATACATTATGGGGGGGTGTTTTATTTGCACTAACTACATTTATCATTTATTCCTTTTAAATTTTTTTATTTTATGAATTTTTATACTTGGTTCATATGTTTTAAATAAATCATTAATATTCAATTTTTTTAATATTGATGACCCAAATATTTTATTTTGAACAACTATTGGTTGTTCATCTATATCATATTCATATTTTTCATGAAACTCTTCAAAATAATCTTCGTTTTCAAAATCTACTTTATTTAAATTATCATTCAATTTCCCTTTGAATTTATGAATTCGTTCCATCCAAATTGGTGAAAATGAAGCATAATATAACCAATTTGACACATGTAAATTAAATATTTCATTATAATTCATATCTTTGTAATGACATTCAAATACATCTATCCATTCCCTACGTACTTTATATTTGCAAGCATTTCTTAAAATAGAACGCGGTTTGACTTCTCCTATGTAATTATCATATTTATTTGATTGATCTTTAGTTGAAAATATGATTACGCTTGTTTCCTTTTTTTTTATTTCTTCTAATTTTGTTTCAACATCTTTTATAATATCTTCTTGTGTTTGTTTAGATATAAAATATTGTAATGTAAATGACCTTGCTTTTGATGTTAAATTTAATAATAAACTTGCTATTATATGAATTCCTTTATCATATCGTTTTAATCCTACTTTCATAATTCTTTCAAATTTTGGATTTTTCGAATAAAACAAATTCATATATATTGCATAAATATATTCAACTGTTTCTTGTTCCAATCCAGAAAAGTATAATTCGCTTGCCCAAAATAGCGATTCATCATAATTTTTTTCTAATATACTTATCAATAAAGACATTAATACATCTTCTTTGATATATAAATATCGTGTTAATACTAATGGTTCTTTCATTTTCTTTATATTCACTATTAAATTTATGAAAATTCAATTTTATATAAAATTGATATATTTTTCCTTGAAAATCATCCCCATTATAATTAATTGCAAAATGAGTAATTGCCCACAAGTGTTAATCGATATTGCTACTTATCTTAAAGAAAAAAAAATTGAGATAAGCGAAAAAGTAGAAGGAGAAGGACGAGGTGGGAGTTTAAAAGATGAAGGAAGTATTAAACGTGTCCTTATGGAAAATGAACAATTCAAAGAACTTATTATTGATGAGTCCGCACGAAAATTTGGTGATATGGTGGTATTAGATTATGATAAAATACAACGCTATCCTGTAAATATCAAAACAAGTATTGGTAGTACAGACAATTGTTTTAGTAAAGCTGGAATAGTATATGCATTTACAGATTTACCTGATACAGAAATTCCCAAACAAATGAATTTTAAAAAAATGGATGAACTTATTAAAAATCACGGTAAAAATATACCAAATAGAGATTATTGGTTTCTCTGTGTTGATAAAAATGATTCTTCTAATGTTATTATACGCGGAGCAAAACAAATTAATAATTGGGTAGTTAATATTAACCCATCAAATGTTTTACAAGTTAATTGGTCAAAAGAAAAATCTATGCCACCCAAAGAAAGAACATATGAAGAAGCATTTGAAGTTATCATTGGAGGAGTTAAAAAATCATTAAATGAGTTTTGGAAAAATATTCCAGAAGATTGGAAAGACGATAAACCTGTATCAAAACCATACCAATCAATATTAGATCAATACCCAAACATTCCTATATTTGATAAAGAAAGTTTTAAAAGTTGGGCAGATAATCAATTTTGGCAATCAAAAGAATATCATGATAATAGATGGGGTCCTCCTTCATCATAATAACTCTTCAGGAATATTAGAATAACTTATTTGTCTATGTCCAATTTTAAAGCGTTTTGAAAATGTAAAATTTGTTTTAAATTTATCTGAATTCATGTATCTTACTATATTGTGTAAATTACATTTTTTTTTGGAATAAGCATAATCAAAGTACCACCAAAATATTGCACTTTATCGACAAATGCAATTGTTTCATTTCGTGTTAAATTATTGACATAAATACATTCTTTACCCATACTATTTTCCATAGCATTTTTGTTTCTCAATGCACCCCATTCGAACCAATTATTTTCGTTAAATTTTCGTATTTTTCGACTTATTAGTTGATTTTTATTTCTTAACAAATGGTTGTTGATGTCATTATTTTCAGATGGATAATTAGTTATTAATATATATTTTTCGCGTTTATCTTTACCATTTAATAACTCTATATTTCCCAAAGTAGTGTTTTTAAATACTTCTTCTTTTCCACTTACCATACCAACATAAATATCAAAATAATCTTTAAACAACAAATCATTATTATTTTTGTTATTACAAAACGTAATTAATCCATTATTATTAATAATATGTAACATTTCATGATTGTAATTTGTATTTTTTTCCAAATATTTATTTTTACAGTAACGAAACACAATAATATCAATAGAAGCATTTACAAACATATTTTCATTATGTGGATGAAATATATGCGTAAAGTTTCCATTTTCCATCATTTCATTTAACAACTTTGATGCACTTGTTAATTTAAAGAAATCAGAAGGTACAATAAAGATTAATTCACCGTCATTTTCTAACAAACGATAACATTTATCAATAAAATCTATATATAAATTACCCTTTTTTGTTTTTACGTAAGGAGGATTTCCTATGATAGTTTTGTACCTATTATCAATATTTTGCGCCATGAAGTCACCATAAATAACATGTTCCTTTTTAATAGATTCTAATAAAGGGATCGAATCATCAATTTCAAACATATCAAACTTGACCATTTCTAATTTACTTTGAACATATTTTACCAAATCTCCTTGACCGATCGAGGGTTCCAAAATAATATTTGAACTGTTTTTAATAAATTCTAGTACCTTTTCTTGTAAAACAATATGTGTTGTAAAATATTGTCCCAAATCATGATAATTTTTTGTCATATTTTTAATATTCGAACTATTATCAACAATAAAATCAATTTTTTCATTACTAATATTATTTATCGTTTCATCAACAACTAATGATATATTTTTTTTTACATCGTGTCTTTGAATGCGTGAATTATTTTTGTTTATGTTACGATTATAATCTACTTTTTGTGAAAATATTTTTTCAGACATCCTCGACGATAATTTAACCATCTTAGTTGGATACCATATGTATTCAACTAACTCTATATTTATTTTTTATTATTTTTTGATTCATCATTTTTTGATTCATCATTTTTACGAAATTCTTCTTCGCGATCAAATTGTTCATCAATTACACTCCTTTGACGTTTTTTTGCGAAATCTGTTTCACCGTGTTGATGAGAAGCTAATACACATTCACCTTTTTTTAAAAATTCTCTATTCATTCCTTCAAAACGATTTGACATTCTTTTTCCTTGTCCTTTTCTTAAAAATTTATGGGTAGTTTTGGAAGATTTAAAATCAAAATCAAATCCGTCACTCATATTAATAAAATGAGAATTTATTTTTAATTTTACAAAAAAAATAATTCTATTAAAGTCAAATATATATTGAATATATATATGAAAAAAACTGTAAAAAATAGAAAAACACGTAATAAAACATCAAAATGTAGATATTCAAATAAAACCGATATTATTAAAAAATTAATGGAATTATTGAATATGATAAAATTATATCATTGGAAAACAAACAATTATGGTCATCATGTTGCAACTAATGATATGTACAAAAAATTAGACGAACATATAGACAAATTTGTTGAAATTTATTTAGGCAAAAATCAATCTAGAATAAAAAAATGGGAAAATCAATTAAAAGTAATTCAATATAATCGTGAAAATACATTTAAATCTAAATTATTAGAATACAGAGAAATGTTAATGGACTTAAATTTATGTTTTGATGAAAAAAAAGATAGCGATTTATTAACTATTCGCGATGATATTATTGGTGATATTAACCAATTTCTTTATTTATTATCTTTTAAATAAGAAAGCATTCCATTATATGTTGGAAACTTAATTTTTTTCCCCAACTGTCTTTGATGTAAAATAGTCATTAAATTTTTGTTGATAAAATCCCTTTTTGCTTTATATATTTTTTTCCATGTCCGTTGTACAAGTCTTAACCAAAATGTTTTTTTTATTACAGTATAAAGAGGTGAATTAAAACCACTATTAATATAATGCATTTTAATAATATCTGGTTGAATCATAAGATCCTTTGGACCAATAACTCTGTAATTATTCATATATGTTTTAATGTCTTGAAATGGAAAACGATAGAATGTGGAAATGTTTATGTTAGATGCAAATAACCAATAATTTTCATAATCGAAATTTGAATTATATACTTGAGTGGCTATACCTATATAATATTGATTGTCTTCATATTCTGTTTCCCATGCATCATCAACTAATTGTGATTTATCATATTCAAATATTTCTTCAAAGCGGATATCATCTAAATCCTCATATGTCGTATTCATTTTTATATTAATTGTATATTAATATAAAATTTTTGCTAGAATCAATTTTTTCCTAAATATATAAACTTTGTGCAGTAGTGATATATTTTAATATATTGTCATCTGTTTGAGACAATTTATGTAGAAATTCTATTTGATTCATTTTTTCTGCGACCACACTTAATTCCCTGCCAATTGTAGAAATTTTTAATAATGCCTTTGTAAAGTCTCCTGCAGAAATTCCTTTTTCTGCTACATTATTTTGTATAAAATATTTGCATTCTTTTTCTGTTTCACACTTACACCATAATTCTACCAATTCTGGCATATCATAACATAATGCGTCTTCATATTGAATTCCACTTTTAATATTTGCATATTGTTCTGTTTCTTCATATTTTAAAAATTCTTCCTGTAAAAATAGTAAATTGTTTAAAATATTTTTATTTTCATTCGAAGGGTATTCTATTTTTTCATCTTTTGATACATTTACATCGGTAAATACACCTAATATAGATAAAATTTCAATTATAGTTAATTCTGCAAACCAATTACTATAGTTTAATAAATTAGTTAATATAAGAGGATGAATTTCAGCTATGTCGGAAGCAATTTTACCATTATTGGTAAATAAGTAATTATTATTTTCTTGTGTCAAAAACCCTTTTTGCAATAAAATATCACATACAGCGTATATCTTATCATCAATATAATTTTCTAAATAAAATTTTTCTTCTGTTTCATGTTGTAACTTTTCAATTAATTCCTTTTCTTCAACAAAAATTGAGATGTCTTGCTTACATAAAGGATTTTCTTGAATAATTTGTTGTAATTCTTTCTCTGCATTCTTTCGTTTTTTGTTTTTTAGAGAAGGTAATTGCATTTGTATTTCTAAATATCTATTACAAACTATTTCATTTGTTTTCATATGAATTTTCTTTTTTTGAAACTGCTCTTTTGCATCCATTAATTCATTTACTTTTTGAGTTTGATAATGAATTTCTTCTTTTAATTCACGATTTACCATACTATTTTTTGTAAAATCAACAAATTGTGAAATATTAGTTTGATTATTTTTCACCAAATTTAAAACAAGTTGATATGAAATGCGAAATTTAGATACCAATGATTGTGGTTTTCCATTTAACATTTTTTCATATTCTTTTTGAACTGGTAAATGAAATAAATTATTACAATGCACTACATGTCCAATTTTATCTATACCACGTCGTCCAGCTCTACCTGCCATTTGAGTATATTCATGTGACAATAACAAACGTTCGTTTCTTCCATCAAATTTATGAATACCCGTAAAAACTGCTGTTTTAATGGGACAATCTAGACCTATTGCAAAGGATTCAGTTGCAAATAATAATTTAATATTTTTCTTTGATATCATAATTTCAACAATTTCTCTTAAAATCGGTATCATGCCAGAATGATGAATACCAACACCTTTTTCTAATAATGAAACTAGATTATTATATTCAGGTAGTTCCAAATATTCCTTAAAATTTGGTAATTTCCTTATAATTTGTTCGCACTCTTTACGAACAGTATAAGGTATTTTACTATCATCTTCCAATAAAGGCACTGTTATTTCAGATGCACATAATTCAACCAATTTCCTGGAAAATACAAAAGCAATTGCTGGTAACATATTGTTATCTCTCAAAAATAATGCTAAATTATTTAAAGCATGTTTTCGTTTAACGTACATTGAACGTTGATTAAACAATTTGGTGATACGAAATAAATCTTTATAACCATCATCATTAAATTTACCTTTATCGTCTTGTAATAAAATTAATTTATGAATATTCTTACGTACATCACGTTCAATCTCTTTGTCTTTAATCATTTTTACTGCACTTTCATTTACAGTTAAATATCCGTAATGTGTTAAAGGTACAATGCGTTTATTTGTAGATGCTAGATATACCTCTTTTGTTTCATCCCCACGTTCAGCCCATTTAGCAAATTTCTCTGGCGAATCAATTGTCGCAGATAACATCACCATTTGAATATGTTTAGGCAACATCAATATTGTTTTCTCCCATGTTTGTCCTCTATCAATATCATTAATATAATGAACTTCATCAAATACAACACATGCCAATTCTTCATTAATATCAATATTAAATTCTAATGAATTTGTTTTCTCTGTTTCCTGTAAAAATAATGAATTCATTAATATTTCTGTTGTCATAATCAATACATCTGCATCTGGATTTATTTTAATATCCCCGGTCATCAATCCAAACGAAATATGCGGATATTTACGAGTAAATTCTGAATATTTTTGATTTGATAGTGCCTTGATAGGACTTGTATAAATCAATTTCTTATTTTGTTTTTTAAAATAGTTAATAGCAAATTCTGCTGGTAATGTTTTTCCAGAACCAGTATGTGCAGTAACTAATACATGATGTCCTTCCAAAATTGCTTCTATTGCATATTTTTGAAAGTCACTTAAGGGAAAAGAATATTCATCAAAATAGGATGAATATTTTGAATTGTCGTCATATTTTTCAATACATAGTTTTACCATTTAGCTGTTTAACGTTATATTATATTGTATACTCTTTATGTAATTTTGTTTTTATATACTATACAACAAATAAGATTATGGAAATCAATGATGCAAATAGAAAAACAGAATTTTTACCAAAATATTTATATCGTGGTCAATTTGATAGAACAGATGAATTAAATAATCGTATTTTAGAAAGAAACGAACCAGAAAATCCTCTTGCACCCAATTTTACTCCAAGACCAGTTTTATCCAAATATTCCTTATTTCCTATGCTTGATGCAAGAAAACAACCAACTGTTCCTATTCAACCAAATTATAACTATTCTATTGAAAAAAACTTTACTCCTCCTCTTATGAAGGTTGGTCCTGTTAGTGGAATTATTAACAATATACAATTAGAAAGTGAATTGCGCAATCAAATTTATGCATTAAATAAAGGTAATGATTCAGTTGCTTATGTTCCATCATCAAATAGTGATTTATATAAAGTATATATTCCATCTACACCTAGTGATCAACCATATCCTAATTTATTTAAAGAACAAACCTTTAGTCAATTAATTCACCCAAATATTCAAAGTAATCCTGAAGTAGGTAAAGATCGTTTTCATAATAATACTCGAACTCAATTAAAAAATATTGTTCATAAATAAATATTTAGAAACATTTGTTTTACTTAATAATATTTCCATTATATATAATGAAATTATTAACGCTTTTATACGTTTTTTGCTTGTTTTATGTCCTTATTCCTGGTAATATTATTAAATTACCAATCAAAACTTCTAAGATGAATATTATTATCATCCATGGATTATTATTCACTGTTATTTTATCATGTACATACAATTTAGTTGAAAATGTCAAACTTATTGAAGGTATGGATCACCTACCAAAAAAAAATGATCAAGAAAATGAAAACAAAAACCAAGAAGGAACGGAAGAAATGGAAAATGAAGATATATATTCACCTTCTCAAGATGCAGGCAGATAAACCTGCTTCTAAAAAAGATCCTCTTGGACCAGTTATGAACCCATATTAAGTAAGTATATAATATAATAGATAAATATCACTATATTTATATGAGAGATAAGTGGAAAAAAAAACGGCAACGTCGGTTAAAACGACAAAGAAGAAAACAAAAAAATAAGCATAAATAAATTTATTTTAACTAATAAATATGAAAACAACTAATATTTTAATAATATATAGTATTAAAATATTTATGTTTAAATCATCATGGTTTCGAACGTTATTAATTTTAGCAATAATAATGGTATGTTTATTATGGTTTAAAAGACAAGATTTATCACCATATTATGAAGGATTTACACAAGAAAGTCCCTATATTTTTATACAAGGAAAAGAAGTTTATGACGACTTTTATGCAGAAATTTATAATCAACTTATGTTACCAGAAAAAAGATGTAATTTTGAAATTGATAAAATAATTGAAATGACAAAACCAGATGAAAAAAGTTGTTTTTTAGACATTGCAACTGGTACAGGAGAAATTTCAGGTAAATTAACAAAAAAAGGATATAGCGTATATGCTCTGGATACTTCACAAGCAATGGTTAAATATGTTGAAAAAAATCATCCAAATGTACAAATCAAATGTGGAGATGCAAAACATGCCATATCTTATGAAAAAGGTTCTTTTAGTCATATTTTAACAACTGGTTTTTCCATTTATTTATTTAAAAATAAAGACGAATATTTCCGTAATTGCTTTTTCTGGTTAAAGCCAGGTGGATATTTAATTATTCATTTAGTTGATCGTGATAAGTTTGATCCAATTATACCTGGTGGAAAACCACCATTATTGAAAAATCCACAAAAATATTCTTCTTCGCGTATTACAGACACTGTTATTGACTTTATTGATTTTAAATATAAGGGAAATTATAATTTTTCCAACTCTAATCAAAATGAGGTTTCATTAAAAGAAACTTTTACAGATGAACTAACAAAAAATGTCAGACAACAAGAAACCAAATTTTATATGGAAGATATAAATTTTATATTACAACGTGCATCTCAATCGGGATTCATACCTCATGCACAAATTAATATGGAAAATTGTTGTGAAGATGAACATCAATATTTAATAATATTAGAACGTGGTCAATAAAATATGAATTTCGTCAATATAAATTCATATTTATGTAAAAAATATATAATGTTAGAATATTTATTTTTATTTTTATTTTTCTTATTATTCATACCAATTTTATATATTAAAATAAAATATCCATTTTGGAGTCATCAACCAGTGTTTCATAGTTATGATATTTTAAAATATTGGACAAAAACACCATATATAATTCAAAAAAGTGTTCCTTTAAAGACAAAATATTTATGTGATAATGTTTTTTCAAGTGAATTCTTGGACTTACCAGAGTCAAAAACAGATGAAGCTGTGCAATTTATACAAGAACATTACGTTGAATCAGACAAAGTATTGACTATGATTACAAAAGAGGATCTTATACAAGACTTTATAGGATATTCCAATCCAAGTTACATATCTTTCTATTACGACAAAAAATATGAATATGATACAAACCAGGAAGACACATTGCCTACCATTAAAATAAACAATATTTTAGTAGGATTCATGACATCTAGAGCTATTAAAATATATATGACTCAATATAATTTCGAAGAATATGGTTATTTTTGGGATCATATTTGCACTCATAGAAATTTTCAAAACAAGTTTCTTGGACGCGGTTTGATTCAATGTCATGAAAGATACCAACGTATGAATAATAAAGAAGTAACTATTTCGTTATTTAAACGAGAAATCAATCTTTGTATTGGTGTAGTCTCATTATGTCTTTATAATGTACATACTTACCCATTAGAGAATATTAAAAAACCACCAATTAAACATTACACAATCGAACGCGTTATTCATAATAATGTAGCTATATTGTTTGATTTTTTATATAATATTACGCATAATGTTTTACAAATGCCGTTTTATGTATGTATTTTTCCAGAAACAAATGTATTGGATGGACTAATACAAAATGGTAAATTAATAGTATATGCATTGAAATATAAGTCCAAGATATTAGGAATGTATTTTTTCAAAGATCCAAAAATATGTTACGACACTAATGAAGACCGTAATATATTAGAATGTATAGGTTCTATATTAATACATAAAGACGAATCATTATTTTTTGGAGGATTATTACACGCTATTTACGACATACAACAAAATGCTGCAATTAAATACAAATTAATTGCCTTTTATGATGTTATGCATAATGATCAAATTATTGATCGATGGAAATGGAAATACAATCCAGTTTGTATAACACAAAGTGCTTACTATCTATATAACGCTGTTTTTCCTAATATGCCGTATGATGCCAAACAATGTTTTATATTATTATGAGTAGACTTCTTTTATTTTTTCATAATATTGTGCCTCCATTTCTTTACGTTTTAATGACATTTTTGGTGTTAAATGTTTTTGAAATGTCCCCTCATCCAATACCAAAACCTTTTTAATTTGTAAATAAGAATCTAAAACTTTGTTGATACGTAGTAATGTTTCATCATTTACATTTTTTTCAGTAATTAAAATATTGTAATTTTTATTATTACCATAAACCATACATGGTTCGTTAAAATGTTGTTTTACAATATTTTCTACATCGCCTACATTGACAAATTTTCCATTACTTAACTTATAATTTTCACTCATACGCCCTTGGTAAAACAAAAATCCATTTTGTACGTATCCTTCGTCTCCTGTTCTATAAAAAGAATGTCCGTCTTTTTCTACAAACGCGAGTTTGGTGGCTTTATCGTCGTTGTAATATCCCTTCATTATAGAAGGACCCGCTACACAAATTTCATCGTCGATTACTTTTACAACTAAATCATCTAATATTTTTCCTACAGAATCAGTATTTCGCGGTTCAACAATATGATTTACACTAACCATTGGTGACGTTTCTGTACATCCATATCCTTCACAAATATTAATATCATTTTCTATATAAAAATTTTTAGTCGATTCGTCCAATTGAGAACCACCTATAAAAATAGTAATTAAATTTTTTCCAAATATACGATTTAAAATAAATGGCAAAACCAGTTTAATAATAGGTTTATTTAAAATTTGCAATTTACTTTTAACTAATTGTAAAATACGAGGAACCATATACAAGAGATCGGGTTGTATTTCTTTAATTTCTTTTACAAAATCTTGGGGTCCGGATGAAATGGCAATTTTATTATTGTTTAACATATTATAATATAATTCAGTTGTCAAACCATATATGTGGGCCCATGGTAAAATATTTAAAGTGGTGTATTCCTTTTCGTTTTGTAAATCATGAAACATTTTTTCTATATTTTGAATATTATGTAATATATTTTCATGAGTAAGCATAACCCCTTTTGGTTTTCCTGTTGTTCCTGAGGTATAAATTAATTTTGCAACATCGTTATCTTTGTTATTAGGTATTAATGTATTATAATTATTATTATCAATTACGTCTTTTAATAAATTTACTTTTTTGTGATTTGTATCATTTGTAACAAATAACTTCGGATCACAATCTTCAATGATATGTTTTACATAATCGTCACTTTGGTTATTATACAATGGTACAAAAACACCACCCAAAGAATTCGTAGCAATACTCCAAGCCACCCAATTTACGCTATTATTTCCTTTGTACATAATCCGATCTCGTGTGGTAACATTATTTGTTTTTAATACATCAACACAATATAATACTTTATTTTTCAATTCATTTCGAGTTACCCATTTCCATTGCTTATTTTCTTTATACCCAAGAATTTTTTTTGTTGGATGACTATGTAATATAGACTGAAATCGTGAAGTAAGGTTCATATTAAATATATAAATGTATTATATATTTAAACCTATTTTAATTTATAATATTACAAGTTGATTAAAAACAACAATATGATTTCAAATACATATTTTCTTCTCGGAAAAGTTGAATCACTTCTTTTGCACTCTTTCTATTTTCCGGATTTTCTTGTAACATATCATTCAATAAAATAGAACGAATAGAAATAGGAGTTTTATTCCATATAAATTCTTCATTATATCGCATATTTTCAAACAATTCAGCAAATATGATACCTGCACTCCAAATATCAATCGATTGATCATATTTTTTTCCATTTTTTACTTCAGGTGCCATATATCGTAGCGATCCAACATGACCTGTTAATTCTCTATATTCACTAAATTTATCAATATTCTTTTCAAAATCATTACTAGGGGAACGCTTTAAATTTTTTGTAAATAAACGACTAATACCGAAATCGGCTAATTTAATTTTTCCACATTGAGAAAGAAGAATATTTTGCGGTTTAATATCACGATGGACAATATAATTTGGTTTTCGTTCATGTAAATATTGCAATGCATACAACACTTCTAAACAAATTTGTAATTTAGTTTTAATAGAAACCCAGGTTTTCTTTCTTATAAAGTCCAACAATTCACCTTTTGGTAAATATTCCATGACGATAATAAATGGATCAGATACATAACCAAACAATTGTATAACATTTGGATGATGAATTTTTGTCAATACATCAAATTCCTTTATAAATAAATGTTTTTTCTCTTCTGGTATATTTTCATTAGCTACTTTCGCCACTACGGTTGTTCCATTCCATTTTGCCAAATATACTTCACCAAATTCGCCACTTCCTAATCTTTTCTCTTTATCAATTAACAATTTCCAGGGCGGAATTTCCCATTCATCAAATTCTTTATCTTTGTATTTCAAATATCTTTTTGGAATATTTTCATAACAACTTTCATCTAGATCTGAAAACATAAATATAATGTAAAAATATATTATATTTATTAAACAATGTTATTTTTATTATATCCAATATATAATCCAGTACATAAACCAGTAACTGTGTATGCATTGAATAACATTAAATTATAATTAAGAGGTAATATTTTTTTTTGATATTTACTCGTGTACATGTTGTAAATAAATAATCCAAACGTTAATCCCGATATATATCCAATTCCACCATAAGTGACAGTAGAAGTAAATTTGAAATTGTTATTCAAATAAGAACAACTTAGCATAAATATATTTTTAAAATAGATAAATTATCTAATATATTTACCAGTTCTGGAAAAAGAATCGACTACAAAAATAATAAAAACGCCTAAAAATGTATATAATATAAACTCTTCGGTAATATTGCTTGTTTTTTCATTTTGTTGTTGTTCTAACATATGGATCATATAATTGATTTTTTCAACTATTCTATTATCAATAGTTGGTTGATTTCCTAAACCCATTTTGCTGTAATAATTATCAGGAATTTTCATTTGGGTAGGTTGATATATTTTACGGTAATTACTGTAGGGATTTGTTTGTTGTGGATTAGTAGAAATGCCTAAATCAGAAACAGATGGTCCAAAATTAGACGGTTCTGTACGAATTTTTGGTGGTTGAAGACGCAAGTCATTGTAAATAGGAGGCATATTTTCTTCTCCATTGCGTCCATAAGGAGAATTCTCACTGTCATTTTTTTTCTGAATTTCAGGTGGAGACAATGGTGTAAAATCGGTCAATTCACTTTCTCCACTTTCTTCTAAATTAGACATGTTTGATAACATTTTTGTTACTCGTTCTTGTCTTTCTTCCTGAAATTTAGTATCTTCTTCAAAAAATGATGGACGTAATTCTTTTTCATTTAATGATTCATTCTCTAATTCTTCTGATTCTGCTTTCTCTAAAGGTATTTTCTTTTGAGTTTTTCTCATACTAGGTATTCTTTTCCGAATCTGATTTTTATCATTATTATCATTCCATGGTGATGCACAAGCTAACAATGACATTTTTTATTTTTAAATACTTAAAAAATACGTAGATATTTCTCTTTCATTATTAACGGTATTTTTCATTCATTTTATTTTACTATTATCTAATCATAATATAGTAAATATGATTAACACTATAGCAAAAATATTACCGTTATTTATTTTCTATCTGTTTTTTGCTTTTCCAGACGATTTTTTATATATAAGTATATCACCTTTAGGACGTCTTTTTTCCATATTAATAATATTGTTGTATTCGTGTGTTAATATTTTATATGGATTAATTGTTTGTATATTAATTATTATGTATTATCATTTAGAGTTTATTGAAAAAATTAGTATGTTAGAATCATACATGTTGATTGGTGACAATTATTTTGAACCATTTACAGAAAATGAAAAAATAGATGAAAAAGTCAAAAAATTTCGAGAGGAAAATTGTAAAAATAATGTTTTAATGCACAAAAAAAAAATAGTTAAAAACGAAAATGCTGATCATGTGTTTCCCGAATTAAATTTTTTAAATGATTTTTGTAATCCATGTGATGAAAAATGTGGTATTACTATTCGAGAAAAATTAAACGCAGAAGAAAATATAGTTTATCCAAAAACAGATGACAACTGGATTTATAATATATGGAATACATGGTTTAGTTATGAAAAAAGCACTCCTTATGCATCCAACTCCCAATCTAATTCTTTTTCTTTATTTTAATTACGTTTATTTTTAATTGTTTCTTTTTTTTCTTATTATTTTATAGATAATATGAAAAATAAAAGTTTATTAGGAAAATCTTTTTCAAAGTTTTTGCAAAATATACATAATAATGTAACAATGTTAAATAGTAGTAAAATTTTTGCTGGATTTATGATTATTGTTTTACAAATTTCATCTAGATTTGTTACTATCAAATTGAGTAAAACAATGGAATCATATTTAAAATATACATTTAGTAAATTAGTTTTAATTTTTGCTATTGCATGGATGGGTACTCGTGATATTTATATTGCATTATGTATTACTATATTATTTAGTTTAATTATGGATGGATTTTGTAATGAAGAAAGTAGTTTATGTCTTTTACCAAAATCGTTTAAAAGTTATCACATCCAATTAGCAGAAGAAAATGAAGAAGATGATAATGATATTACAAAAAATATACCCGGTATGCCTCCAACTAACAATTCATCAAAAAAGGAAACAAATGATAAAACATCAGAGCAAACAAACGTTATTGAACAAAAAGATATTGATAAAGCATTAGATACATTGAAGAATGCCAAGTTACAATATACATGGAAGTCGGATAAAGAACCTTTTTTTAAACAATAATAACTAATTTTAAAATATTAAATATATGAAATTATTTTTAATATTATAATTACACATAAAAGTATGATTATATTATAAATATGTCAAATATAGGTATTCAACCAATATTTATACGTTTTTCGACAAATATAAATAATAATAATGCACAAATTTTTACAAAAAGTATGTTATATGGTAAATTTAAAAAGGATGACAATAATGATAATTCATTGAAAAATAAATTGAGTGAATATCCATTATTCACTAATAATGTTAAACTACCAATAAACAGTATTTTAAAATTATCCAAAGAGCAACAAATTGAATTATTTTTCAATCCTTTAACTTTTAAAAAATTAGTAGGAAATTATGTTGAAAATGACATTGAATTACGAAATCGAAATGCTAGAGATAATTTTATAATTTTGCTCAATATATTATTTCCTATACCTTTTCCAATTAAAAGCAATATACGTGAAACATTTAGCGAAAATATTCAAAGCACTGTTGCTAACTTAGCACTAGATGGAAATGAAAGTATGTTTTCTATGATATCTGACATATTTGGTGAAAAGGAAAATGAATATGGATATTTAAATTTAAATAGTGTTTATACAATTACAAAAATAACCATTATTAATGATGTTATTAATGATCCAATTTTTTCAGAACTAATTAACAATTCAATAAATTTTCAAAATTTCCGTAATGAAAAAATAAAGGAATTAACCCAAGAAACTGATAATTTATTTAATAAAATAAAATCAATAATTAGTAAATCATTATTGTCAATTCAAAATGAATTTAAAAATATAAATACAAATGTATATCAATCATATTTACGTGTTAAAAATAAAAAAAGTAATATTAATCGTGATGCAAAACATCCTCCTTATTTAATGGAACCATACATTGAAAATATTATTCATGAAAATATAAATAACACGCAAAATATTATCACTAATTTTAATAAATTATATGAATTAAAAGAATCTTCAAACGACGCTAATTATATTCCGTACATTTTTTTAAATATACCTGGTTTTAATGACTTATTAAATGATAGCTATAACTATTATATTCAAAAACATTTATTAAATACAATTTCTAATTTAAATAATGCAAATATACTTATCAAAAAAGAAAAAGAAACACCAAAATTATTGTCTAATGTAGAAAAAAGAACTATAACTGTTATTAAATCATATAATATTTTCGATTCTTTCTTACAAATATTCAAAAAATACAAAACACCTATAAGAACATATATAAATGAAGATTTATCAAAAATGATTAATAATACTAATACCAATATGAATGATTTTATTAAATTTATTGAATATATAAACAAAGTTAATAAAGAAGAAAGACCAGATGATGATCTGTTAAATAATGAAAATATGAGAGACAAATTGCAAACGGGTATTATGTGTGTATCCGAAACAATACAGGCTAATAAAAATGAAAACCCATTAAATAAAGAAACAAAAAAATACTATGATATTATGATTAATTTTGAACTTATGAAAGGAGTTCTAACTGATAAAAACGTTGATGATATTAAATGTGATTATAAAAATGAATATCTATTAGAACTATACGATAAATTAAAATATGAAAATGAAAGAAATCCTTTTTTATTTTATAATTATTTTAAAGTATTCGATTTGACAAAATTTTTAAAAGAAACTAATGAATCGACAACACAACAAAAAGGCGGATTTATTAAGAAATATAGTATTAGTAATGATAAAAAAAGTGAAAAAAAAACACGTAAAAAGAGAAAATACTTTAATAAATCAATACGCTCTGTTTATCAATCTGAATAATTAATGAAATACAACTTCTCCATTTGTAAAATAACCTACTTCCTGTCCAATATCACCGTCACTGGTCATTTTGTAAATATCTCCATTTTTTGCATCCGCTGTAAAATATGTTTTACCGCGAATTTTAACTTCAAACACTTCTTCTTCAATTTCTTCTTCAAATTCTTCCAAAACATTTGTACTTTCATATTCGGTTGTCTTTTCCTCATCCTCCTCTTCCTCTTCTTCCTCCTCCTCTTCCTCTTCCTCCTCTTCTTCCTCTTCCTCCTCTTCTTCCTCTTCCTCCTCTTCTTCCTCTTCTTCTTCTTCCTCCTCTTCATATTCTACTTCTTCCTCCTCTTCTTCCTCTTCCTCCTCTTCCTTTTCTTCCTCCTCTTCTTTCTCTTCCTCCTCTTCTTCCTCCTCTTCTTCCTCTTCTTCCTCTTCTTCCTCTTCTTCTTTCTCTTCCTCCTCTTCTTCCTCTTCTTCTTCCTCCTCTTCATATTCTACTTCTTCCTCCTCTTCTTCCTCTTCTTCTTCCTCCTCTTCATATTCTACTTCTTCCTCCTCTTCTTCCTCTTCCTCCTCCTTTTCATATTTTACATCTTCCTTCTCTTCTTTAAATTTATTATTGTTATGTTCTAACCATAATTGTTTAACGAAAGGAGAAAGACTGTTGAATTCTTCTTGTGTAAGTGATTTATTTTCAATAGTTTTTGTTATGAAATCTTTAGGT